>Ga0209187_1003443_pt1 | contig 13204 bp, 12 predicted proteins | sample BantaG_FD_187430 | JGI IMG/M metagenome (GOLD analysis project Ga0209187, IMG submission 187430) | Marine algal microbial communities from Bantry Bay, Ireland - BantryBay_4 metaG (SPAdes) (version 2) | ecosystem: Host-associated > Algae > Red algae > Unclassified | place: Bantry Bay, Ireland... | reverse complement strand
TAATTTAGTATTTTTTTGACCATTGACAAAATACTTTTTTATTTTTTGTATTGGCTTGTGATTTTTATGGAAAGCTTGTGCAGGTTTTCGTTTCTACACCAAGAGGTGTAAACTAGCGAGGTTGTATGGTGACAGCGGGGGTTAGTCTTCCATATTTAAAATAATCTATTTCTATCCCTAACCTCGTCTTGTTTTTCGCTCTGGTATATCCAATAGCTACGTACTTTAGCCCTCGATAATTTAATCGGAACTCATCCCCAAAGTCTCGCACCAGAGCAGAAGCGCGTTGGTCGTCCTGATCGAACAGGTAACCGCCTTTGATTTCGAGTTGGTGGAGGATTCCATTTTGCGCCTGAGCAGATAATGTGAAAGCTATGGCCAGGAGAAGTAAAATTTGTTTTGTCATCTTGGAAGGTTTAATAAGCGTTTTGTTTGTTATTTTAAAACTTGAAATTGAGAAACTTATTGTAAATTCGATGGATTGAAATGTTAAAGTTTGATCGCATAGAGATTTTGGGTTACGAGTCTTCTTTGTTACTACCTGAGTTCTTATACAAAAAACTAGGATTCGGATACCAACGATAAGAAAGCGTAGAAGATTTGTTGGTATTAGTCAAAAATGGTATATTTAAGCGTTATAGGGAAGGAGGTTGGAGAAGAGGAAAAGTGGACAGAGTTTGTTCCAAATTTACTATAGTTGTAGCTAATCAATAAAAATATGAAAGAAAAATTAAGAGTTATGGTGTCCAAGGGAAATATCAAGGAATGCATTTCAGAACTTTTATCATTCTCCGAGAGCATTTCAAGCAGTCAGCTTCAAAATGAAATATTGTCAATTTCATCTCAATACAAAATATATCTTAAAGAAAATAGAAGTGGAATTTTGAATAGGGAACAAAAACAGCTTACAACTAGTAGAATAACAAAATCAATATTGGAGATTATTGATGAATTAGAAGACTTCAAACCAAAACAACCTGTTCCAGAGGATATTGGAAATCAAAATTCACAAAAATTTGATTTAGAGGAAAAGAAAAGATTGAATGATTTGTTAAATCTAAATTGGTTACTGTCAAATATTCATACTCCAACGATAGATTTATTTTTAGAAGAATTTCCTGATTATATTAACTCCAACCTTATTCATTTCTGGGAAGGATTTAAAGGGGTTAAAATGAGTAGTACGTTTTACATATATGATAAATCCCTAACTCAACTTATCAATAATTTATTTGAGAAGTGGCATAAAGCCTTATCATATGACAAGCATTATTATTCACTACAGAAAGGAAATAAACATAAATTTACTCTACCATTTGAGGAACCTCAAAGAACTGAGGCTGAGAGTGATTTTGAATTTCTTGTGCAGCATAAATTTAAACTAAAAAGTTGCTATGATGACTTTCTCAATTATATTAGAGAGAACTATTTAGAAATCGATATTCAGGCTACAAATCTAAAGGCAATTGAAGAGTTTAGAGAATTTTATAAATGAAACTGAATGTAATGGTAATCTAACTTTAAATAAAAAATAAGGACGCTAAAACGAAGTTGCCCATTTAGGTTGATTCTTTTAAATCCACAAATCCCTTCATCAAAAAATTTGTATAACTTGTCTTGTTGTAAAAAGTGAAAATATGGATAATGAAAAAATAATAAAGAATGAAGCTATAAGTTTTCATAATAGACACTTGAGATCCTTAAGTAGTAATGTTATAAAAATATTTCATGAATTAAAAATAAGATTAAACGATTTTTATTCTTCTGAATATAAAGCAATTTTTTTAGATGAAATTCAAAATAAAATTGAAGATGAATTACAAAAACATAGACATACTGCTCATGATGGTAAGTCAGATCCCAACTGCCAACTTGAAGTTAATGCTGAGAAATTATTATTTTACATAGATCAAGAATTAGAAACCTTGCCTAAAATAGCTCGCGGACAAATTATAACTAATTCTAAATATTTAAGAGATAGTGTTTTTGTTAGCTACAGCCGTATAGATAAACCTTTTTTAGCTGATGTCAAAAGACATTTTAAACCTTTTCTAAAACAAATTAATTTCTGGGATGATTCACAAATTCTTCCTGGCCAAAAATGGAAAGAGGAGATTTCTAAGGCTATAAATAAAACGAAAGTTGCTATTTTGTTAGTTAGTACTGATTTTTTAGGATCAGAATTCATAGCGAATGATGAATTACCGCCTCTTTTAAAAGCTGCGAATGAAGATGGTGCAACTATATTAATAGTGATTTTAAGACCTTGCTTGTTTGACGGATTTCCAGAACTAAGTATGTACCAAACTATGAACCCTCCAAGTAGACCATTCACAACTTTAGACATAAACGAAAAAGAAGAGTTACTGGTTAATCTTGTAAGGCAAACAAAAAGAATCTTAAATGAGTAAAAACAATATTTTTATTTTTAAAAATATTCAAACAATCATTGTATGTATGAGCTGTGTTTTTCGTAAATTTATAGCTAACCTCGATCGTAACAATATATATGCGGACGCGATTCTATATTTCTTCATCAAATAAAGATATCTCTGATATTCAGGGACTGAAGAAGTATTTAGAAACCATTGATCATAATAACCAAGTAGTTATACATTCTAAAGAAGATATATATATAGGAGAAAATAAAAATAGAAAGGTTTACCAGTTTATTAAAAGCTCATCAATTATTATTTGTATTATCACTATAGATTATCTCCGAGAATGTAAAAATGAAATCTTAGAGATATTTAATAATGAAGATGAAAAAATAATAATTCCTATTTTGTTTAAGCCATGTAATATTGAAGATAGCAATTTTGATGGACTTAAAATATTAATTCTTGAGGAATTCAATGAAAAATATCCTAATAAAGGTACTGATGCTTTTTGGAACTCAGTAAGTGAACAAGTAAGATCAAGATACAAGAATGAACTTAAACAAAGAGAGCAAATTGAAGAAGAAAGAGTACTTTCGGCATATGCTGGATATGCTGTGAATTCCGACCTTAGAATATTACAATTAAATCTAGATGAAAAGAATTTAAATCAGAGGATTGATAAATTAAATAAGGGTGAATTAAAGATTAGAGTTATAGGTGAAAGTATGACTCCTAATATTCAAAACAATGATTTATTGACTTGTCAACTTATAGATACTAACATAAAAATCATTAAAAGTAGTAGAAAAGAATTAACACCAGACTTTAAACAAAATAAGTATTACGTTATTGAGACTAGAGATCAAGGGATAATGATAAAGTATATTCAATTTGTAGATAACAAGGTAATATTAATATCCACTAATTCTCTATATCAACCTGTTATTCTTCTTCCAAATGAAATAATTTCAATTTGGGAAGTAACTTCCTTACATAGAAGTTTATAATAATTCTGTAGCTAACATTAAGTGCTGAAAGTCTCGGTTAAGCCCAATATTCGGCTAATGTTGATCGTCTGCAAACCTCTAATGGGAAACGGTACCAATAAAACCACCGACCTTCGATAGATCATTCAACGTAATAAGTCTATAATTCCCTCCATTTCCTAAGCACCAAATCGAGCGGAAGGTCTGGTAAAATTGAAAATCTAAATTCATTTTTTTAGGTTACAATTACCAATTGAACTTATTAAGGATTTTGACCATTTACGATTAATAATATGTAGAAGATTTGTTGAAGAAAGAAAAAAACGTATATTGAGGTTGTTATAGAGTTTTGTCCATGTAGGGTAGACTGGCTTGGATAGTTAGTGGCAAAAGCACAGATATTAAAGCATGTAAATTAAAATGGAAACTATTAATGTATTTATTTCTTACGCAAAAAAGGATTTTAAATTGGTTGAGAAATTGATAAAAAAAGACCTAAAGTCAAACTACTTCACGAGAAATAAAGTTAGATTTAAACTGAATATATGGTGGGATTACCATCTTTTACCTAGTGAAAATTGGAGAAAACAAATTATTGAAAATATTGAAGATTGTGATTTGTTTATATGCATTTTGACTGAAAATTTTATGTCTTCAAATTTTATTCTTAATACAGAAATTCCATTAGCAAAAAAGCGATTTGAAAATACGGGTGTTGGTATTCTTGGGATATTATATGAGGAGTGTGAGTATAAAAAATTAATAATAAAAGATTTGCAATTAATACCCCAGATGAATGGTCGGTTAAAGCCTATTTCAAAGTGGAGGCCTAAAAAAAATGCTGTTGAGTTAGTTATTAATGGTTTGAAAACCGCTTCAGTAATTTCATATGGTAAATTACCAAAACTTTTAAAAGATGCCAATTTAAATTTTTCTAAGAAAGGTCGGAAGTTACATAGAATTCAATTTCTAGATAAGAAAGAACAGCGTAACCAAGAAACTGGAGATAGATTAAACAGAAGAATTATAAATAATAATAAAAGCCCAAATTCTTTTAAAATACCTAGAAGGATTAAGAGGTATTTAAAATTTTTCGTTTTGATGACTAGTATTTTGCTGTTTATTATCTTTTTAGTTAAAAAATCAATATGAATCAGGCTAAATTAGAAGTAATATATGATCACTACAATTCCACGTTTGATCTGCAACTTAAATATTTAAATCAGAGAAATAAATATTTTATTTTATTATTAGTACTAGGAACTGTTTTGTTTTTCCAAATAGCAAACTTAAATGCGATTGATAATTTAATTGATGGTTTTATAAAAAGTAATGTATCTGATACAGTAAATGTTGATACAAATTTTATTCATAGCATTCTTATCTTTTCAATATTGTGGACTCTAATGCTTTACTTTCAAGTTAATTCAACAATTAGAACACAATATAAATATTTGCATAAGCTTGAAAAAGAATTATCTCTTCTACTTAAACCATTTGAACTAGATAGAGAAGGAAGTTTTTATAGAAAATATCTGACTTCACATGGAAAATTATCTAAAATAATTTATGTTTATTTTTTTCCGATTTTCATTTTAATAACTGTGATTTCTAGTGGGGTGAAGACTTTTCAATTGGAAGAAGATTTGGGTATTTTGATCTTTTTCGATTTTCTAATTTATTTTTTAATTGTTATTTTGAGTTTGTTGTATATTTTTAAAAAATAATGGAGCTCCTGATTATAAGGGACTTGACAATTTCAATCACCTTCTACTAAAAGTCGATCACAAATCCCTTTCCCCAAAACTATGCCTACCTGTCCATCATAAGAAATCGTATAACTCCCGTCAAAATCCTCCACGTGATCGACCGTAATTTTCGTATTCAACTGAATCGCTTTTTTATTTAAAAACAACAAAAAATCCATCGAGCTATCCCGTAACGCTTTGACCACCACCGTCGTGTTTTCCGCAATTTGGGTAAGCCGTTTATAATTCGGTCGATGAAAATTTCCGTCCTTATCGGGGATTGGCGAGCCGTGTGGATCGGTCGTCGGAAAACCCAACAGCTCATCCATCCGGTCAAAAAACTTCTCCTCTTTCAAGTGCTCTAGATCTTCCGCAATTTTATGGACCTCTTCCCAGCCAAAATTCATGACCTGTACCAAAAACATCTCCGACAAGCGATGCTTCCGGATAATTCTGGCGGCCATTTTTTTGCCTTCAGCCGTCAATTTGATAGGCTTGTATTTTTCGGAAATCACCATCCCGTCGGACTGTAATTTTTTGATCATATCGTTGGCCGTCGGCTTGCTGACCTGCAGTTCTTCCCCTAATTCAGACAAGGATATATCCTCACTTTTTTGGTGTAAATAAAACAGGGCCTTGATATAATTTTCCTTCGTATTCGTGATCATGAAAACCTTTTTTTGCCATTAAGGCACGAAGCCACAAAGGCTTTTTCATTCTGAAAAAGCTAAAATTCTATGTGCCTTCGTGGCTCCCTAAATTATGTTTTTGTCCTTTACTGAGGTAAAAATAGAAATATTTGGCAAACTATATTGTTAGGTAACTCTAACTTATGTATCTTTGCAGTACTAAATTAAAATTAATGAAAATAAAATATACACTATTAACCGCCTTATTAACCCTGATTTTCTCTACGCTAGACGCTCAAACTGGCGTCGTACAGGGAATTTTAAAGATCGAAGGCGAACCCATAGAATTTGCGCAAATTGCCGTTATTTCCACCAATTTTGGGACTACCACCAACTTTCAGGGGAAGTTTTCTCTGGAGAATATCCCGTTTGGTCAATACCAGATTATTGGTTCCTATTTGGGGTATGCCGAGATGGTCAAGGAGGTGACGCTTGACGCAGATCATCCGAAACTAGATCTTGATTTTGACTTGACCGAGCAGATTTTTCAGGTAGAAGATATCGTGGTGACGGGGACCAAAACGTTTAAGCGACAAACCAATTCTCCGGTCATCGTGAATGTCGTCAACAGTCAAACCATTAGCAACGTTCAAGCTTGTAACCTTTCGGAAGGCTTAAAATTTCAGCCGGGATTACGGGTCGAAACGGATTGCCAAACTTGTAACTATACGCAGCTAAGAATGAACGGTTTGGGCGGTGGTTATTCGCAAATCCTGATCAACGGTCGTCCGATTTTTAGTCCACTGACGGGCCTCTACGGGATGGAACAATTGCCCGCCAATATGATCGAACGGATCGAAGTGGTGCGCGGCGGTGGCTCTTCGCTGTACGGTTCGAGTGCGATCGGTGGGACGGTGAATGTGATTACCAAAATTCCTAAAAAGAACGGCTACGAACTGGATTATACCTACCAGAATATTGACGGACAAACTAGTGACCATACGGTTAGTGGAAACGCAACGTTGATCTCAGATAATAGAAATTCCGGAATCTCTTTGTTTATGAATCACCGGGAACGGGACTTCTACGATGCCAACGGGGATAATTTTTCGGAAATTCCATTGATTAAAAATACGGCAATCGGTGCCAACCTGTTTTTTATTCCCAAAGAAGATCAAAAGCTGGAATTAAGTATCAGCAATATTCACGAATACCGTTTGGGAGGAGAAATGATCACGGATAAACCCGCTTTTCTGACCCAACAATCCGAAGAGCGTACCCACGATGTCTGGATGGGAAGTGCCGATTACCAGATTAATTTTAATGATGAAAATAGTTCTCTGATCACCTACTTCGCCTGGCAAAATACCGATCGTAAACATTATACCGGCATTCAACCGGATAGGGACACCCCGGAGTTTCAAGAATTCCTGGCCAATCCACCGTACGGAACTTCGGACGTCAGCACCGTCAACGTAGGTGTCCAGCTAAACCATAAAATAGATAACTTTTTAAGTGGAAAAAATGTATTTACCCTGGGAACCGAATATGTCTACGATGATGTGTTGGATGATATTCCGGCGTATAATTATCTGATCGATCAAACCTCCAAAGACATTGGGGTTTTTTTACAGAGTGATTGGGAGATCACCGACCAGCTTACGTTACTATCGGGTTTGCGGATAGACCAGCACAATTTAGTAGATGGATTAGTTTTTAGTCCCAGAGCTTCGTTATTGTATAAATTTAAAACCAATACCCAGTTTCGTTTTAGCTACGGCACCGGGTTTAGAGCACCGCAGGCCTTTGATACCGATTTGCATATTGCTTTTGCCGGAGGAGGCATTTCCCGAATTTTCTTGTCCCCCGAACTGGAAAGAGAAAATTCCCGGAGTTTTAGTGCCTCCGTCAATTACGATCAGCCCATGGAAAACTGGGTCGCCGGATTTACCCTGGAAGGCTTTCACAACCGACTGACCGATGTCTTTTTTTTACAACCCGTCGGATCGGATGCGTTTGGTGAGTTGTTTGAAAAACAAAATGGAGACGGCGCCACTGTCAAAGGGATTACGGTAGAACTCAGAGGAAATTACAATCGGCAAATTCAACTGGAGGGCGGATTTACTATACAATCCAGCAAGTTTGACAATCCCGTTCAGTACATCGACGATTTTGCTGGTATCCGGGAATTTACCCGTACGCCAAACGATTACGCCTACGCCATTTTGACTTTCACGCCCGAAAAAAAATGGAACGCCACGCTTAATTATATCTATACCGGAACGATGAAAGTTCCCCACTTTGCCGGGGCTCCCAATCAGACCGTGGACGAAATCATTACCTCCAATCCCTTCTCGGAATTAAGCACCAAGGTAGGCTACACGTTCCCCGTCGAAAAACTGGGCAATCAGGTTGAAATCTATGGCGGGATAAAAAACATTTTTAATGCCTATCAGGATGATTTTGATATTGGAAAAGATCGGGATAGTAATTATGTCTACGGTCCAGCGCAACCGAGGACGTTTTTTGTGGGCGTGAAATTTAAGGTAAAATAGCATACGGGTTTTTGCCGGACTTGATCTCGGATTACCGCAAATTTGCTCATCCACGTCTGCGACTTCCCCGACTGTTCACGTTAAAGAGACTGATTCTCGAAAAATAAGTGGATAACCCCCGCTTATTCCAATTAATTCCGCATTTTTACTATTTTACGACATTGAGTTAACTTTTTATCAAACGTAGGATAGTCAAAGAGATGGAAATTACACCAAAAGAAGGGTTTCAGGGATTAATTGAAAATTTGCGCAGTGATTTTATCGCAGCGGTGAGCGTGTCCCTCATTGCTTTACCACTTTCATTGGGTATTGCGTTGGCAGCGGGTGCCCCGGCTATGTCCGGGATATTGTCCGCCATTGTTGGTGGAGTAGTGACCACCTTTTATCGAGGGGGCCATATATCCGTCAATGGACCTGCCAAAGGTGTTATTGCAGTCATTCTTTTGGGGATTGCCTTGATGGATGATGGTTCGGGGCAAGCTTTTAATTATGTATTGGCCGCCGTCGTCGTTTCGGGTGCTATTCAAGTAGTATTAGGGTTATTGAAACTGGGGCGATTAGCGGACATCTTCCATTCTTCCGTGATTCACGGCCTTTTGGCAGCCATCGGAATTATCATTTTTGCCAAACAAATCCATGTAGCGATGGGCACGTATTCTAAAAGCCCGAGCATTATTCAAAATCTCATCGATGCGGTGGTTTATTTGCCACAGGCGAATCCTTTTGTGGTGATTATTTCTTTGGCAGGCTTACTTTTGCTCTTGTTTCATTCTAAAATCAGTAATCGGTTTTTCCATGTTTTACCCGCGCCGATGTGGGTCATTGCCCTCTCCATTCCGTTTGTTTATGCTTTTAATTTCTTTGATCAACATGCGCTTTCTTTTTTTGGAAAAGCATATGAGGTAGGACCTGCACTATTATTGGATATTCCCGATAATATTATGGATTCTATCATGCACCCTAATTTTGGTAAAATTAATACCATTGAATTCTGGACCACCGTATTATCCATTTTAATCATCACCAGTATTGAATCCCTGGCCATTGCAAAAGCAGTGGATAAAATTGATCCTTATAAACGAAAAACAGATTTGAATAAGGATTTAACCGGTATTGGATTAAGTACGATCGTAGCCGGGCTGATTGGAGGCTTGCCAATTATTGCGGTGATTATTCGGAGTACGGTCAATATCCATAATGGAGCAAAAACAAAATGGTCTAATATGTATCAAGGACTATTGTTGTTGCTTTTTATTGTGGTGTTGAGCCCAATAATGCGGCAAGTACCACTCTGTGCTTTTGCTATCTTACTCGTTTATACGGGATTTAAACTGGCTTCGCCCGCCGTCTTTAAACAAGTTTATAATCAGGGAACCGAGCAATTGGTTTTCTTTGTCGTTACGATGATTTTAACCCTGTACACCAACTTGTTAATTGGATTGCTCGGTGGATTATTGTTGGCAATGGTCATGCACATGTTACTGGCGAAGGTGTCCATCCCTCAATTTTTTAAAATGATTTATCAGTCGGGATCCAGTTTGGTAACAAAATCGGATGGCAGTTACGAATTAAAAATTAAAGGGATAGCCAATTTTTTAGGGATTCTGAAAATCGATAAACTAGTGGCACAAATTCCTTCCGGAGCAGATGTCAATATTGATCTGTCGGAAACAAAACTGGTCGGCATTACCTACATGGATTATCTGGTAGATTATTTAAAAACGCAAAAAGATTCGGGTGGTAAAGTCATCATCCAGGGACTGGATTCGCATGTTTCCTCCTCTAGCTATAATAAAGCTTTAAAAATTTCTCTGGATAATTCTGCCGCTAAACTATCGTCCAGACAATCTCGATTACAAAATTTGGCCAATGAAAAAGCGTACCAATACGCGAGTCAGATAGATTGGGACACCACCTATCTAAAGAATTTCCACTTCTTTGAAATTAGACCGATCGAACACAAGTCAAATTGTCTCAAAGGAACGTTTAAAGAATTGGAGGTGTCCTGGGAAATTGCGGATGTAAATTTCAATGAAGGCGCTGCGTTTACGGCCGAAACGTTTAACACAACGCTCATGATGCTAAAATTGAATAAAGAAATACCCGTCTTCACGATGGAAAAAGAAGGAGTGTTTGAAAAAATGATTGATCGAGTGATGGCATTTACGGGCTATAAAGATATTGATTTTGAGATGTATCCGGATTTCTCCGATAAATTTCTGCTCACCGGAAATAACGAGCCAGAAATTCGATCATTTTTTACTCCCAAAATTATTCGATTTTTTGAAAACCATCAGATTTATCATTTGGAAAGTAACGGAGAGGCACTCATTATTTTTGATAAAATAAAATTGGCACGGACCGATGAAACGATGGCATTTATAGATTATGGTAAAGAATTGGCTACGCTCTTAAATGAAAAATAGCCAAATAATAAATTTTAATAGATCAGCTTTCTAAGATTTTGAAGACAGATGGATTGAACAAGCAAACTAAGGTTGCTTGTGAAAGGATTAAATAAAAATTTAGGCTTTACTCGAAGTAATTCAAATGTAGCTAACTCTAATGTGATAAGAAAAATAGAACCAGTAAAAAAACAATGGAATCAATCAGGTTATCAGAAATCGAAGATTGGGAAGATGAAAATCTGGAAGATTCTCTACTGAAAAGAAAGCATGAAATCAATTAGCATATTCGAAATATTTAAAATAGGAGTCGGACCTTCAAGTTCACATACTTTAGGTCCTTGGAAGGCTGCTTTACAATTTGTAAAGGATCTAGATGGTAAATCAGTAGAAAGCATCCAAATCCAATTATATGGCTCTTTGTCAAAAACAGGAATTGGACATGCAACGGATATTGCAGTTCTTCTTGGTTTAATGGGATTTAACCCAAAAGAAATCGATACGAAAAAAATCAACTCAATTGTTCGAACTATCAAAAACACCAAACAAATAAATATAAATTCCAATACGATATCATTCAATTTTGAGCAAGATATTCTGTTTGAACAAATATCTCATCAACTTCACCCAAACACACTTAAGTTTACTGCATTTTCCAAGACGGAAGTGATTAAAGAAGAACTATTTGCATCAGTTGGTGGAGGCTTTATTGAGTCACCTAATAGGATAGCTGAAACTAAAGACCAAAAAAAATTACCCTACCCCATAAATAAATCCAATGATATTTATGAATACACCAAGCAACATTCATGTAGTATCTCAGATATTGTATTTCAGAATGAAATGGCATTAAGAAGTGTAGAAGAAATCGATTCTAAAATAGAAGAAATTTTAGATGTATTTTTGGAATGTATTTTTGAAGGTTGTACTACAGAGGGCATACTTCCTGGGGGACTAAATGTAAGAAGAAGAGCAAAGGCTTTATGTGACAAACTTTTAAATGGCGCATCTTTTGAAACCCTTGAAGGTTGGCTTGAGGCTGTAAAAAAAGCCCCCAAAGACTTTAACTCTATCAATAAATGGGTAAGTTGTTTCGCTCTTGCGGTTAATGAGCAAAATGCAGCAATGGGACGCGTTGTTACCTCTCCCACTAACGGAGCAGCGGGTGTTGTTCCTGCTGTACTGATGTACTATTATTTATTTTGTGATTATCAAGGCAAAGATTACATTAAGAAATTTTTATTGACTGCAGGCGAAATAGGTTGCTTATTCAAAAAAGGAGCGACTATTTCTGCTGCCATGGGTGGATGCCAAGCGGAAATAGGGGTCTCCTCCGCAATGGCAGCGGCAGCGCTTACAGAAGTGTTAAAGGGAACACCAGCACAATGTTTAATGGCAGCAGAAATAGCTATGGAACATCATTTGGGACTAACCTGCGACCCAGTCAAAGGCTTGGTTCAAATACCATGTATTGAAAGGAATGCAATGGGGGCAATGAAGGCAATTACTGCAGCTAATTTAGCATTGGAAGGGAATCCAAAACTTTCAAAAGTTTCGCTCGATTCTGTAATTAAAACAATGTGGGATACTTCTATCGATATGAACAGTAAATATAAAGAAACTTCAGAAGGAGGATTAGCTATTAATGTGTCCGTCATTACTCCTGAATGCTGAAAAAAGAAAGCTATAGCGAATCAAGTAGATAGCCTCGACTTTCTAACTCTTTGTCCAGTTCATGGAATAGGATATTAGATAGCAGAGGACTTACGAGAAAACTGCATGGCTTGCCAATATGGTGTTGGACGGATTAGAATTAGCGATTGACAAAGCATGCAATTTAAAACATTGGGGTAAAGAAGAACCGAAACGTCGGATCAACTCCCAAGGTGTCCACCTCAAAGATGCGGGATTTTTTTATATTATTATTCTGCCCAGCCTAGACATGCTTGGCGTCTTTGTGGCAAAAAATATTATTTTTTAAAAGGTTGTACTGCTACCCAAATACAGAAAACCACCAGTAAACATCATTTTACTCAACATCCTCTAACTTTTTATTCTATGAATTTTTTTTTTACCTTAAAATTCCAACCCCTCATCCAAACCTTCCTGTTCCTGCTTTTCTCTATTCCCGTCTTCTCCCAAACCACCTACAACATCACCGACCCCGAAGATCTACAAAGTCAAACCTACGTCCCCGGAGATGAAATTATCCTCGCAAACGGTACCTACAACTCCGACGAACGCATCGACTTTATTGGCAACGGAACCGCAGACAATCCGATCGTCTTTAGAGCCGAAAGTCCAGGCGGCGTTAAGTTTACCGGTGGCTTACAAATGAATATTGGTGGAGACTACGTGGTGGTTGATGGCTTTTACTGGAAAGGTGGTTTTGGTGCCAGCAATTTTATCCAATTTAGAGATGGAACGGATTACGCGAATTATAGCACTATTCAAAATTGTGCGATTGACGGGTTGGCCATCGAACCGGATGATATCATCG
>Ga0209187_1003440_pt1 | contig 13212 bp, 11 predicted proteins | sample BantaG_FD_187430 | JGI IMG/M metagenome (GOLD analysis project Ga0209187, IMG submission 187430) | Marine algal microbial communities from Bantry Bay, Ireland - BantryBay_4 metaG (SPAdes) (version 2) | ecosystem: Host-associated > Algae > Red algae > Unclassified | place: Bantry Bay, Ireland... | reverse complement strand
AGGACCGCCAGAAATCGACCGCCTCACGACGGAACTCCTCGGGATACTTCTTTGTGCCCATTCGGGACTCCTTGCCTGAAAGACCATTCTTCCAGTTTCAGGTGTCTCACGTAACGGGGGAACTCCACCCGGTGTCCACCAAACCGGGGCAAGCTCAATTACCTCTCAATCGACGTGAGCGGTCAACATGGGGAAGAGTAGTAGAGCCATCAACCTTCGAAAAACCCGGGCAGGCTCAGGTTTGAAGAACGAGTACCCATCAAAATAGCGCTAGATCTTTCGTGCCTCAACGTAGATCGAGATCTTTGGATGGGTGTTGTCGAACTGGCTGGTGTCGCGCATCGGTGGAGCAAAGCTCTGCCCGAATCCTGACTCATACACATCCTCGAATCCAGCAGCTTTGAGCATCCGAGCCAGCTTTTCAAAGTTCCACCAGTTGATGTGGTTTCCTGGGAACTTCCTCTGGATCTCCAACGGGCACCGCGAGATGCAATGATCGAGTCCACCTTCCTTGCCTAGCTCCTCGAAGATACTCGCAAGCTCCGCGTCACTAATCCTGTCGGCAGCACCATCTCGATGCAGACTTGACATGCTCGTAGCAAAGTGCGACAGGAAGACTTGGGCTGTGGTCGCGTCAGTGAGGGGGCCGGAGAATGACCCGCGCCGCCACTGAGATTTCGAGCGATAGTTATCAATCCAGTAGAAATAGTCTCGGTCATTTTCCTTGTATGCGCGGTACTCAAGATCGACGTTTGGCGTGGTGATACGTAGGAGCCCATCGCTCTTTAGAGCACGATGACACTCATCGAAGAGATTCTGTGCTGCGTCGTTAGTTATGTGCTCAACGGTGTGGCTTGTGTAGAAGAGCTCCGCAGACGAATCTTCAACTGGGATCGGTTCCAAAGCCAATAAGTCGTAGTTGATCGATCCGGCCGTGGTCGAGTTGGACTCGTACCAATCTGACTGATAGTCAACGTTCGTCCAATAGGGGTGAGAAAAGGTCCCGGCTCCAACATTATAGAACCGTCTGTTTGTGATGCTGTCCGCGTCGTAGATGCTGCTATATCTGCCGAGATCGAAGCTCTTCTTTCGAGTGACCTCAAGGTCCATGCGATCGAGGAGCTGTCGTACAAGTCGGGTCGCTTTGTCCCTCATTAACGATCACTCCAGGGCATTTTTAACATCGGTATGGTTCAGTCCAGTTTGTGAGCGTCGACTCCGCCAGAGCAGAGCCCCAGTGAGGGCCGAAACGCCGAGTGAAATAGTCACAGACAGCGTTCTTAGGGCCATCACATTGAAATCGTACAGGACCGCAGCGACGGCAAGCGCGACCCCCGGAGCTATCGCCCCACCAACACCAAGCGAGACATTGCACAGTCGATCAATTATCAGCGTGGAGAATACGAAAAGCGCGAAATACCCGCCCGCCGTAGCCCAGGCGGCAACGATTACTCCATGCTCTTCAACGAACAGAAGGATTGGGATGCCGGTCAAAACACCCGTGGTCAAGGAAACAAGGCTAAGTGCTACGAGCTTCGAGTTAAAAAAGACAACATTGACCGTTGTGATGTACTGCCCTAGCCAAAAGGCGCCGAGCGTTAGCACAACTACGATTTCGCCAGTGCCGCTGAACCGGGCCGGCGCGAGTAGACCAGAAACAACTGGCACTGAAACCATCGCCAGTCCCGCAAGAGTGGCAATCAACCGTCGCGCTGGCAGGAAAAATTCGCGAACCTCCGCCGCCGAGCGCTTGCTATCAGCCAGTAGTTGATAGACCGTCGTTCGCCACGCTTGGTTCGCAAGAAGATATACCTGCGTGTAACTAAACGCGAAGAGATACGCATAGCTGTAGCGACCAAGTTCGACTTCTGCCACCCGATCCTTCAGTAACACGCGATCCAACGCAAGCAGCGTCCAGCTACCGGTAGCGTGCAGCATCGCTGCTAGCCCGAATTGCAGCACTTCTCTTGCGACCGCGACTGAGGGTCGCATAGCAGGCAGGAGCGACAAGAGCCGTCGAGCGCTCCAGAGACCCTGCAAAGCCCACGCAATCGCAACAGCCGCAAGGATCCAGTAGATCACAGCGACAGCCTCGAAAAACGCGAAGACGAGAACCGAAGCAAGCAGCGTAGAAACTCGAAATAGGTTTGCCTTGCTCGCCGCCGAGAATTGCTCCAAGCTGACCAGCCCGTTTGTCAACGCAAGTGCCACGCTTGACGCTAAGGCCACAGCCAACACCCCATAAAGTTCGTTTGCCGAAAAGCCTTGGAGCTCCTGCCCGTTCTCCCAGGAACGGAGCCAGAGCACGCTAATACAAGTGACGATGGACAGCGAACCGGCATTGATGAGAACGGCAGTGCCGATGCGTCGGGACGCAGCTACTGCATCAAGTTTGAATATCGATGCGAAGTGAGAGACGGCAGCCGCCATACCAAGCGATCCGACATTTGCTGCGAGCGTGGCTGTGACTACTACAGCGTCAACTGCACCGAACAGTTCTGGACCGACGGTTACCGCTAGTAGATATCGGTAGACCAGCACTCCGACCTGGATCGTCGCCATTATGCCAACAAAGCTGAAACGACTTCGGTTACCGCCCAAAGAGCGCAACCGACCAAGTCCTCCAAGTGAACGCAAACCATCTAAGGGTCTACGCCTCTGACTAGTGACACCTGGCACTTGTTAGCCGAACACAGCAGATCGTTGCGCGCTTGCCGGCTCACCAGGTTGATCTCGAGTCGCCAATCCGCCTCTGAGCAATCCAAGAACACGCCATGTACTAAACAACCCGAGAACAACGATGATGTGTACTACTGACGTTGGGCTCCCGCTTGATAACCATTTCAGGACCGACATGTTGAAGAAGACCAAGCCCATGGCAGCACGCCCCAACTGGTCATGATGAAGCGATCGCGCCACAAAGGTATAGGTTCGCCCCACCAGCAAACCGGCCAACGCTGAAAAGAGGAGAAACCCGGGAGATCCGAGCGCGACGATGCCATCACCGAACACGGTTGACGTGGTGTTGAATGATCCATTCCTAATGTTCGGGAGGTCTCCGTATTCGAGCATGCTCACCAATCGAGAGAAGTCGAAGTGGTTGTATGCCGTCGTATCACCAGCCGGACCGCCGAGCATCTCAACGACATCGTCGGACACAGCCGAGCGAAGGGTTCCCCAATACGCCCCGATGCCGAGCCCATCAGGGTAGGTCTCATAAAGAAAGGTCGGTGTGCGCGCCGATATTAGGGTCGCCCGGTTATAGACGTAGTTAATCGAATTACTACCGCGATTTTCAAGAAAGTACGACGCTCCGATGGCCATGAACGATGCGAAACCACCCAGAACAGTCACATGCTTCACTGATGTTCTTTTCCATACAATAGCAATCACAAACGGGATGATCAGTCGGACCGCACTTGATTTGTAGCCGAGTGAGACGCCCATGATGACGCAGAGCATCACAGTCAGGGCGAGAAGTAGCGTCGTCGCCTGGCTCCGTGAATCCATTGCACGGTAGTGAAACGCCACGAACGCAAGTACCCCCGGCCCGACATAGAACACCGGAATGACAAACAAGGGACCAAGAATTCCCAAACCTGCCCGAAAAGCACCACGATCGAACCTTCCGAGTAGCACCTCATAGCTACCGAAGACCACAATGACCACTAGCGTCAATGCGAACATCATGACCAGCGCTCTAATAGCGAGCCGATGCACTCTCGCTTCGCTCAGAGTCGTCTTGTGTTGATAGCTAGGCAGTCGTCGAGCTCTCTTCGAGCTCGCTAGCGCGACGGCAAATAGCACTGCACAGTGTGCGCCGTACGCCAGTCCAGCAGAAGGCATAGACTCGGTGACGCCCGGCTGCATCCAAAATCCTGGCAGAGCCAGCAAGGACGAGGCAACAACGAATATCCAAAACATGTGGCAGACCTCGCCCTTCTATCTCGCCGGATCAGATCGATCTGATCAGCTGTCCCATATGCGTTGCCAACGCTAAAGGATAGGTCTTGCGAAGCGACAACGGACGTATGGGTCTGGGCTTAGCGCTCAGCCTGTTATTCCTGACCGGCGCGTGACCTCCGCTAGGGTCTTCAACAGAATCATCAGGTCGACAGAAAACGACTGCGTCTCAAGGTACTCACGGTCCATTTCAACCTTCTCGGCGATCGAGAGGTCATCTCGCCCCGTAATCTGGGCCAAGCCAGTGATGCCGGGTTTTAGGGTGTGGACTCCGGCCGCCGAGCGCTGACCAATCAAGTCATCTTGATTGTGGAGAGCAGGACGAGGGCCAACGAGCGACATCGAACCGCCAAGTACGTGCCACAGCTGCGGGAGTTCATCCAAGCTAGTCGTGCGCAGGAACCTTCCAACGGGCGTGAGCATTTGGTCGCGGTTCTCAAGCAAGTGCGTTGCTAGCTCAGGCGTGTCGGCTTTCATCGACCGGAACTTCATCATCACGAATATGTCATTGTTTAGCCCAACACGTTCCGATCGGTAGAGCACTGGCCCACGAGACGTGAGCAACACCGCCAATGCAACCAGTGCCTGAATCGGACTCGTTGCGGCGATGGCAACCGCTGCCACCGCCGCGTCGAAGGTTCGCTTCAACTTCATGGCCGTGCAGACTCCACGCCTAACGGATCCCAGTCCGTTCCCGCTAGTGAGCGAGCGACCTCAAGATCCATAGGCTCGTCGATGTCGAGAGCTCTATGATGCGGCACAACGACGCCGAGGGTGGATGAATCGACGAGCATTGCCCCGCTCGAGATCCGGTCGACGGCCGTGGCGTAGACCGACCCTGCGAGCCGATACCGACGCTCAGCGTCTTGTCGTCGAAGTGGCACGCCGCCCTTTGGTATTCCAATACGCATCTGCTGATCGCACTCGAAGGTCCACTCGATCGGGTGTTCGAGTGCGCATATCGTCGCCGCCGAACCCGTTGCCGACGAACGCTCGACGCAAGCAACGATGTCTTCTGGCGCCCGGAACGGCGATGTCGCCTGAAGCAGCACGAGCAGAGAAGGGTCGTCGAGAGAATTCACGAACGCCAGTGATCCGCGAACGACGTCGATCGTCGACGTGTCGTCTTGGGCCAATTCTGGATCCCGTCGAAGCGGAAGTGCGCCAAAAAGCTCGCCTTCCCTCAGGATTTCATCATCGTCCGAGGAGACTACGCAATGATCGATAACCCCAGAGCGCAAAGCCGACTGCACTGCACGTGCGACGAGTGAGTAGCCCCCAACCTTTGCCATGTTCTTCCGCAGTATCCCTTTCGATCCCCCACGAGCAGGAATGAGAGCCACCGCGGTCATGGACAAACGCGATTCATCCGATGCGGTAGAGCGAAGATCACTTCGTTCACCCGGTGGGAAGCGCTGCATTGATGACATCACAAACGCGTTGGACGTCGGCGTCTGAGAGTGTGACAGAAGACGGAAGCGACAGGGCAGACTCGAAGATAGAGGTGCCAACGCCACCACCAAGCGTTTCGCAGTGCGTATATGGAGCCTGACTGCGCAGCGGCGGCCAGACAGATCGAGCCGCAATTTCGGCGTCCGCAAGGGCCGAAACAACCATAGATCGGTCGGCGCGATCCAACTGGATTGTGTAAAGCCAGAATGACGGATCAGCGAAATCCAGGTTTGGCGGCCGACCTATTCGCTGGTCGAGCAACGCATCGTACAGAGCGGCGATTTCCCGCTTGCGCCCGAGAAATCGGTCGAGCTTGCGAAGCTGCGCTAGACCCACGGCTGCGGTGACGTTCGACATCCGATAGTTGAATCCGACCTCGTCATGGAAGTAGTCCGCGCCTGCGTTCTTCGCCTGAGTCGTGAGGTGTCGCGCGCGTTGGGCGTTGTCTGCATCGTTCGTCACGAGCATTCCCCCACTCCCGGATGTAATGATCTTGTTGCCGTTGAATGAGAAGGCTCCCAGGCCGGCCCGAACGCCGACATGCGAGCCATCTATCATTCCACCTGAGTAGGTAGCGCCCAGCGCTTCAGCGGCGTCCTCAACGATCGCAATGCCGTAGTCGTCTCTCAACCCAAGGAGCGGTTCGATATCCGCAGGATGACCGAGCACATGCACGATCTCGATGGCCTTTGGAATTGGCTGATCGAGCGCAGCACGCTTCCTTATGTGGTCGTTCAACATTTGCGTGTCCATGTTCCACGAACTTGGTTCACTGTCGACTAACAAGATGTCTGCGCCCGTGTAGCTGACGGCGTTGGCTGAGGCGATAAAGGTGAAGTCAGACACTGCTACGAGATCGCCCGGTCCAATGTCGCTCAGGACCATTGCGACGTGCAGAGCGCTCGTGCCGCTTGAAACCGCAACGGCGTGGTCGGCACCGCAGACTCTTGCAAACTCGTTTTCAAACTCCGTGACGAACGGCCCGACTGAAGAAACGAAGTTGTCAGAAATACACATTCCTAAAAGTTCGCGTTCTTCCTCGCCAACGCTTGGGATACACAGCGGGATTGGCGACGTCATCGCTGATACTGACCAGCGTTTGAGAAGTCACCGCGATCTTTCATCCATGCGACGACCTGCTCAAGTCCTTCGCGCAGCGATACCTGGGCTTCCCAACCCAACAGAGTCTTCGCTAGCGAAGGGTCGCTAAGCAAAATTTCGACTTCGCTACCACTAGGGCGCACACGCTCGGGGTCGATCCCTATGACGGCAGAGCTGCCAACAATCTCGCGACACATTTCGACTGTCTCCCCAATGCTGAAGGTTGTCCCGGTACCAAGCTGGACCACGGAGCCGGGGTCAAGCTTTGCCGTTGCCATGCGTACAAACCCTTCAGCGGTGTCTTCGACATAGGTGAAGTCGCGCTTTGGCGAGAGGCTACCTAGCTGGATCGTCTGGGCACCCGACAGAAGTTGGCCAATCACGGTCGGGATGACTGCCCGCGATGATTGCCGAGGCCCATAGGTATTGAACGGCCGCAGGGTTACGACTGGTAGGTCAAACGACAGCGCGTACGACTCGGCCAGTTTGTCGGCTGCGATCTTCGACGCGCTATAGGGAGATTGTCCCTTCAGTTTGTGGTTCTCTGAAATGGGCACTTCGTCTGGAGTGCCGTACACCTCAGAAGTAGACGTGTTAACCATCCGCCGCACATCGCTTGATCGACATGCCTCAAGGACGTTCAGCGTTCCGGTCACGTTCGTCTCGACGAAGGAGCGCGGGGCGAGATAGCTGTAGGGGATGGCGATCAAAGCCGCAAGATGCAACACGACGTCATGTCCTGTAACGACATCCCGGATGAATTCTGGATCACGAATATCGCCTAGTACTGGCTGAAAGTGCCCGTATGCCTGGCTCTCCCGCTCTTCGAGCCAGCCAAGCGAGCCGTTCGAGTTGTAGATGCACATCGCAGTGACATTTGCGCCGGCAACAACCAGTTGCTCAACGACGTGGCTCCCGATGAAGCCGTCGGCGCCTGTAACAAGCACCCTTTGGCCCGCAATTGGCGTATCTGTCATTTCGGCTCTTCCCCTCGCGCCTGGCGCAGTTCTGATGGTCGCCCAATGTCCAACCAGGGCCCCGGCAATTCAAAGGCGGCCACTCGATCACCACGCTCGATTGCCTTGCAAACTAAGTCAGTTATCGGAAACTCCATGTTCGGCTCTACGAGGTCCAAGGTGTTCGGCGAGACAACGTAGATACCAGCATTTACTTGCCACTGCGATGTCGGCTTCTCAACTATTAGCTCTACCAATTCTTCAGTCGTTTCAACTACCCCAAATGGGACTGTGTGCTCATATCTAGAGCAGCACATCGTGACCGAATTCTCGTTAAGAAGATGGCTCTCCAGAACGTCAAGGAATGGCGCGTCAGCGATCACATCACCATTCATGACAAATAGGGGAAGCGTTACATCCAGCCCAGCCGAACTAAGCAGTGAAAGGCTTCCTCCCGTCCCAAGCGGGTGCTCTACGGTCTCTCGCAGGTATGTGATCTTGCAACCATGCTCTTCGCCTGAGCCGAAGTGGTCGATTATCACGTCTGCCAGGTGATTGACCGAGATTGCGATGTTCCGAATGCCCTGTCCAACCAGCTTCTGCACTATCCGCTCCAGGATGGGTCGACCAGCGACCTCTAGCATGGGCTTCGGGACGTTCTTCGTGATGTCCCCGAGTCGGGTTCCTTTGCCGCCCGCCATAATCACAGCCAGATTCTCTACCGACGTCGGGCGGATGAGCTCGTGTAAGACGTGTAACCCGACTAGCTGGCCATGCTCATCGACAACCGGAACGGCATCAAGCCGGCGAGACTGCATCACGTCGAGCACGTTGTCCCGCAATGCGTCTGGACCAACGACGAATGGCGAATCAACGATATGCGCACGTAGAGAGTCAGAAAGACTGCTTCCAGCTAACAGCGCTCGACGGATGTCACCGTCCGTAAGAACGCCAGCGAACGCCCCATCAGAATTCTCGACCAGACAGATACCGGCTGCGCCGCTGTCGATTGCAGCGAAAGCTTCTAACAAGGAGGCATCGCTGTGAAGTGTCATAGATGCAAGGCGCTGCTGCGCTACCCGTCCAGGATCACTCGCTAGTTTGGAGATCGGGTTTAGCTTATCGGGAGGCACAACCAACCTCTTTGTCTTTTCGCTCGCCTAGAAAGCTACGAAGGTGCTTGACAATCCGATCGCTGGCATTTCCGTCGCCGTAGTGACCGCCGAATCTAGATCCGTTGTCTGTCTGGAGCGCTTGGGCCACGGAAGCCCGAATGTCGGTTTCTTCGATGTCAGATTGAATGATCGACGGGGCGAGCGGCCGTCCCTTTTGTCGATTCCCAATGTTCACGGCTGACGTGCCGGCGAACGGCGCCTCAATTATCGCACTTGACGAATTGCCAACAACAACGTCGACAGAAAGCATGGCGGCGATATATGCGCTATGTCCGAAGGATCTCACTAGACGCACGCGTTCGGGATGGCTCTCATTTGCTCGGATTGCTTGCACGGCCACCGCTTCCCGACCCCAGTCAGCATTCGGCATAGAAACCAAGAGCTGCGAGTCCTCGACATCAAGCAATACTTCCAGCAGTGTTCGCATTACTTCGCCTTGATCGGCCTCGGAACGACTTTCTGGGTGGTAGGACACAAGAAACAGTGGTGCGTTCTTTGCTAAGGGCCCAACCACTGCCTCGACCACTTTCCTCGGCTCGTCAAGTTGCTGCATGACACTGCGCACTGTGTCTAAACCCGGAGCACCAACAACAAACACTTGCCGCTTTTGCGCACCCATGCGTTCGACACGAGCGCCGAACTCTTCGGTCGCAACCAAATGTATCGATGCCATCTGAGTAATGGCGTGCCGGATCGAGTCGTCAACAGCGCCCTCCGTGACCTCGCCCCCATGCAGATGAGCGATCGGGACTCTACTTAGCATGCATGCAGTCGCAAAGGACAGCGCCTCGTAACGATCACCCAACACCACTGCCAGGTCAGGATTTAGAGCATCAATCGCTTCAGCTGTCGCACTCAGAGTGGCCGCAGCGGCTTGCACAATTGACTTATCAGAATCATCCAAAGGAAGAGCGTCAATCTTCCATGAAATCGGTGTGCCGGCGGCCTCGATCTCGTCAACAGTCCGGCCGTATTTCGCCGAAAAGTGCGAGCCCGCAACGACCAATTGCAATTCCAGATCTGTCGAACTCTCGATTAGATCCACGATCGGCCTTAGAAGCCCGAACTCAGCTCGGGTGCCTGTGAACACCATGACAGACCAGCTCATGTATTCCCAGAGTCGAGGACTTCGTAAGTGAGCGGTTGGCCAGCCTGCACGGCTGTCGCAAGAACAGCGCCTAAGACATCGTGTGCTGGACTTATTCCTGTCGCTGGCCTAAGAGCAATCGTGTCATCAGCGGTTAGCACGTGTCCAGCACGTAGGTCTCTTGTAACGTGCCAACTTCGTCTAGCGAGCTGGCGCGCTTCGTCTTCTGAAGCTGCAGGCTCCTTCTTGCCGTTGCCTAGGGCGCTGCGGGTCGAACGAATCACTTCTATGTAGGCAGCAAACTGCTCGGGGTCGTCGGAAGCCGCGTGATCAGGCCCCTGCAGCCCGCAGTCCAAGGTGAGGTGCCGTTCGACCATGACGGCCCCAAGCGCCACAGCGAGTGCGACTGCCTCGGTGCCATTGCAATGATCCGACCATCCAACATCAAGAGCGGTTGCTTCACGCATCGTCTGTATTGCCCTCATGTTCGCATCAGCGAGCGGAGCTGGATAAGCGGAAACGCAATGCAGCAATGTCACTGATGGCGCCTGAGCCGCAGCATCGGCTGCATCGATGACTTCTTGCATCGTGCCCATTCCAGTCGAAATTATTACTGGAAGCGCTCCTTCCGCGACCGACCGAACGAACGGCAAGTTAGTGAGCTCCCCAGAAGGAACCTTCAGCCGACGAACACCAAGGTCAATGAGCAGTTCCAGGCTGCCAGCATCAAACGCAGTCGACATAAACTCGACCGCCACGTCCCTTGCGTGATCAGCGAGCTCTCGCCAAGCTTCGATGGGTAAAGCCAAGTCACTCAGCATCTCATGCTGATCAGTAAGACCCGTCGAAGACTCTTGATAGGTCACCGTCGAAGTGCCGGCGGCTACGAGCAGGCTTGGATCGAAGGTTTGGAACTTCACCGCATCTGCCCCGAGGTCAGCCGAGACATCAATAAGGCGGTGCGCCATCTCGACAGATCCGTTGTGATTTACGCCAGCCTCAGCGATGACGAAGATGTCTTTAGACGTTTCATCCACCGGAATACCATAGGCCCTGAAACATAGTGTTCATAGCGATCCAGCGCGCGGTGCTGCACAATGGCTGTATGGATCTCATCATGCTCGGTGCCGGTGGCCATGCTCACAGCATTTTGGATGCACTAGCCGGAACGCAAATAGATGCCTTTGTCGTGCCCGCCCAAGATGTCACTAGTGCTTCCGGCCTCCACAGGAAAGTCCTTGAAGAGAGCCGGTTCCTCGCGACGCATCGCACTAGTGCCCGAATTGCAAATGGAATTGGCCAGATGACACCTCGATCCGCCCGGGGGCAAGCATTCGATCGATTTCGAAGCGCTGGTTTCGAATTCGAGACCATCATTCATCCATCAGCGGTCGTTTCTGCTCTTGCAACGCTTGGCGAAGGCGCCCAAGTACTCGCTGGTGCGATTGTCGGTCCCGGCGCGAGCGTGGGAGCAAATACGGTTATAAATTCTGCAGCCATCATCGAACACCACTGCAGCATTGGAGCAAACGTTCACGTCGGGCCAGGCGCAGTGATCTGCGGTGACACTCAGATCGAGGACCATTGCATGATCGGGGCAGGGTCGACAATTATTCAAGGGCTACACGTAGAGACTGGGGTACAGCTCGGTGCTGGTGCGGTCCTAGTCTCAGACGCTCACCGTGACCAGATTCTTGCCGGGGTTCCGGCCAAGCCACTCCGGGTCGACTAGCACGTTCACATGCGGGACTCGCGCCGGGATGGACACATCGACCTTCATAACATGGGTCGCCCTTGTCCATCAGGTGCACCAGCCGCTCGGTCGATCCAATCCCAGGATCTCCGGCGATTGGATCACGCACGCTGCGAGAGTAAGCGCACCGTTTGCAAATGGTCGCAGTTGCTGCCAATCACATAAATCCGAAAACTGTGGACGCTTTGCAGGCTTGGCTCAACCTCAACCAGCGGCTACGGCCGTTCACTCGCTAGCAGAAGCGGCGGGCGTCTGATCGACGAGCTCGTGCGTTGCGCCTTCGAGTAGCAACTGTGCAAGGTCGGCCGGGCTCTGGAGGAGCAGCGCGTCGAGTCGTTCTCGTGACGCAACAGGAACCACAGCGTCGGTGTGCCATATTCGCGAGTGTTCGCCAGTGACCATCTCTTCACCGTCGTGGCCGAGCACCTCGTGGAGTTTCTCGTTCGGGCGCAGACCGGTGAAGATGATTTCGGCATCGGACTTGTGGTGACGAATCAAGCGGGTAGCTAGGTCGACGATCTTCATGGGCTCGCCCATGTCGAGCACTAGTGTTTCGCCGGTCTTGCCAATGGCACCAGCCTGCAGCACCAAGCGTGACGCTTCGGGAATCGACATGAAGTACCGAGTTACATCGGGATGGGTCACGGTCACAGGACCACCAGCGGCGATCTGCGCCTCAAAGGCAGGAAGTACGCTGCCACGGCTGCCGATGACATTGCCGAACCGAACGCTGATGAACTCGCCGGTCTGATCTTTCCCTGTCTGGACGGTGAGCGCCTCGGCCAATCGCTTGGTCGTTCCGAGCACACTGGTCGGGTTGGCGGCTTTGTCGGTGCTTACGTTGACGAACCGGTCGACGCCGATACTGGCTGCGGCCTCGATCACGTTCTTCGAGCCAAAGACGTTGGTTAGCAGGCCCTCGCGTGGGTGAGCCTCGAGTAGTGGCAAATGCTTCAGTGCTGCCGCGTGGAAGACGATTGCGGGGCGATGCTGTTCGAATACTTCGAATACACGGTCACGGTCCCGGATGTCGGCCAGCACGATGTTCTCGTCGTCGAGCAGACCATGGCCCGCAACCGAGATCTGCACCGATTGCAGTGCCGTTTCGTCGCGATCGAGCATGACCAAACGAGCGGGTTCGTAGCGCAAGATCTGGCGGCAGAGTTCGGAGCCAATGGAGCCACCAGCACCCGTGACCAGCACAACCTTGCCAGTGAGATAACTCGAGACGCTGTCGTCGTCGATCTCAACCTCGTCTCGGCCCAATAGGTCGGTGATCTCGAGCGGACGAGCTGCGTCGATGGTGGCCATCAGACCGAGCAGCTCGGTTGTCGATGGCAGAATCATCACTTCGAGCTTCGCTTTGTGTGCCAACTCGTCGAGCCGCGAGATCAGCGACGGCTGGGCGCTGGGCACAGCGATCAGCAACATGTCGGCCCGCTCGGCTAGGACCGGGATGGAGTCAGAGGTGCCCAGAACGCGCACACCTTCGATGCTGCGGTTCTGTTTGCGGGGGTCGTCGTCGATTAGCCCGACCGGCACGTATCGAGAGTTGGGGTCGCTCATCATCGATTTGATGACCTGGGTGCCACCCTCGCCGGCACCGAACACCAGCACACGGCTACGACCAGCAGCATCAGGGCGGATCTCGGCCCGTCGCACCAGCCGCCAGATTACGCGAGACGTGACCATCAGCGCACCGGCGAGCGCCATGCCCATGACCAC
>Ga0209187_1003439_pt1 | contig 13219 bp, 10 predicted proteins | sample BantaG_FD_187430 | JGI IMG/M metagenome (GOLD analysis project Ga0209187, IMG submission 187430) | Marine algal microbial communities from Bantry Bay, Ireland - BantryBay_4 metaG (SPAdes) (version 2) | ecosystem: Host-associated > Algae > Red algae > Unclassified | place: Bantry Bay, Ireland... | reverse complement strand
AAAATAAACCGAGTAGCAAATAAAAAAGCGTACTGCACAGTACGGAAGTGTGATACGGGAGTGTGTATCCATTATCAGTTAGATTCCAGATATTGACGTATGCCTTGGCGGCCATAAAAAAAGGTAACTCAAAAAGGGCTACTCCATAAGTATACTGATTTATATAATATCCTTTGGGAGTGCTTTCGCCATTAGAACGGTACATTTGAAAGTAGCGTTGAATACCAGGAGCTACTTTTGAATCCTGAGGAAATTTATCAATGGAGTCTAAATTGTGTAAACAAAATAATGAAGGCAAATATGAATAGTAGCCCAAGGCATCGCCATAGAAAATATCTTTTTTTACACCATAATTCGTGAAGAAAAATAGGGTTGCCAAAGCGGCAAGAACAAATGATATTCTACTAATCCATTTCATACTAGTTACGTCCCATCCAAAGCGCACCACCAATGGAATTTTGTTTGGCACCGGTAACTGCGGCCAATACATTTTCTTCTTCACGCCAGCGCAAAGCTCCCATAAGTGCCATAGCCACAGCTTCTTTATATTCTATGGTCTGCTTATCTGCTTTCTCAATGCTTACTTTTTTCAAACCACAATAGTGCTCAATCCGTTGCAATAAATAATCGTTGTACGCTCCGCCGCCGCTTATGAGCATCGTCCCTTCCGCCGTACAAGCTTTTCCTATTTGCATAGCAATATGTTCTGCCAAGGTACATACTTGATGTTTTAATACTAAATCACTTGCTTGAATGAATGGCAGCATTTTTTCTAAACCATATTGATTGGCTAACGATTTAGGAGGAGTCTGCTGATAATAATCTAAGGCATTTAATTTTTCTAATAAAACACCATCACAAGTTCCAGATGCTGCCAGGGCACCTTTATCATCGTAATCTTTATCTATAGTATTTAGTAGTGCATTTAATATTCGGTTGGCTGGACAAACATCATAGGCGCTAATTTTATCTTCTGCATGATGCGAAATATTTGCAATGCCTCCTAGGTTTAAAAAATATTCATAACCACTCCAAAGCATTTTCTCGGCAATAGGAACAATAGGGGCTCCTTGACCACCAAAAGCTACATCTATATTTCGCAAATCAGAAATAACAGGTAGCTCCAACTCTGCGGCAATAGCAGCACCATCTCCCATTTGAAATGTCATACCTTGGGCAGGCTCATGAAAAACGGTATGACCATGGCTTGCTACAAAATGTACTTTATGCTCTAAGGCACTTTTTTCAATGAACTTTTTTATTTGTTGGCCCATATAATGACCAAAATCGGCATGGGTTTGTAAAAGTTCTATCGCAGATAGTTCAGTAAGCATTGGAAGTTTCTTTTTCCAGTCTTCATTAAAAGAAATAGAATCAGCAGCTTCTATCTCAAAACTCCATTCCCCAGCTACTTCGCTGAGTACGCAATAAGCCATATCCAAACCATCCATCGAACTTCCACTCATTACACCTATCACTCGGTAAACCATTTTGTAAAAATGAGATATAAATTTTATTCTGAGCAAAAAACCCTCCATGTTTATTACCCTAAAGTTCCGTAAACATGGAGGGTTTATCAATAAATCCTTTTCTATAAGTGAGATAAATTTTAGTTTTCGGTGTAATTTGGCATCAAGAATTATGGTACATCATTTAGCAAAAGAAAACTCATTGATTAAAGTATGGATGAACGAACTCCGACATCCTGAAGTACAACAAGACCGATTGCGTTTTAGGAGAAATATGGAACGCGTTGGTGAAGTGATTGCTTATGAAATAAGTAAAACCATGTCTTATGAGGACAAGCTAGTACAAACACCACTTGGTGAAAAATCATCAAATATGCTGACTGCACAACCCGTACTAACAACAATTCTGCGAGCAGGGGTGCCTTTGTTTCAGGGCGTACTCAATTATTTTGACAAAGCAGATTGTTCTTTCATAGCCGCCTATCGTAAACATGGTAAAGGCGATGATTTTACCATTGAACAAGGGTATGTCACTTGCCCGGAATTAGAAGGCAGGGTTTTAATCTTGGCTGATCCTATGTTGGCTACCGGAGCTTCATTAATTACTGCCTTAGATGAACTACGTACTTATGGCAAGCCAAGCGCCATTCATATTGCCGTGGCAATTGCCTGCACGGCAGGAATAGAAAATGTAAGAAAGAAATATCCAGAACTTACTTTTTGGATTGGTGATATTGATGAGGAGCTTACTGCTAAAGGGTATATTGTACCTGGCTTAGGCGACGCTGGTGATTTGGCTTATGGGAGTAAGATGCAGTTTTAATTAAAAAATTAACTCAAAAGTTAAATAGTATAATGGTTCAAAATTAATTTATATCTTTGCTGTAAGCTCTGTAGCTCACCGAATGTTCAAGCTTGTCTTGAAAGATTTATGTAGGTAGAACGGAGCTTTTTTTATTTCTTAAACTTTGATGAATCCGTATCACTATTTTTAGGTTTGAATTTCCAATGTCTATATTCCCCATTCCATTGATCTTGAGGGGCAACTCTTCCAGTAGATATCCCAATATTGAATCGAGGCTTTATTTCACGAATCTTGGATAAAATATACTTGTACAATTTCTCTTTGGCAATAGTTCTTTTGCCTCTTCTTTTTTGTCCAATTGGAATCGCTCGATGAAGGTTGTTTAAGCGAAATTGCATACTACCAAGAATAACATCGAGAAATTGCAGCGGCAAGTGTTTCTTGGAATCAACCTCCACAATATCATCTTTTCTGATTTTCATTTTGGCATTCTGAAAATCTTTTGACCGTTCTAAACCCTTGATGTGATTTTTAAATTTTTGAACCTTAGAAATAGTATCAGGCATTTCATCAAAATGTAGTCTTAAAAAAACAATATTGTCAGACTCATTTGAATATTTCAAACCAAAGACATGCTTGATGAATTGATAATATAAAATAAAGTACTCGTTTTCTCTCTGCTCAGATGAAAGCCCTTTAGGCACATCAGAACTTTGTCTAAACATAATACGAATCTTAATCTTCCCTCCATTTATAAGTTCAAAAAGAACATCAACCAAAGAGATAAATGCGGGTAATTTTACCGCATCAACTTTACCCCACTTGATTTCTTCTATTACCCCTAGCTCTTCACGTATTTTTGATAACTTGGCTAGAACAAATGATAAATCTTCTGATTTAATTAATAGGCCACCGTAGAAATTCGAATAGTGTGGTCCTTTTTTTGTCGACTCATCGCACCATATAAAAAACTCTTTGCTCAATAAAACAAAAATATGAATCGTTCAAAGTCTTTAACTTTTACGAATAATATCTTTTTCTACAAGATTTGCCTATTTTATACATATCAATTTGGCTTATGGAAGTAAAATGCAGTTTTAATTCTACGGGACTTGAAACTCAATTTCATTAGATATTAGCTTGAGTGCTTTTTGATTTGAATTAGAGTATTCGAGGCGTAAAGAATACCCTTACTCGTCTTAGCTTACTCGCTAAGACCTTTTTTTATAATAAACATTTCACCACCCAATAACCCTTTATCTAAAATAAAAAGCGACCTTTGCGCCTCGAAAAACAAAAGCTTGTTTGTTTTAGTCAATTGACTGTATTACAAGCTTTTAAAATTATAAGTAATGGAAATAAGAAACATCGCCATCATAGCCCACGTTGATCACGGTAAAACTACCTTGGTGGACAACATATTACACGCTACAGACGTATTTCGTGATAATGAGGATTCGGGCGAACTTATCATGGATAGTAATGATTTGGAGAAAGAACGTGGTATTACTATTTTCTCTAAAAATGCAGCAGTATCCTACAAAGGCGTAAAAATCAATGTAATTGATACCCCTGGTCACGCCGATTTTGGCGGTGAGGTAGAGCGTGTTCTTAAAATGGCTGATGGTGTAATCTTATTAGTAGATGCTTTTGAAGGTCCTATGCCACAAACGCGCTTTGTATTACAAAAAGCATTGGCTCTAGGTTTACAACCTATCGTTGTAATCAATAAAGTAGATAAAGAAAACTGTCGTCCGGACGAGGTACATGATGCTGTATTTGAATTATTCTTCCAATTAGACGCTACAGAAGAGCAATTAGATTTTCCAACCTTCTATGGTTCTGGTAAATTCAACTGGTTTAATACCGAGAATGTACAATGTGATGATATTACGCCTTTAATGGATGGTATTTTAGAACATGTACCACCTCCCGCAACAGCTGAGGGCGATGTACAAATGCAAATTACTTCATTAGATTTCTCTTCTTTCTTAGGTCGTATTGCGGTAGGAAAAGTGAGACGAGGTACATTGAAAGAAGGCATGCAAGTATCGCTTTGTAAAAGAGATGGTAGCGTAGAAAAGCATAAAATCAAAGAGCTTTACATTTTTGAGAACATGGGTAAAAAGCGCGTAACAGAAGTTAGCGCAGGTGATATATGTGCCGTAGTTGGAATCGAAGATTTTAATATTGGTGAAACGATTTCTGATTTAGAAAACCCAGAAGCTTTACCAATTATAAAGATTGACGAGCCTACCATGAATATGGTTTTTGGAATTAATAACTCGCCCTTCTTTGGTAAAGATGGAAAATTTGTAACCAGTCGTCACATCAGCGATCGTCTAGACAAGGAGCTTGAAAAGAACTTAGCGCTAAGCGTTGAAAAAACAGAGAGTGCTGATAGCTTCTTAGTTTATGGTCGGGGTATTATGCACTTAGGTGTATTGATTGAAACCATGCGCCGCGAGGGTTATGAGTTGACGATTGGTCAGCCACAGGTTATCACAAAACAAATTGACGGTGAAAAGTGCGAGCCTTATGAGGTTTTGGTAGTGGATGTACCGGAAGAGTTTAGTAGTAAGGTTGTAAACATGGTTACCATACGAAAAGGCGAATTGATTATCATGGAAAGTAAAGGAGATATGCAACACCTAGAGTTCAATATTCCTTCTCGTGGATTAATTGGTTTACGTAGCCAAATGCTTACGGGTACAGCGGGCAATGCTATCATGGCTCACCGTTTTAGCGAATACAAGCCTTGGAAAGGTGTAATACCTGGCCGTCAAAATGGCGTATTGATTGCTAAAGAAAAAGGAAAGGCAACTCCATACTCTATGGATAAACTACAAGACCGTGGTCGTTTCTTTATTGATGCGGGTGTGGAAGTTTATGGTGGTCAAATTATAGGCGAAAACTCTCGTGCAGATGACTTAGTTGTCAATGTATGTGAGGCCAAAAAATTAACCAATCACCGTGCCAGTGGAGCAGATGATGCTTCTAAAGTGATTGTAAAAACTGAGTTTACTCTAGAGGAATGTATGGAATACATTGGCGAGGATGAATGTATAGAGGTTACACCTGCTGTGATTCGTTTGCGTAAAATTCAATTAGACGCCGTAGAGCGCAAAAAAACGCAGAAGAAATTACAAACAAGCTAACTATCAGTAATAGGATTGTAAGGGCTGTGTAATATTTGGCTTTTACGGTACAATTATCTTAAAAAACGGCTTAATTTTACCAACGTTGAGACGTTTTAATTCGTCTTAACGTTTAGAAGAAATTAAATATTATGAAAGCAATAAGAAATTTTACAATCCTTTGTCTAGCTATTTTTACGTTTGGAAGCTGTAAAAAAGCAGACACACCTACTGAAGCAAATGTCTCTTTTACGTTCGATAATTTTGTAGACGAGAAAGCAGTTGAAGAAAATACACCTTTAAATTATTTAAATGCTGCTGGCAATTACTACAGCGTAAGCTTATTGAAGTATTACATCAGTAACATTATATTGGTAGATACAAAAGGAAAAGAAATTGAATTGAATAACAATGATTTGATAGATGCCTTTGGTAATAACAAAACAGATTCTTACACAATTCCAAATGGAGAGTATCGTCAAATGAAATTTATTTTTGGAGTAAATGCTGAAAATAACACAAGCGGCGATCAGTCTGGAGATTTAGATCCTTCTAACGGGATGCTATGGTCTTGGAATACTGGATATATTTTCTTCAAGCATGAAGGAAAATATGTAGACAATGCAAATGCTGAGCAGCCATTGGAGTTTCATTACGGTGGAGTGGGAAATCAGATAGAGGTTGAATTAAATAATTTGGGTCTTAAAATTGATGGCGAAGACAAAGAAGCGTTTCTTAGTTTTAATTTGAACAATATGTACAACAACCCTAAAATTGATTATAACGATGGCGATTTTCGTCATAGTGGAGCAAATGATGCTGATTGGGTAGATGCAATAAAAGCCAATATGAGCAATGTGTTTACTTTTAACGGTAGTTTCTAAGGTAGTAAATCAGAATAAAACAGATTCAAAAGAGAGCAATATTTTGCTCTCTTTTTTTATTAGCTGCTCTTCTTTTTTCCCAAACCTAGTTACTTAGGTAGAGAAGAGGTAGTAGCGTTCATTGTTTACTTTATAGTTTTTTTAGATAAAAATGAACCCCCTTTTTATTTCTGATAATTTTCATTTGCAATAAAGTCATAATCTGTTAGTGATTTAAGAAAAGCCACTAAGTCTTTTTGCTCTTGCTTAGATAAGTCCAATGGCTTTATCAGATTATTGTTTTTATTTTTATGAAACCTGCCGCCACTGTTGTAATGAGCGACTACTTGTTCCAAGGTCTCCATACTACCATCGTGCATATAGGGTGCGGTAAGCTCTACATTTCTCAAACTGGGTACTTTAAATAATGCTCGGTCCTGCTCGTTACGAGTTAAGCGCATTCTTCCGCTATCGGCATAGGTTTTATACAAGCCATTGTTTTCAAAAGCATAATTTGTAAAATTAAAATCACCATGGCACGAACTACAATTTGCCTTGGCACTAAAAAATAATTTTTTACCTCGCAGCTCATTACTTTGTAAAGCTTTGGTCCGTCCTTGGAATTCATATTGATCATATTTAGAATTGCCACTGATTAGGCTACGTTCAAAATTTGCAATCGAACGAGTAATTACAAAAGGGTCTGGTTCACGATCATAAGCTATTTTAGCCTGCTCCACATAAGAAGGAATTTGTTTTAGACGTTCTGCTAAGACTACAATATTGCTATTAAATTCATCATGCTCTTGAATAGGTACCAAGATTTGCATTTCCAAAGTCGGCACACCACCCGCTCTAGTAAAGTATGGGTGGTATGCAAGATTCGCTAGTGAAGGTGCATTTTGTTTTCCACTCAAATTATTCTCTCCAATGCTAAAGGCTACCGTATCACTAAAAGCATTGTTGGGATGGTGACAAGAAGCACAGCTTATTGAATACGTATTGGAAAGGATAGGGTCAAAAAAAAGCCGTTTCCCTAATTGCCAACGCTCTTGAGTAAATTCATTACCCTCAGGAAAATTTATAGAGGGGAATCCTTCGGGGATTGACATGAGTTCATTGGCACCCACCTTTACCAGCGGATCTTTTTGACAACTAACTACGCAGAGTAATAATGCCGAAAAAGCAAACAAGATTCCAACCCTAAGGCTCTTCATCTGTGTTTATTGTATAACTACTGTTTTGCTTCCTAAGTTTATACCAAAAGAATTAAACTGTACAAAGTAAATTCCTTTAGTGTCAATACTGAAACTAGTCTCGTTTTGATTCGCTATTGAAAGTTCCCGAATCATTCTACCTGAAATATCAAAAACGCGTGCATCAGTAACTAATGTCTTACCAGAGTTCTCTAATTTTATTTGTACATCACCAGTACTTGGATTAGGCCAAATCACTAAGCCAATCTCGTTCTCTAAATTGGAAACAGCTAATGGAAGACCAGATCCTGCGGAGAAAACATGATCTCTAAAATTTTCTAGTACGGTTAAGTCATTCATATTAGAGCCGTGATTGATTACAGTAGAGGAAACATCAATATCTCGCAAAGCTTCGATGTAGTCCGCGTCTAGATTAATAACTACATCATTTCCACTGTTTACTCCCGCAACCGTCACAGTCTGCTGAAAATAGTTCGCATCAAATAGACTGTGCAATTCAAAACTTTGTCCTAGATTCTCTCCTCCTTTTCCTTCTACTGCAGCAAAGCGATACCCAGATGCCCATCCCCAATGCATTGGAGGAGATTTAGGAGCTAATGGGTGGCCCCCCGTAAATTGTGCAGGATCAGATGTGTTAACCCTAGGATCCACTCCGATATTAAATTTGATACCCTCTACGTTCGTAACATTGAGAGAGCCTAAACTTGCCAAGAAATTATTAGTGGATCGTACAAAAAAATGCTGTTGAGCAACTGGGGTTTCCATGCCGCCATCGTGAATAATTATGAGATTGGACATAAAATAATCTACTCGCGTAAAAGCAAGATTGTTAGTTAAGTTATTGGTGGTAGCTTGATTAAAAGCAAAAGGGCTACTGCCTAAGGTATGTTTAATGGTCAGGGTTATATCTTTTTGTGCCGTTGCACTCAGGCTAAATAAAATGGCTACTAGGATTAAAATTTTGTTTTTGCTCATGACTTTATTTTTTAATTTTTCTTATACGTTTTGCACTTGCTTCATTCTTTTAGATTTAATTTTTCAGCATGGTAATTTGAAATCAACAAAGCGAATAATAAAATGCTCCTTAAAAATAAGATTATTTTTCGTTTTACATGATTAAATCGTGAACATCTAATCAGATTCGAAACCATAGAACGTGTAAAATAGTCCAAGTCAAAACGTACTTTGTCTAATCTCTTTGGAAGAATTAATCGTATTTTTATTGCATGCAGATTCCCTTGCATAAGATAGACGAAAATAAAATTTTCATTAAATGGCGCGATATAAACATTGAACCCAGCAGTGAAGAGCATGCCCATCGGCATAATTATTTTCAGTTTATGTTTTTAGAAAAAGTTTCTGGTACGCATAATATAGATTTTGAAACACATGATGCTACTAACGAAAGTGTTCACTTTGTTGGCAAAGGGCGAGTGCATACGGTAGACTTTTCTACTGATGTTAAGGGCGGGGTATTGCTTTTTCCAGAAGCGATATTCAGCCATTCAAAAAGTGACATGAAATTACTTTCATCGCTTAGCTATTTCAAAAATGGAGCGCACCCTGTTCTAGAACTTACTACTTCTAATTTTGACTCAGTTAATGCTTTATTGCAAAAATTAAAAACCTTTTTAGATACTAATGCCTTTGATTTATGCAAACATTTACTTTTTGCCTTGCTCATTCAAGTTAGAGATATTTACAATCAATCAGGGTGTAATATAATTTCTAAAGAAGAACCTCAAGAATTGGTTCAGTACAATCAGTTATTAAAAGAACATTGCAGAACCTGGAATTCGGTTGAAGACTATACCGCAACAATTGGAATTACAGCTTCTCGGCTTACTAATTTTTGTAAAGAGGCTTATGGCAAAACAGCATTACAAATTTTACATAGCCGAAAGTTATTGGAGGCAAAACGAATGTTGGTGTATACCGAAAAACAGGTGAAAGAAATAGCTTATGATTGTGGCTTTGATGATGTGGCTTATTTTAATCGTTTTTTCAAAAAGCATACTAATTGCGCTCCCCTAACTTTTAGAAAAAACCATTAGTGCAATCGATTAGTTTTTAACAAATAGGACCAAAGTCGAATGTTAGAAAAGATTACCTTTGCTGTGCAATGCGCAGAGTATCCGCTGTCATACTACTAGTTTTATTTTCCTTAGGGGCCTTTGGGGTTTCTATTGAGCAGCACCTTTGTTGTCATTCTCAGCAAGAGGAAAGCGCCACAAAACATTGTAGTGATGATGAAAGTTGTTGCAATGAAAATGACGATTGCTGTGATAAAATAGTTTCGCAAGTAAAAATACCAAAAGACTATCATTCTCAAACATCCAAAATTAATTTTAAGCATAGTGCTTCCTTAATTCCGTCACCAATAAAATATTACACATCGTTTGCGTTAATATTAGTCGATAAAAAAAATAGGTACGGCCAATTTGATTATCTCCCGCCGCCCAAAGATTTCCTAAGTTGTTACGGTTCGTTTTTGATTTGATGATTGCTTTTTTTTAAAAGTTACATCTAAATCTATCATCAAATATCACTTGAAGAAACTCTTCAAAACAAAAACATAAACAATGAAAATTTTATACGGTTTTCTATTACTTTGCTTGAGCAGTGCTACTCTTTTGGCGCAAGATTCAACTCAAGTAAAAAAGAAAAACAAAAAACTAAAAGTCCTACGGATTCGAAAGAAAACCAATGGAAACAGCGTGGATAGCCGTAACGCTATTCGACTTGAAAAACTCGGAACCAAAGAACTAAAGAAAAATGCATGTTGCAACCTAGCCGAAAGCTTTGAAAGCAACGCTTCAGTAGAAATTAGCAGCACCAATGCATTGTCTGGTGCTAAGCAAGTTGAAATGCTAGGCCTACAAGGCACCTATGTTCAAACTTTAGTAGAACTTCTCCCCTACGTGCGGGGTATAAATTATACCTATGGTTTTAATAGTATACCCGGCCCATTGGTGGAATCTATATATATTAACAAAGGACCTGGAAGCGTAACAAACGGTTTTGAAAGTATGACGGGCCAAATCACCACTGAATTTATTAAGCCCAGAAAGTATAAACCGCTTCTTCATCTCAACGGGTATTATAATAGTTTTGACCGAGCCGAGCTTAATGTAAATACAGGCGTTCGACTGACCGATGAAGTAAGTACTTTATTTAGTGCACACGGTAGTCGTCTCAATCGAAAAATGGATTTTAATCAGGATGGATTTTTAGATGTGCCCTTGAACAATATGCTTCATCTAATGAATCGTTGGAAATATGATGGGAAACGTTTTGTGAGCATGGTCATGGGCCAATACCATAATGCAAATCGCTATGGCGGATCTGTTGATTATGATTTTAATAAATTACGCACAAATCAAAATGATTTATACGGAATCAGCATTGCTGATCAGCGCTTGGATGTAATGCACAAAATGGGTTATTCAATTACAGAAGATCGTACTAAGAGTATTGGATTGCAGTCTTCATTTAGTTCTCAAAATAGAAATTCAGTTTATGGTAAAACTCTTTATAATGGATTTCAGCAAACGATTTCTTCTAATTTAATTTATCAAACAGAATTTTTAGGCGAAGGAAACGAATTGCGCTTGGGCAGTAGTCTTTTGCATGATGATGTAAAAGAATCGTTTCAAGAGATTACTCAAAATAGAGTAGAAACTGTAACGGGTGTTTTTGCTGAATACACGAATCATGACATCTCCAACACAACTGTTTTACTCGGTATGCGCGGTGATTACAATTGGCGGTTACAAAAAGTATTTTTTACGCCACGTGTGAATGTACTTTACAATTTTACGGAAGATTTCTCTGCGAGACTCAGTGCTGGTAGTGGATTTAGAACACCCACCGTTTTTGCTGAGAATACACGTTTTTTTGCTTCGAATCGTGAGGTACAAATTCTTGAAACCTTGCTACCAGAGCAAAGCTGGAACTACGGGGTAAACCTCACTTATAATTTTGACAATGGCTCAAAAAATAACCGACTGAGCTTGGATTTATTCCGCACTGATTTTACTCAGCAAGTAGTAGTCGATTATGATGTCTCACCGCAGACCGTTCAATTGTCTCGCTTGCGGGGTAAGAGTTTCGGTTGGTACGTACAAGCAGAATATTATTATGAAATTATTAAAAATTTGGACATACGATTGGCTTACAAATTCAACGATGTACAGGTGACGCAAGGCGGTGTATTGCGCGAGCGAGTCTTTAATCCTCGACACCGAGCGCTGGCTAATTTGTCTTACGAAACGAACAACGAAAAATGGGGTTTTGATTTTACAACGAATTGGACTGGGCGACAACGCTTACCTGATTTTTCTAGTAATCCAGAAGGTATGCGACCTGAGGCAGGAAATTATGCCCCTGACTTTTTTAGGCTCTTGGGACAAGTGACGTGGAAGCCTCGCAAAGATTTTGAGTTGTACGCTGGGAGTGAAAATATTACCAACTTTCGTCAGCAAGATTTAGTGTTAGGCGCTGATAATCCTTATGGCGATTTCTTTGATGCAGGTGCTGCTTGGGGTCCAGCTACGGGTCGTTTGTTTTATAGCGGATTTCGTTACACATTGAATAAAAGACTAGAGCCTATCATAACAGGAAAAAAAATGCGTACCGATGTGATTAAAGTGGAGGGCGTATGTGGCATGTGCAAGGAGCGAATAGAAGGAGCCGTTAATAAACTACCCGGTATAAAAATTGCGAATTGGGATGAGTATTTAAAAGAACTGATTGTACGCTATAATATTACGAAAACGAGCAATGAAGAAATTCAACGCACTGTAGCCGCGATTGGTCATGACACAGAAAAATTTAAAGCAAGCCAAGCGAGTTATAATGCCTTGCATGGGTGTTGCAAATATCGTGACCCAGATGTGCTAAAAGATCATGAATCCGAGGAGGAATCTAACGAAGATGAATAAAAGGAAGTGCTAAAAACGATAGCTGCTTTCTTAGCATCCTATCTTCGCTCCGATGCCCGAATCGTTTTTACTACTCGCACTTATTTTTGTTGCTAGCCTAGCGCTTTTAGTTTTTGCATCGGGAAAATTTATTGACTCTTCCGAAAAACTAGGCTTAGCATTAGGCCTACCACCTTTTGTAATTGGTGTTACGGTTGTAGCTCTGGGGACTTCCTTGCCCGAGTTAGTGTCTTCTGTATTGGCAGTTCAGCACGGCGAGTCGGAAATTGTAGTTGGAAATATTGTAGGATCCAACATTACGAATATTTTATTGATCATAGGCACCGTCGCTTTTATCGGGAAGTCAATCCATATCAAATTCAATTTTAAACGAATTGATCTACCGTTTTTAATTGGTACAGCTTTGTTTTTATGTTATGCTATTTGGGATTTAACTATCGCGTTTTGGGAGGGCTTAGTTTTTTTAGGGCTTACGCTTTCTTATATTCTCCTGTCCTTATCAAAGGGGAGAGATCTGAACGATCAAGTCGCGCCAAAAATCAATGCACTCACAATCATTTGGCTTTTAGTAGGTGGAGCCGGAGTTTATTTAGGAGCGAAGTACAACATTCAAAGTGTAATCCAAATTGGCGCCCAACTCGAAATCCCCCCTGCCATCATTGCGCTGACGGCGGTGTCCTTAGGTACTTCGTTGCCCGAGCTTTTTGTTAGTTTAGCCGCTGTGCGAAAAGGCAAGGCTGAAATGGCGGTAGGCAATGTTTTAGGCTCTAACATATACAATATAA
>Ga0209187_1003437_pt1 | contig 13224 bp, 1 predicted proteins | sample BantaG_FD_187430 | JGI IMG/M metagenome (GOLD analysis project Ga0209187, IMG submission 187430) | Marine algal microbial communities from Bantry Bay, Ireland - BantryBay_4 metaG (SPAdes) (version 2) | ecosystem: Host-associated > Algae > Red algae > Unclassified | place: Bantry Bay, Ireland... | reverse complement strand
GGTATCGTTGTACCAATGCGAGAAGGACCTTTTTACTATTCTCACTTTAAATTAACCTTTTTCACTTTTTTAATGACATTTGCTCCATATATTTTCATTCCGCTAACATACGATGCGAGTGGAAATGTATGGAATGAATTGGAACAGAATTTTAGAATAAACCTCACAACGAAGCACCGTACAGACGCGATTCATCGCGTCTCCCCGAACAACCAAACCTCGTTCCAATTCATTCCATACATTGCAACGGACAGCGGGGAGAATACTTGATCGGAGATGAAACCCGCCGTCCAATCATTTTATAATATCAATTAGACGACAATTGAAATCAACCTTAATAACATTCAAGTCTTTTCACTACTTTCTGTTTTTTGCAAACAAGAAAAAAAAATGATTGAATTGCAAGTATTTTTTATAATTTATACATTTATATTTATGTTATGTATTAACTATTGATTTTGAGTATTTAGATTTGTTTTGTGAATTACTAATTTAGGGTAGAAGATTTAATATATGTTAAATTATGTATGCGAAAAACCTGCTTTCCAAAACTAAATAATACACAATTGATAAGAAATTGAACAACCTGTGTATATAATGCGTTATTTATTTTTTTAATGTTTTAGTTTTTGTAAACAAAATGATTAAGCCTAAATACTGCCTTTGATTAGTATCTGGTAAATCTTAGTAATCTAAGATTTACCAATTTATTCATCTAAAGCAAGGTTGTGTGGTTTTAGGAAAATAAATATATAGGACCATCTGTTATACGTTATTTTAATTTTGAATAGGTTTTTCTATGAATCTTATAGTTATATGCTTGTGTTTTTTTATTAATTTATCAAAAATTAATAAAACTAAACTTTGAACAGTTTATCAATCATAATCATAATTATGTCGCTAATATTAGATCGGTAATTTTATGTGTAATCTGGAAAATTTATATTGATTATTTGTGACAGATTTAAAATATTTATTATAGGTTATCCTTTAAAAACTAATAAATTGAATTTTATTATCTCAGTTGTTAAGCTCATTGTTATGATTTTATTGTGATGTTATTTTGCAGAACTATATGCCTATAAATGAATGTTTTTTTTGTGAGTTTATACTGGTTGATGAATTGCATTTATTCCTGTTGACTAATATGTATATGTTTGATATTCAGTATTTAGGTGATTTGTTCTTCAAAGGCATTTCTTAGATCTTCTTCATACCTATTACCTTGTAACATTAAATTTCCCACTATCGTAAATATCCCAAACATAGAAATATGTTCACCTTTCCAAACATATAACAGATACAAATGTGCATTTTTTATTATATAAATAATGTGCAAGTATTTTCGATAATTTATTTATAGAAAATCGAAAGCCAAGCATTTGCAATTTTTAATTATTGTAACTAAAATTTATATGTCAGAAACAAGTACATCTAACAATGTTCTGTCAATGTTAACATTTTGCATTTACTCATTTTGTATAAGTATGATACTCGCGATTGTATTTTTTGTAAAAAGTGTATTTGAAGAATTTATAGCAAAGTCATTAGAGTTTGTTGCACGCACTTTAAGCGTTTGCAACGATATGGCTAATGTATTTATTTTGGTTTTGCCTGAATTAAAGGAAAAGAGTAATAATCTTAATAAAGATTATAATACCAGCATTGCAAAAGAAGAATACCATCACAGTATTCACTTTATGGATTTACTAGATGAAATTAACAAAATAATTAGTAAAGCCATGCTCAAAATCTTATCGATATTAAACTTCTCATCAATGCCTTTTGATAAAGAGAAAGCTTTTAATAATAACTACAATAAGCAGGAAATTAGAAGAACCACTTTTGATTTCTATTACACCATATAAAGATCAATGTCAGTCACCAGTTAATTAATAACTAATTGACAAGTAAAGGTGATTTAAACTATGACATTGACATCTTACTTTACTTTAAAATTTTACCGAATTTAAAATAATACACTCAAGTTAAATTATTTAAATATGTTATCAATGCTACAAAAATCCAAAAGATTTGCGTGGAGCAGTGTTATGTTGCTGCTCTTCTGCATTTTTGGGCTTTCGCACTGTATAGGCGTGAATGCCCAAACTGGCGGATGTCCTGATGTCGAGATAATCGACTTACGGGGTGTCCCTGGTTTTCCACAAACTGATGATTTAGTCGTCTGTGGTGATGCTGATACATTGTCATTCCTTATCTTTCTTAAGGAAGCCAATGGTACCACTCGGGGTGGTACATTTACTTTAGATTTCATGCCTGGTATGTCTTATGCCGGGTTTGAGAGTTCACAATATGCTGGAACCTCTGTTTCGCCTGTCAATGTGGTGGATGAGGAGTATCCTATATTCAATGTTACACCGCTTGGTACTGATAGTATTCTAGTGGTGAATATTGGTATTAAATCTACCTGTGAAGCAAGACCCGATCTCAACTTACTTTTTGTTGATGCTACGATTGAGTTTATGTTTGCAGATTCATTAGGTAATGTTAGTCTTTGTGAACAGACGGTAAGGCCGCCTTCAGAGTTCAACTCTGAGATAAAGACACCTGTAATAAATGTGCTGAGTATCACACCTAAGGATACTGCCTTTACAACAGCAACAGCATTTTGTCAAGAAGTCCTCATTTCGCAGGATGGTATTGATGCATATGTTGATCATTTTGACTTTGCAATTTGCGGAACAAATATTACTGATGATTTAGAGATCACTAGTACTACTGTAAATGGAAATGTTATACTCAACTATGATGTAATGGCTGTTTGGGATTCAATTTTAATGGACTCTGTTTATACAGTCCATTATGATTTGGAAGGCGCAGCATTTACTGGAAATAATGATCCTTTAGGAATGCCACCAGATCAGCAATTTGATACAAACGAAACACTTGTAATCGAAGTATGCTATGATATTGTTGGTTGTATGAGTAACGCAGATTTATTCCTCACTTATAAAGCCAATTATGGTTGTTTTGATAAAGTATGTGGAAAATCTTCTAGTAAAATTGGTGCTATATCTTATACACCTGATTTTGGAGTTAGTCCAATAGTTTCTGCAACTAATACTCAAGAAGCTCAACTTTGTGGAGACAATTCAATGGTTGAAATCATTGTTGAAAGTTCAAACTCAGATCCAATTCAGGGTTTGATGGAAAACTTAGAAGTTGGTTTTCAGGTTTGTGATAATCCAAATATTGCATTAGTAAATGTTTTGATTAATGGCGTGGCTATTGATTCGAGCCTTTATTATTTTAGCACTGGAGACATCGTTTTTGAATTTTGGAATTTAACAACTGACATTGACGGACCTGGAGTTGGTTTGGAAGATGTCGATGGTGATGGTTTCTTTGATGATCTTCCTGGTGGAGAACAAATTCTTATTACGATTGAACTTCAAATAGTTTGTGGGGTTGATCCTGTTGCATCTACTTCATTAGAATGTACAGGACTCAACTGTACTTTCTCACAAGCATATGTTCAAGGAGAAAGAAACTGTTCTCAAGAATTTCAAGAGTTTCCTCAGATTGATCCACCAGCATTTTTTATTTATGGTGCGGATTCAATTTGGACAACAGAGGGACCCATTCCAGGTGGACTTAATGGTTATAATTTTGGTGTTACTTCTGACGGTGTAACTGTTGGTGAAAATGGAAATGTAACTAGTGGAACACCAAAACAAGTTGAGGTAGAGCTTTGCTATACTTATGAAGCTGTTGGAATAGAACCTTGTTCAGATACGGATGTTAAAATGGTAACTACCTTCCAAGGTGGAACGGCATTTATAGGTGATGTGGACTTGGTTCCCAACTCTGCTACTTATAATGGTGCGCCTGTAACAGCTTATTGGGACAGTATCGGTGCTCAAACTAAAGTTTTGGTTATTGAAGCTGGTAGTAGTGATCCTGGTGTACCATTGTGTTATAATTATACTTTGGAATTAGACTCTTGTATTTGTCTTCCTCCAATATATATGACGGCTGTTAATCAAGTTATCGAAACTTGTAACCTTCCTGGTTGTGAGTGTGATTTGGTTAGAGTATGTGAGCAAATGAATTTTAGAACAGATCCAACTTGTGTGGATTGCGTTTGTGAATGGGTAGATACTATTACAACGATACAACGTAAAAACTTTGGTTTTACAGACAAGACAATGACGACTCAATTGACAGCAGAAACCGCTGATCAAATAGATTTGGCTCGTTTTATGCCTTGTGATACTTTTGTATATGAGGGATATGTTGAGTTAGTTGATAGTACTATTTTTAGAGACTTGGCTTATATGAGTTTCTCTTGGAGAATAGAGCCTGTAGGAGCTTCTATTTTAAGTATAGAAGACTTAGAACTTACTTTTGATGCAAATAGCTCAGTACTGACGCATTTTGATGTCGAAAAGGCTGGCTCTGGTGTCAGAACGCCAATTGATCTTACCGATATACCAGATTGTATGCAGTCTGCTGCTGATCCTACTTTATCAAATTCTACAGGTTTTTGTACGCCAGAGAATGATGACCCAGCTACTCCTAATGATAATGGAAGAATTGCTGCTGGTTTGAGATATACCTTTGGAGAAGGTACCTCTGGTTTACTAGGTGGTGAAGATGTAAATAGTTGGATATGTAATAACAGTGTTAGAGATGAGTTCGATAATAACTTGATGAATTTGTCATTATACAACTGGGATAGTATGACTGAAACAGTTGATGAAGGTGTTTGTCCTGATCGTTCTGATACTTGGAAAAACTCTACTGGAGATTGTGCAAATGAATTTTTGGCAAAATATGACTTCTCTGAAGGAGATAGAATCTGGGTAAGATTTGAAGTGCCTTTAATTAAGAATCCATTAAGAGCAGCATATATTGCGGATGGCTTACCAGTAGGTGCGCCAAGAGTACCAAGAATAAGATCATACTGGTCTCTTATTAGAGTTGACAATGAGACTGGTAATGCGAATTGTGTTAGAACAGCCAGTTTTGGTTGTGGGGAAGATCCTCCTTTCGAAATTTATTGCCCTGGTGATGTTTCTGCTGTTACAACAATGATCATTGATGATTGTGGAGGTCAAATGGTACATAATTTCCAAATTGAAAATCCACCACCACCAGATTGGTATGAAAATGAGTATCGTCCTTGGATAAATATTAGAGACGTTGACTCTCCAATGTTACCACCTTCAGTTTATTGTGGTAATGCAAAAGCAATTGACTGTCTTGGTGTAGAATTTCCTTTAGAGGTGGATAGTATGTATCAAACAGATTGTGTTTTTGTAAATGGTACAGAATATTGCCAAACAGATACGGCATTTGATGTTGGATATAATAGATTTGATCCTTTTGAAGCTGGAGCACCTGCACTTGGTGTTGGTTTAGGTAATATGGATTCTTTGATTGTTAAATATGATATCTGTTTTACTTGTCCAAGTAGTAATTTAAGTATTGCTGATTATAAATTGATTTATGATTGGGAAATGACTTGTGATTTTACAGGATATAGAGATTGTGAAATTTCAAACGATGCTTTTAATACTGGTGCAATTATTGGTGGTTGGGGACCATATATGTGTGATCCTAGAGAAAATTATTCTGCATTAACTATTTGTCATCCAGATGGATGGAATTATCCTCCTGTAGCTTTTCAAGGATGGGATACCGATAAATGGTGGGCTGATTTTGGATACTGTATGTATGACAATCAGCCAAACTTAAACTGGTATCAGTACTACTTAGGAGATACTTCTTTGTATAAATCTTGGGACAATTGTTCATTTGATTTGTTATTCCAAGATAATTCTGTAGGATTCCCTACATTATTACCTACAACAGCAAGCAACATTATTGTTTCTTCTAACCCTGGTCCTGGTGGATCAACTGAAATGAATACTTATCAAGTATGTGCTAGCAACACTGGTGGTTTAGATCATACAAATGTGGTGACTTCAATTACTTTGTCATCTAATATTGAGTTGGTAAATGTAACAGGTGGTACTTCTGCTTATACATTGGTTAATTCTACTCCATTTTCAAATTCTTACTCTATTGAAATGGCTGATATTGCACCTGGTGCTTGTCAATCTATTACATTAGAAACAAGAATGTTGTTCTGTAATGAAGAGCCAGCTGTTTGTTTTAGTACAACTTCTGGATGTATTGATCCTGCTGTTCAAGCTGCCTTAAGTGGTACGGCTGGATGTGGTGATGTAGAAACTTGCTATATTTATTCAGTTGAAGAAGCTGACTTACAAGCTGAATGGTATTTAGAACCTGATCAAGGAATTGTAGGGCTTTGTGATACTTTTGAAATTGGTATTCGTATCAAAAACGTTAAGCCTGCTTTGTTATTTGGCCTTGATTTAGAATGGTTGATTCCAACAACTGGTTTAGATGTTATACCTGGTTCTTGGCAAGCAGCTTATCCTGGTGGTCCAACTACTGTTGGTAACTACTACCCAATTCCTGATCCTGTAGTTAACCCTGCATCATCTGGTCCTTTGGGTATGGCTGTATACTATATGGATGATTTTGACGTAAATACTTATATTGATGCAAATGGTCTTCAAGGAGTAAGTGCGACAAATGCTATTGCAGATTCAAATAAATTAATAATTAAATTTAAAGTTGTTACAAACTGTGAAGCTTTCACATCTGGAACACCTGTTCGTTTTATTGCTGATGCTCTTAATCCTTGTGGTGCTCCAGTATCTTCAGGTATTGTAGAATCATTACCAATTGTTGTTGAGGGTGCTAATCCAGTAGATTATGCACAGTTGATTACTTTTGTTGATCCAAAAAACTTTTTCTGTGGTGCAACTGAAACAACTATGAATGTTACTGGTGTAAATATTTCAGAAGTTCCTACAGGTGATAGTTTAGAGGTGTGTATTGTACTGCCTTCAGATTTGTCATTTACTGGAAATCTTATTTATACTGTTCCTGCGGCATTTACGCCTTCATACATTAACCAATCATCTATTGGTAGTGCAACTCAACTTTGTTTTGCTGCACCTCCTGGTATTGAACTTGGTCAATTCTTCAATGTTGCTCTAGGAGTTCAACAAGGTGAAGGCGGAACCTGTGGTCCTAATGTAATGGCTGTTGATATTAAAACTTGGGTAGATGCTATTGAATGTTCTTCTACGGAGGAATTATGTGGGGTATTTGTAAACAACTCTGTAAACAACATTGTTGACATTTCAATAAACCCACCATTAGATCTTTCACAACTGGATTTCGTTTCTGTTTGTGATGGTGATCCACAAAATGTGGAATATCAATACAGTGTTGAACTTGTAAATCCTGGACCTACTTATAGTGGTTTAATTACCCTTGATATTTTCAGAGATATTGACTTTAGTGGTACTTTAGATGAAAATTTAGATCCAAACCTTGGACAACAGTTACACAACGTAACAATTGCACCTGGTGATACTGTCGTCTTAACTGGTAGCTTTATTATTCCTGAAGCATTCTCTTGTCCTGTTCTTCTTTCAGTTGGCTATGAAACTACTTGCCAATGTAATGAAGATATTGAACTTATAGATAATGTAGACCCTGAATTTATTGTTGATTTAGGAGAGGAAAATGTGGTTTGTTTTGGAGATACTCTTAAATCAGCTTACTGTGCTGATTGGTTATTAGAAGTTAATCCTCCTGGCTCAGCTAGTTTAATATACCAAGATGATTCTGTTTGTATAGTTGTAAACTTAGGTTTTGGTGTAACTGAGCCTGTAGTATTAACTGCAACAAATGAAGAAGGTGCTTGTATAAATACAGCTATTTCGTTGATTTACTCTGCGGAAGGTTTTGAATTTGGACCTTACGATCCTATTCCTGTTTGTGAAACTATTTGTACTCGTTTGGACTTAGATGTTCCAACTGCTTTTGTGGACAATGGAACGATTACTTGGTCGCCTACTACTTATTTAGATGACCCTACTTCGTTTATTCCTACAGCTTGTGATGTTGCTGCTGATATTACCTATACAGCTACAATTAACCTCGGTGGTTGTGAGTATGTTGCAGAAGTACCTTTGACTTTACAACCTATTGTAAATATGACATTAGATCCACCAGTTTTAGCTTGTTCAGCAAATGATCCATTTGCTCAACCATTTACAGCTCAACTTGGATTTGATAACTATGTTTGGATTCAAGTACTTGCTGATGGAACTGAAATTTCTTTAGCTTCAACTACTTCAAACTTATGGAATCCACCTGGAGAGGGAACTTATTTTGTTAGAGGATTTAATGATGGTGATGATTGTCATGCAGAGTCTGAGACATTTATTGTTACTCAGGAATGTTATGATTTAGCATTGACAAAAGTTTTGGCTGCTGGTCAAGATTCTATTGTTTATCCTGGTCAAGATGTAACCTTTACTATTACAGTATTTAATCAAAGTGATTTACCTACTTCTAATATTGACTTAGTAGATTATATTCCTACTGGATTTACATTGGCGTCTCCTGAACCAAATGGTTGGGTTGCTGCTGGTGTAAATGCAACGAATGTGATTCCTGGTCCTTTAGCTGGCGGTGCTTCAACTACTATTGACATCGTTCTTACGGTTGATGCAAATGCTACATCTGGAAATTTAGTCAACTTTGCGGAAATCAGCGATTTTGAAGATGAAAATGGGAATCACCCTGCTGATGTAGATAGTACTCCAGATAGTGACGATACCAACGATGCAGGAGGTACACCAGACCAACCTGATGACAACTATGTTGACGGTGACGGTACAGGTGCGCCACAAGATGGTGTAGATACTACAGATGAAGATGATCATGATCCTGCTGATGTAACGATAGGAATTTTTGACCTTGCTTTAACTAAAATGTTATCTGCTGGTCAAAGCGATTATATTGCACCAGGTGATGTGGTTTCTTTTGATATAAATATTACAAATCAAGGAACAATTGATGCAAACAATGTTTTGGTTAATGATTATGTTCCTGCTGGATTTTCATTTGACGCTGGATTAAACCCTACTTGGGCTGATGCAGATGCAGATGGTAATCCTGATTATACTTTTGCTGGTCCAATTGCCGCAAATGGTGGAACGGATGTAGTTACTATTTTATTAACTGTTAATGATCCATTTACTGGAACTGCTGACGATTTAATAAACTTTGCTGAGATTTCTAGTGCGGAAGATCCTAACGGAAATAACCCACCAGATATTGATTCAACACCTGATAATGATCCAGCTAATGATGCTGGTGGTGATCCTGGTAGCCCTGCCGATGATACGGTAGATGGTGACGGAACAGGTACGCCTGGTGATGGTGACCCTCTAACAGATGAGGACGATCAAGATCCTGCATTTGTTAATATATTTGACCTTGCTTTGATTAAAACATTAAGTGCTGGACAATCTCCTAATGTGAGTCCTGGCGAGATGGTTAGTTTTGATGTTACAATTTGTAACCAAGGTACTGTTGATGCATATAATGTGATGTTCACGGATTATGTACCATCAGGATTTGAACCATTTGATCCTGCATTAAACCCAGGTTTAGGTGGTAATGGTTTCTTACCAGTAGGTACTTGTAATGTGGAGACTATTAATTTCATTGTACAAGATCCTTTCGATGCTGCAACAATGAGTCTAGTAAACTATGCTGAGATTGTTTCTGCGGAAGATTCTTTAGGAACCAATCCTCCTGATATTGATTCAACACCTGATTCTGATGATTCAAATGATGCTGGTGGAGATCCAAACAGCCCTGCTGATGATTATGTAGATGGTGATGGAACAGGTACTCCTGGTGATGGCATTGATGCAACTGACGAGGATGACCATGATCCAGCGGAAGTATTCATTATTCCTTGTGAGCAAGTAGCAGGAACAGTATTTATAGACGGCGATAACGATGGTTGTCAAGCTGATGCAGCAGATGGAATAGCAGGAATAACTGTAGAGTTATTAGAATGTGCAGCAGATGGAAGTACGACTATAATCGGAAGTACAACAACTGGCGCAGATGGTAGCTATGTATTCGGTCCAACGACAGAAGGCGGTGATCTATGTTTAGATCCAGCTGTAACATATGCAACACAAATTTCTGGAATACCATCAGGTTATGTAAACAGTACAGGAGATGCAAGCGCAGGTTGTGTAGGAGATGAAGATGATGCACCAGCAAATGACGGTATTTCTGATTGTTACGATCCAACAGATGATGACGGAACAGATGGTGATGCTGATGAGCACATCGACTTTGGAATCACACCTTGTGAGCAAGTAGCAGGAACAGTATTTATAGACGGCGATAACGATGGTTGTCAAGCCGACCCAGCAGATGGAATAGCAGGAATAACAGTAGAGTTATTAGAATGTGCAGCAGACGGTTCAACGGCTGTAATCGGAAGTACAACAACTGGCGCAGATGGTAGCTACGTATTCGGTCCAACGACAGAAGGCGGTGATCTATGTTTAGATCCAGCTGTGACATATGCAACACAAATCTCTGGTTTACCAGCAGGTTATAACAATTCAACAGGAGATGCAAGCGCAGGTTGTGTAGGAGACGAAGATGACTCACCAGCCAATGACGGTGTATCTGACTGTTACAACCCAAGTGATGATGATCCAACAGATGGCGACGGCGACGAAAACATCGACTTTGGAATCACGCCTTGTGAGCAAGTAGCAGGAACAGTATTTATAGACGGCGATAACGATGGTTGTCAAGCCGACCCAGCAGATGGAATAGCAGGAATAACAGTAGAGTTATTAGAATGTGCAGCAGACGGTTCAACAACTATAATCGGTAGTACAACAACTGGCGCAGATGGTAGCTACGTATTCGGTTCAACGACAGAAGGCGGTGATCTATGTTTAGATCCAGCTGTAACATATGCAACACAAATTTCTGGAATACCATCAGGTTATGTAAACAGTACAGGAGATGCAAGCGCAGGTTGTGTAGGAGATGAAGATGATGCACCAGCAAATGACGGTATTTCTGATTGTTACGATCCAACAGATGATGACGGAACAGATGGTGATGCTGATGAGCACATCGACTTTGGAATCACACCTTGTGAGCAAGTAGCAGGAACAGTATTTATAGACGGCGATAACGATGGTTGTCAAGCCGACCCAGCAGATGGAATAGCAGGAATAACAGTAGAGTTATTAGAATGTGCAGCAGACGGTTCAACAACTATAATCGGTAGTACAACAACTGGCGCAGATGGTAGCTACGTATTCGGTTCAACGACAGAAGGCGGTGATCTATGTTTAGATCCAGCTGTAACATATGCAACACAAATTTCTGGAATACCATCAGGTTATGTAAACAGTACAGGAGATGCAAGCGCAGGTTGTGTAGGAGATGAAGATGACTCACCAGCCAATGACGGTGTATCTGACTGTTACAACCCAAGTGATGATGATCCAACAGATGGCGACGGCGACGAAAACATCGACTTTGGAATCACGCCTTGTGAGCAAGTAGCAGGAGTTGTATTTATTGATGTAAATAACGATGGTTGTCAAGCAGATCCAGCAGATGGAATAGCAGGTATAACTGTTGATTTATATACTTGTAATGCAGATGGTTCTGCTACTTTAGCAGGAAGCACAACAACTGGAGCAGATGGTAGCTATGTATTCGGTCCAACACCTGAAGGTGGTGATCTATGTTTAGATCCAGCATTAACTTACCAAACGCAAATCTCTGGAATACCAGCTGGTTATGCTAATAGTACAGGAGATGCAAGCGCAGGTTGTGTAGGAGACGAAGATGATTCACCAGCAAATGACGGTGTTTCTGATTGTTACAACCCATCTGATACAGATGGTACTGATGCAGCAGACGATGAGCACATCGACTTTGGAATTTACCCAACAACTTGTGAAGAACTTGGTGGGGTAGTATTCATTGATGCTGATAATGATGGTTGTCAAGATGATCCAGCTGACGTTGTAAGTGGTGTAACGATTGAGTTATATGCTTGTAATGATGACGGAACAACTACATTGCTTACTAGTACAACAACTGGTCCTGATGGTACTTATACTTTCGGCGGCGAAGATCCTGATACTGGCGAATGTGTATTAGATCCAACTGTTACATACAGCACGACAATGAGTTTGCCAGAAGGTTATTTGAATAGTACAGGAGATGCAAGCGCAGGTTGTGTAGGTGATGATGATGATTCACCAGCAAACGATGGCGTATCTGAATGTTACGATCCAACTGATGATGACGGAAACGATGATGATGATATCGACTTTGGTGTTACACCAATTTGTGAGCAAGTAGCAGGAGTTGTATTTATTGATGCAGACAACGATGGTTGCCAAGCTGATCCAGCTGATGGAATAGCAGGAGTAACAGTTGAGTTGTTAGAATGTGCAGCAGATGGTTCAACAGCTGTAATTGGTAGTACTACTACAGGAGCAGATGGTAGCTATGTATTCGGTCCAACGACTGAAGGCGGCGACCTTTGTTTAGATCCAGCATTAACTTATGCTACACAAATCTCTGGTTTACCAGCAGGTTACTTAAATAGTACAGGAGATGCAAGCGCAGGTTGTGTAGGAGATGAAGATGATGCACCAGCAAATGACGGTATTTCTGATTGTTACGATCCAACAGATGATGACGGAACAGATGGTGATGCTGATGAGCACATTGACTTTGGTATTACTCCTTGTGAGCAAGTAGCAGGTGAAGTGTTTGTTGATTCAAACAACAATGGTTGTGAAGATGATGGCGAAGCTCCTGTTGAAGGAATAGAAGTAACTTTATTTGAGTGTGGACCAGATGGCGAGCCATTGCCAACAGGTACAGCACCAGCATTAGGTACTACTACAACTGATATTGACGGTCAATATGTATTTGATGAATTGTGTTTAGTTCCTGGTACACTGTACTATGTTGAATTTACAATTCCAGCAGGATTTGAAGCAACATCTGAAGATGCTTGTGGAGATGATACGGAGTCAGATGCAAACTCAGAAGGTGTTACAGAATGTATTGATCCATCAGAAGATCCTTCAGATGATATTGACTTAGGTGTTACACCTTGTGAGTCAGTAGCGGGAGTTGTATTCGTAGATGGTGACAATGATGGTTGTCAAGCTGATCCAGCAGATGGAATCGGTGGAATAACTGTAGAATTATTAGAATGTAATGCAGATGGTTCAACAACATCAATCGGTAGCACAATAACTGCTGCAGATGGTAGCTATGAAT
>Ga0209187_1003436_pt1 | contig 13225 bp, 9 predicted proteins | sample BantaG_FD_187430 | JGI IMG/M metagenome (GOLD analysis project Ga0209187, IMG submission 187430) | Marine algal microbial communities from Bantry Bay, Ireland - BantryBay_4 metaG (SPAdes) (version 2) | ecosystem: Host-associated > Algae > Red algae > Unclassified | place: Bantry Bay, Ireland... | reverse complement strand
GTAACACTTTTACGAAGTGCGGAAGGTCACTTTCCCAATTCTCGAGTATGCGCTGTGCTAACGGACTCATGGTATAATTGTAATGACTTGTAATCAATTCTTTCAACTGCGCAATGTCTTCTTGTTCTTCAACTTGCAATAGGTTTAGCGCTTCTTTGTTGCATTGTTTTTCGAAAGTGCTGTTTTTATCGTAAACAAAGGCGATACCACCACTCATACCTGCCCCGAAGTTTCTGCCTACTTCACCAAGAATAACCGCAACACCACCTGTCATGTATTCGCAACCATGATCGCCAATACCTTCAACAACAGTTTTAGCTCCGGAATTTCGAACGCAAAAACGTTCGCCCGCTTTACCGTTAATGTACGCCCGGCCTGCCGTTGCGCCATAGAGTGTTACGTTTCCGGTGATGACATTGTCTTCCGGAATTATTGTAGAACCATCGGGAACTTTAATGACCAATTTGGCTCCTGAAAGCCCTTTTCCTAAGTAATCGTTCGTATTTCCGTTTACGGTTAGGGTGAGGCCTCTTGTGGCGAAAGCTCCAAAACTCTGCCCGGCAGAACCGGTAAAGTTTACCTTTAGCGTATTAATAGGAAGCCCTGTGGCGCCATACACTTTAGAAATCTCATTGCTAATTATCGCTCCTACCGCGCGGTCTGTATTATGTATAGGGAAATCTAAACTCAATTTCTCCTTTCTAAATAATGACGGATTCGCTTTTTCGATAATATCAAATTCGATAGACTTGTCTATATCGTGATCCTGTTTTTGCGTATTGTAAAACTTAGTTCCGGCAGGTACTTCGATCTGATGTAAAATCGGACTCAAATCAATACCTGCAGATTTGTAATGGTCAAGTGCTTTCTTGCGATCTAGTTTTTGAACCTGACCTACCATTTCATCTACCGTTCGAAAGCCTAATTGTGCCATTATTTCGCGTAGTTCCTGGGCAACGAAATACATATAATTTACCACATGCTCTGGCTTGCCCTTGAATTTTTTGCGCAGTTCGGGGTTTTGTGTAGCAATACCCACTGGGCAGGTGTTCAAATGACAAACACGCATCATAATACAACCCGATGCTACCAAAGGTGCTGTTGCGAAACCGAATTCTTCTGCACCTAACAGACAGGCTACAGCCACATCTCGACCGGTTTTTAATTGCCCGTCACATTCCAATACGATTCTATTACGAAGGTCGTTCATGACCAAGGTTTGTTGTGCTTCGGCAATTCCCAGTTCCCAAGGTAAACCTGCATGCTTCAATGAGGTCAAAGGCGATGCTCCCGTACCACCATCAAAGCCAGAAATGAGTACAACATCTGCTTTCGCTTTGGCAACACCTGCGGCGACCGTACCCACACCCACTTCCGATACCAGTTTGACGTTAATCCGTGCCTCTCTGTTCGCCGATTTTAAATCATAAATCAACTGAGACAAATCCTCAATCGAATAAATATCATGATGTGGAGGAGGGGAAATCAACCCAACATACGGAGTAGAATTTCGTGTTTTGGCAATAGCAGGATTTACTTTTGGACCAGGCAATTGCCCGCCTTCTCCCGGTTTGGCCCCTTGGGCCATTTTTATTTGAATCTCTTTGGCATTGGTCAGGTAGTTTGAAGTAACTCCGAAACGACCAGAGGCCACTTGCTTAATAGCACTATTTCGCCAGTCTCCTGTTTCGTTCTTGTAAAAACGCTCTGCATCCTCGCCACCCTCGCCTGAGTTACTTTTACCACCAATACGGTTCATGGCAATAGCTAAGTTTTCATGGGCTTCTTTACTTATGGATCCATAAGACATGGCGCCTGTTTTGAAGCGCTTTACGATTTCGGTCCATGGTTCTACTTCATCTAAAGGAATAGGGTCAAAATTCGAAAATTCGAAAAGCCCTCGTATAGTCATAAGGTTTTTAGATTGTTTGTTTACCATATCGGCGAACTCCTTATAATCTTCCGGTTCATTATTTCGAACCGCTTTTTGTAATTTTGCGACCGATAGCGGGTTGAACATGTGTTTCTCGCCATCTCTTCTCCATCGATATTCACCACCCATTTCTAGGTCTAGGTTGGCAGCAACTTCTTTTTTAGAGAACGTTCTTTGATGCCTTTTGGCTACCTCTTTTTCGATTTCATAAAGGCCGATGCCTTGAATACGGGTTGCGGTGTTTGGAAAATATTTTTCGACCACTTTAGTATTGATGCCGATACATTCGAACAATTGAGAACCACGATACGAATTTAAGGTCGAGATACCAATTTTGTTCATCACTTTGAGAATACCTTTCCCAACAGCTTTATTGTAATTTTCTACGGCCTCTTGAAAAGTTAATCCGGTAATGTCGTTTTCTTCGATTTGTTCTCGGATAATTTCATTGACCAGATACGGGTTTATTGCACTTGCACCAAAGCCGAACAATAGTGCAAAGTGATGCACTTCTCTTGGCTCTGCCGATTCGATAATCATGCTCATTTTCGAACGTTTGCCCATACGCTGTAGACCACTATTCACAAAGGCACAAGCTAACAATGCCGGAATAGGTGCTTGTTCTTTACTTACATTCCGATCAGATAAAATGATAATGTTGGTGCCATCATCGATAGCTTTAGAAGCTGCTTTAAGAATATCCTCCAAGGCTTCTTCGAGTCCGTTATGGCCTCTTCCGATGTCATATAGAATGGGGATGGAAACCACTTTGTAATCTGGGCTCACATCATAATTCTTTATTTTATCCAAATCTTCTTTCGAGATAACCGGGTTTTGAATTTTTAGTTTTCGACAATGTAATTCGTTAAAATCGAAGATATTTTGGTCGCTGCCCAAAGTAAGACTGATATCGGTAATCATTTCTTCGCGAATACCATCAAGCGGCGGGTTCGTTACTTGAGCGAAAAGTTGTTTAAAGTAATTGTATATCAATTGAGGCCTTTCGGATAGTACTGCAATCGGGGTATCCGAACCCATTGACCCAATAGGCTCTTTGGCATTTTTACTCATCGGAAGGATGATTGTATTTACATCTTCCAAGGTGTAACCAAAAACCGACTGTCGTTTTTCTAGCGAAGCTTCGCCCAAGAATAAGGGACAGTCATTGTAAGGGATGTCTTTTAAGTGTACTAAATTATCTTTTAGCCATTTTTGGTATGGTCGCTGCTTGGCTATTTTATCTTTAATTTCGGCGTCATTGATAATACGGCCTTCCTCCATATTGACCAAAAACATCTTGCCCGGTTCCAAACGGCCGTGGAACTCTACATTTTCAGGTTCGATTTCTACAACACCGACTTCCGACGACATAATTACATAATCATCTTTGGTGACGGTGTATCGCGAGGGGCGCAGGCCGTTACGGTCTAGTACTGCTCCGATGTAATTCCCGTCTGTGAAAGGTACTGAAGCAGGACCATCCCATGGTTCCATCATACAAGAGTGGTATTCATAGAATGCTCGTTTGGCTTCTGGCATGTCTAGGTTTTTCTCCCATGCCTCGGGTACCAATATCATCATGACTTCTGGTAAGGACCTGCCTGTCATTAAAAGTAGCTCTACCACCATATCCATAGTCGCAGAATCGGATTTTCCAGGAAGTATGATAGGAAGTATGTTTATAATTTCTGGACCAAACCAATCACTTTCTAATAGCTCTTCTCTTGAGCGCATTCGAGACACGTTACCGCGTAAGGTATTTATTTCTCCATTATGGCACATATACCGAAATGGTTGTGCCAAATCCCACGTCGGGAAAGTATTGGTAGAGAATCTTTGGTGCACCAAAGAAAGACGCGTTACAACACGTGGATCCATCAAATCTTTGTAGTACAGACTGATGTCTTTAGGCATTAAAAGGCCTTTGAAAATGATTATTTTGGTGGAAAGGCTAGGTACATAGAAGAATTTGCTTTCCGATAATTTAGAACCGATGATGGTGTGTTCCGTTACTTTTCTTGCAATGAACAACTTGAGATTGAAATCAAAATAACTCTGCTGGTCGTTCTCTTTTGCAATAAACAGCTGCTTAACAAAAGGCTCTGTTTCCATGGCGATTCGCCCGGGAATAGTTCTGTTTACTGGTGCATTTCGCCATCCTAGTAGACGTAAGCCTTGTTTTTTGATATTTTCTTCAAAAACGGAAATACAAAATTCACGTTGATTTTCTTTTTGAGGAAGAAAAACATTGCTCACGGCATATTCCCCTGGTTTGGGTAACTCGAAATCGCATTCTTCTTGAAAAAAATCATGGGGGATGTCAATAAGTATTCCTGCCCCATCACCTGTCTTGCCATCTGCGCTTACGGCTCCTCTATGTTCCAGTTTGTCAAGAATTTCAAGCGCTTTATGAATAATGTCGTTCGACTTTTTTCCTTTAAGACTGCAAATAAATCCTGCTCCACAGTTATCATGCTCGAATTCAGGTAGATATAATCCTTGCTTTTTCAATGTCATGTTTCGATTTTTTCATTCTCGCAGTCATTTTTAGTATGATGACTACGGCCTATAAAAATATCATTTTTGTGGAATTATCCGTGCTGATTAACATGTAATTCAACAAAAAACACAACGATTGTAATATATGTTTGGAAAATCTTTAAATCCGAAATTTTACCCCCCGTAATTTGAGATATTGATAATGGCCGAAATCAACTTGGAGTTAAGCGGTGGAATTAATCTCGTAAAATACTCCTGGAAATAACGATTTTCTGAATTTCTGAGGTGCCTTCATAAATCTGGGTAATTTTGGCATCTCGCATCAAACGCTCTACATGATAGTCTTTTACAAAACCATTACCACCGTGAATTTGAACGGCCTCCACTGTAGTATCCATAGCTACTTTAGATGCATATAATTTTGCCATTGCACCCGATAAATCATAGTTGATGCCGTTGTCTTTTTCCCAGGCTGCTTTGTAGACTAGATGCCGTGCAGCTTCGATTTGAGTGTGCATATCGGCTAATTTGAACGCAATGGCTTGGTGGTTAGCAATTTCGGTGCCGAAGGCTTTTCGCTCTTTTGAATATTTTAGTGCTAGTTCGTAGGCACCTGCCGCAATACCAAGCGCTTGTGCAGCAATACCTATTCTTCCACCCGCAAGGGTTTTCATGGCAAATTTAAAACCAAAACCATCGTCGCCGATGCGATTTTCCTTTGGAACTTTTACATCATTGAATATCAAAGAGTGGGTGTCGCTTCCGCGGATGCCCAACTTATTCTCTTTAGGGCCAATCTCAAAACCTGGCATTCCTTTTTCAACAATTAGTGCGTTGATGCCTTTATGCCCTTTTTCTCTGTCTGTTTGAGCGATGACCAAATATACTTCTGCAGAGCTACCATTTGTAATCCAGTTTTTGGTGCCGTTTATGATGTAATGGTCGCCTTTATCTATGGCTGTTGTTTTTTGGGAAGTCGCATCGCTACCCGCTTCTGGTTCCGATAAACAGAAGGCTCCTATTATTTCGCCAGATGCCAATCGAGTAAGGTACTTTTCTCTCTGAGCTTCGCTTCCATACGCTTCTAAACCATAGCAGACCAATGAATTGTTAACTGATACGACTACAGATGCCGAGGCATCAATTTTTGACAATTCTTCCATTGCGATTGCGTAGGAAAGGGTGTCCATTCCGCTACCGTTGTATTTGGGGTTGACCATCATTCCTAAAAATCCGAGCTCGCTAAGCTTTTTAATTTGTTCAGCTGGAAATCGTTGCTCATCATCACGTTCTATTACGCCGGGCAACAACTCGTTTTGTGCGAAATCTCGAGCTGCTTGCTGTATCATCAAATGTTCTTCGGAAAGAGAAAAATCCATAACTAACGGTTTTTTAAGTAGTGCTTACAAAGATAAGGTTATGTTTAAAAAAACCACCACCTAATAATAATTGCTTTTAGACTAAGACAATAGATTTTGTGCCTAAGTAATAGTCTTGATATTGATTCAAAATTTTATATTTGTGAGGCTACACTTTAAGCGATTAATTTTAAAATGACAATTATGGATCAGCAGTAACTCCCTTGTGGAGAAAAAGCAATGCAGACTTAAAATCACACTAGGAAAAGACCATACTATTTTAATATTTAATTGTAATGAAAGAACTACTTAAAGTATACGAAAACAAACAACCAGAAATCGTTTTTAATTGGAAAGACCCAGAGACCGAAGCCGAGGGGTGGACAGTAATTAATTCGCTGCGTGGCGGTGCTGCTGGGGGAGGAACACGAATGCGCGAAGGTTTAGATATGAACGAAGTGCTTTCTTTGGCCAAGACAATGGAAGTTAAATTTACCGTTTCAGGACCACCAATAGGGGGAGCAAAATCGGGAATCAATTTTAATCCGAACGACCCGAGAAAAAAAGGCGTTTTGGAAAGATGGTATCATGCCGTATCGCCGCTGTTGAAAAATTATTACGGCACGGGAGGTGATTTAAATGTTGATGAAATTCACGAGGTAATCCCTATTACCGAAGATGCGGGTGTTTGGCACCCCCAAGAAGGCGTTTTTAACGGCCACTTTAAGCCAACAGAAGCTGATAAAATAAATCGTATTGGTCAGTTGCGCATGGGTGTTATCAAGGCTTTGGAAAGTGATGCTTTTTCGCCGAATGTTGGCAGAAAATATACTGTTGCAGACATGATTACCGGTTATGGAGTTGCAGAAGCTGTACGACATTATTATGCTATTTATGGCGGTAATGTAGTTGGCAAACGAGCAGTGATTCAAGGCTTTGGAAACGTAGGTAGTGCCGCTGCGTATTACTTGGCCCAAATGGGAGCCAAAGTAGTTGGAATAATAGACCGTGCCGGAGGGGTAATTAAAGAGGAAGGCTTCAGTTTTGAAGAAGTAGAAACTTTTTTTCTCAATAAAAAGGGAAACAGCTTAATGGCCGATCCCGATGATTTGATTCCTTTTGAGGAAATCAACGAAAGAATCTGGAGTTTGGAAACCGAAATATTTGTTCCCTGCGCTGCTTCTCGGTTAATTAAAAAAGAACAAATAACACAATTGATAGATACGGGGCTCGAAGTAATTTCGTGCGGTGCCAATGTGCCGTTCGCTGATAAAGAAATTTTCTTTGGACCCATTATGGAGTATACAGATGGTCGTGTTAGCTTGCTTCCCGATTTTGTTTCGAACTGCGGAATGGCGCGTGTATTTGCTTATTTTATGGAAAAAAGAGTTGCCATTGATGATGAAAAAATATTTATTGATACATCTAACACCATTAGAAAGGCAATTTTGAATATCTTTAAGCAGAATCCGACCAAACTTAATTTATGCAGCACAGGATTTGAAATTGCGCTCAAACAACTAATCTAAAAGTCAACTTAATATGGAAACCATCATCATCATTGTATTTCTTGCAGGATACCTTGCAATTACCCTTGAGCATAATATAAAAATCGACAAGCTAATTCCTGCGTTGGCAATGATGGCCATTTTATGGGCTATTATCGCCTTATCCCATATGGATGTTTTTGAAGTTAATGCCGAACTGCGCGAGCTAGAACCTTCTCATATAGATGAAATTCTCCTGCACCATTTGGGTAAGACAGCAGAAATATTGGTTTTCTTGCTTGGTGCGATGACCATTGTTGAGATAATCGATTATTTTGACGGTTTTGCCACTATTAAAGGGTTTATACGAACGAAAAGCAAACGGAAGCTGTTATGGCTATTTTCTATTCTGGCCTTTGTATTGTCAGCTATAATAGATAACCTAACAGCAACTATCGTTTTGATTACCATCTTGCAAAAGGTAATCAAAGAGCGTGAAACGCGTTTGTGGTTTGCAGGTATGATTATTATTACTGCGAACGCAGGTGGAGCCTGGTCGCCTATCGGTGATGTAACCACGACCATGCTATGGATAGCCAACAAAGTATCAGCACTACAGTTGATAGAGCATGTTCTAATTCCTTCTATAGTATGTATGGTTGTTCCGGTGCTAATTGCAAGTAGATTCAAGGTTTTTTCTGGAACAATAATCCAAGATGTAGAGGCCTTAGAAGCCCCTAAATCAAAATATGGAGCAACCATGCTGTATTTGGGTCTTGCAGCAATCGTTTTCGTTCCTTTCTTTAAAACCGTGACGCACTTGCCGCCTTATGTGGGGATGATGCTTTCCTTGGCGGTAGTTGCAACTTTCGCTGAAATTTACAGTAATTCTAAATTCAGTATAACCAACGTCGAAGGTGAAGGCGATGATACAACTGGTCATCATAGTCCCGTGCATCACTCGCTTTCAAAAATAGAGCTCCCTAGTATTTTGTTTTTCTTGGGTATTCTTCTTGCTGTTGCAGCGTTAGAGTCTTTAGGACTGTTGTTCCACTATGCAGAAAGTCTAAATGCGGCCATACCCAATACCGATATTGTGGTTATGCTATTTGGTGTAGGTTCTGCGGTTATCGATAATGTACCTTTGGTGGCGGCAAGTTTAGGTATGTTCGCTGAAGGAATGGATGACCCACTTTGGCACTTTATTGCGTATTCTGCCGGTACTGGTGGTAGTATGTTGATTATCGGGTCCGCTGCGGGAGTTGTTGCAATGGGGATGGAGAAGATTGATTTTTTCTGGTATTTAAAGAAAATTGCTTGGTTGGCACTCATTGGTTTTATTACGGGTGCGATTACTTTTATTTTATTAAGAGATTTTGTCTTGAACGCATAATTTAATCGACAAACCACCGTTATAAGGGCAATAGTCAATTGTTAACATCAAAATCATTTTATGTTATTGTTTCAAGACCCTGAAATGGGGGAAGTAGTATCTGAAGAAAAAACCTTGTCCGTTATTGATCTTATTTTTAATGGTGGAACGGGCAGTGTTGTAATAATCTCTGTACTTTTTTTAATGCTAGGTGTCGCCCTATACATCTATTTTGAGCGCATTTTAGCAATAAAAGCCGCTTCTAAAATAGATAAGAATTTTATGAACCAGATTCGTGACCACGTAACTTCTGGCAAGTTAGATGCTGCAAAGATGCTATGTGCGCAAACAGATTCGCCAGTTGCACGGTTGACCGAAAAGGGAGTATCCCGAATTGGGAAACCGCTCGATGATATCAATACGGCAATCGAAAATGCCGGGACATTGGAAGTCTATAAGCTTGAAAAGAATGTAAGTGTTTTGGCTACTGTGGCTGGTGCCGCACCTATGATAGGCTTCTTGGGAACTGTAATCGGTATGATTTTGGCATTCCATGAAATGGCCACCAGTGGCGGTCAGGCGGAAATGGGATCTTTGGCATCTGGTATTTATACTGCAATGACCACAACTGTAGCGGGTTTGATAGTCGGTATTATTGCCTATATGGGTTACAACCATTTGGTAAACCGTACCGATAAAGTGGTACACAAGATGGAGGCCAATGCCGTTGAATTTCTTGACCTATTGAACGAACCTTTATAAGACTATAAAGAAAAGAAAAGAGAATAAAAATAAAAGGTTTCGCGTAAAGAGCAAATCCATTTTCTCTTTTCTATTTTCTTTGGTATTAAGATTAAAATATATACTCATTTCTCTTCTTTCGAAAAGAATGATAAAAACGGATAAAGCTTAAAAAGTGAAACTAAAAGGAAGAAATAAGGTTAGCCCCGATTTTAGCATGTCGTCTATGACGGATATCGTATTCCTATTACTGATATTTTTTATGCTTACTGCTAATTCGCCCAATGCACTTGATTTATTGCTGCCAAAAGCAAAAGGTAAATCGACCAATACGCAAAATGTATCTGTAAGTATAGATAAGAACTTACAGTACTTTGTGAACAACGAGAAAATTAACGGAGAGTACATTGAAATTGAACTGAAAAAGGCACTGGAAGGACAAGAAAAACCTACCATTATTCTTAGAGCAGAAGAGAACGTTGCTATCAAAGAAGCAGTAAACGTTATGGATATTGCGAATAGGAATAGTTATAAGGTTATCCTGGCGGTACGGCCCAATTAATTCGATTTTTGTTTTGAAGGGTTACAAATAAATTGTTTCCTTCATATCTCTCTCAAAATAAGCTGAGCGACCCAATGTTCCTTGTTTAGATAAAGCAAAGAGTAAGGGAAATTAATAGGGTTAGCTTTTAAAACTGAATTGATACTATGCAATTCTTAGACACGAGACACAAGAAAAAATCCTTTACACTAACTACACTGCTGTTAAGTGTACTGTTGCTTGTTTTATTTTATATAGGCCTCACTTATATGGATCCACCAGAAGAAAACGGCATCTCTGTGAATTTCGGTACCACAGAGTTTGGTAGTGGTCAGGTACAACCCAAAGAAAAAATACGTTCCGAGCCTTTAGACACCCCTCCCGTTGAACCTGTAAAGCAAGAACAGGCAGAGGAAGAGGTAGTCGAGGAAGAGATTGAAGAAGTGCCTGAAAAAGCTGCGCAGAAAGAGGCTGCTGCCGAGGAAGTCATGACCAGTGAAGATGAAGATGCGATTAAGATGAAAAAGGCAAAAGCAGAAAAGAAAAAAGCTGAAGATGCTGCTAAGGCAGCCCAGAAGAAAAAAGAGGATGCCGTAAAAAGAGAAAAAGCCAGAGCTGCCAAAATCGCAAAACAAAAAAAGGATGCCGAGGATAAGGCTAGAAGAGAGCAAGAAGCCAAAAAGAAAAAGTTGGATGAAATGATGGGCGGCCTCAACAAATCAGATGGAACCGCTTCTGGTTCTGAAGGGGATGATGATAGAGCTGGTGATAAGGGCCAACCAGATGGTGACCCATATGCCACAAGTTACTATGGTAGTCCGGGTAGCGGAAATGGTACGGGTGGCTACGGACTAAACGGGCGGTCTTTATCAACCAAAGGACAGGTGCAGCAAGAATGTAACGAAGAGGGGCGGGTAGTTGTCAAAATTATCGTGAACCGAAGTGGTAAAGTGGTCAAAGCATATCCAGGTCAAAAAGGTACTACCAATAATGCTGCATGCCTAATGGCACCTGCCGAAGCAACAGCTTATAAACACCGTTGGAACAGTGACTCCAATGCGCCCAGCGAGCAAGTAGGCTTTGTTGTTGTGAATTTCAAATTAGGACAGTAGGTGACCTACAAAGAAACGCTTGATTGGATGTTCGGCCGACTTCCGATGTATCAGCAAAAGGGTAAATCTGCCCTGAACGCCAAACTAGATAACATTCTACGCTTTGCGGAACACTTAGAAAATCCGCAAGATGAATTCAAGACTATTCACGTTGCCGGCACCAATGGTAAAGGCTCTAGCAGCCATATGCTGGCTTCCGTACTGCAAGAAGCAGGTTATACCGTTGGACTTTACACTTCTCCACATTTAAAAGATTTTCGAGAGCGTATGCGAATCAACGGGAAAACCGTTGAAAAGCGGTTTGTGATAGATTTTATAGCCGATAACAAGGCATTTCTTGAAAAAAACAACCTGTCTTTCTTTGAAATGACCGTCGGCATGGCTTTTTCTTATTTCGCGGAGGTAGAAGTAGATATTGCTATAATCGAAGTTGGTCTTGGAGGAAGATTGGATTCTACTAATATTATTACTCCTGAAGTCTCACTCATTACCAACATAGGCCTAGATCATACAGATATTTTGGGGGATAGTTTGGCAAAAATAGCCTTGGAGAAGGGAGGAATTATCAAACAAGGTGTTCCTGCTATAATTTCCGAGTCGCAGAGAGAAACTAAAGGCGTATTCAAAAAGATAGCTGTTACCAGAAGGGCACCTATGTTGTTTGCTGATGACGTTATTACAGAGCTTTATGAAACTGATTTGTTGGGTAATTATCAGACTAAGAATATGAAAGGCGTGCTGGTAGTACTAGCTACTCTAAACAATTTTAAGATAGCGAACAAAGCCAAGATTGAGGGCTTAAAAAATGTTGTTCGTAATACTGGCCTTGTGGGTAGATGGCAAATTATAGGGAAAAACCCGAAAATTATTTGCGATACAGCCCACAATGCCGAAGGCCTTGAATTGGTTGTCCGACAATTATTAACAGAAAAGTATGCTAATTTACATATCGTTTTCGGTTTGGTAAAGGGAAAAGATTTCGATAGTATTCTGAATTTGTTGCCCACGTTTGCGACCTATTACTTTTGTGCTGCGAATAATAACAGGAGTTACGGAACATGGCTTTTAAAGGATAAAGCCTTAAGGCTTGGTCGGAAAGGCAAGTCGTATACTACTGTAAAAGGCGCTTTAAAGGCAGCGAAGAGAGCCGCTAAAAAAGATGACCTTATCTATGTAGGAGGCAGTAATTTTGTTGTTGCAGAGGTACTTTGAATTTTGTGCTTTTTTCTTTTGGAGAATATAAAAGAGTTCTATATTTGCAATCCCTTATGGGCGATTAGCTCAGTTGGTTCAGAGCACCTCGTTTACACCGAGGGGGTCGGGGGTTCGAGCCCCTCATCGCCCACAAAAAGTCACTCATCTCGAGTGACTTTTTTTCGTTTATGTCAGTTCATGAGGAATTTGAAATAGGTTATAGCGGTATTGCTTTGGCTGAAAGTATTGACTTCCACAGTTTTGAATTTTCCTAACCAAATATTTTTAAAGGCGTCTTAATACTGTGCTATCAACAGTACTGCTAGTTAAACTATTGTTATTTTGTTTAAGATAATCATATTTTTGTTAAACAATACGTATGTTTGTGTAACGAAATGCCTTTTTAAGCGACTGATTAAGTAAGAAAAATGTTTGGACTGTTTAAGAAAAAATCTGAAAAAGAGATATTACATGAGAAGTATAAAAACCTCATGAAAGAAGCACATCAACTCTCCACATCAAATAGGAAAAAGAGTGATGAAAAGGTTTTTGAAGCAGAGGAAATTATGAAACAAATTGTAAAGCTAGATAATTAGTTATATAATTGGCATAAGAAAGTTTAAAAGAAATAATTTTACAGAAATACGCAGATAGGATGGATTTAATGGAAAGGGTTCAGGAGTTTGAATCGAGAAAAAAATCAGGAATGAGTACCAGCGACAGGGTTTCGGCCGCGCGCGAGGTAAAAGCACTTATACTCGAACTAAACGAAGTTTATAAGAAAGAAAAGGACCCCGATATCATGGTTATCATGAAAAGACTTACGGTACAAAAACAAAAATTAGACAAACGTTTAAAAGGTAATTTAAACGTATAAGGGTATAATGGGTAGTGTCTCGGTACATCATGAAAAAGTACTTTTTACAGACGAAGATTCAGAACTGAACGAACTACAGTTAAACCGTGTCATAGAAATGGCATGGGAAGA
>Ga0209187_1003435_pt1 | contig 13228 bp, 14 predicted proteins | sample BantaG_FD_187430 | JGI IMG/M metagenome (GOLD analysis project Ga0209187, IMG submission 187430) | Marine algal microbial communities from Bantry Bay, Ireland - BantryBay_4 metaG (SPAdes) (version 2) | ecosystem: Host-associated > Algae > Red algae > Unclassified | place: Bantry Bay, Ireland... | reverse complement strand
CATCATGCATCTGAAATCATACATCAGAAATCATAAATCAACCAAAACCTCTCATGCAAAATGTATGAATGATAAATATCCGGATTGACTTCGTCGATCCCTAATGTAGGTAACCAGCACATCCATCCATATACCAAACCGAATGGGATATAATTTGAAATTGTCAGCCAAATCATAAATCATACATCTGACATCATACATCAGAAATCATAAATCATAAATCAACCAAAACCTCTCATGCAAAATGTATGAATGATAAATATCCGGATTGGCTTCGTCGATCCCTAATGTAGATAACCAGCACATCCAAACCGAATGGGATATATTTTGAAATTGTCAGCCAAATCATAAATGATACATCAGACATCATACATCAGAAATCAACCAAAACGTTTCATGCAAAATGTATGAATGATAAATATCCGGATTGACTTCGTCGATCCCTAATGTAGGTAACCAGCACATCCATCCATATACCAAACCGAATGGGCTATATTTTGAAATTGTCAGCCAAATCATAAATGATATATCATACATCATACATCAGAAATCAGAAATCAACCAAAACGTTTCATGCAAAATGTATGAATGATAAATATCCGGATTGACTTCGTCGATCCCTAATGTAGGTAACCAGCACATCCATCCATATACCAAACCGAATGGGATTCGGTTTTTTCTAGTTTTCGATCCAGAGTAAGAACGGGGTTCTTACTCGTGGTTCTCAAAAAAGAAAACCCGCTTGCGCGGGTTTGGTATATGGATGGATGCGGAGAGAGAGGGATTCGAACCCTCGGTACACTTTCGCGCACACACGCTTTCCAAGCGTGCTCCTTAAGCCACTCGGACACCTCTCCAAAGAAGTGCAAAGTTAATACACTATCCATCATACACCAAGTTTATAATAAAAGACATCATATAATTAGTTAATCTGATCTACGTATTATGATAAAAAATATATGTCAAAATATTGGGTATTACCAAATAATAATTGCGTTCAAAAAAATATTCATCATTTTCATTTTGTTTAGTAAAACTTTCTATTTTTAGCATGTAAAGAAATTATTAACACGAATAATAGTCGAAAACTTATCAAATCATGCGAAAATTTATTGTTCTACTAGGGGTCTTTTTCATAGCGGCCTATTTTGGAGCCTTCGAAGCTGCAGCTCAAGAAGAAGCTTCAGGTTTCCAAACTTTGAAAGAGAAGTTTATTGAAGGAGATTGGAAATTTATGAGTCTTGTACTTATTTGCCTTATCCTCGGATTAGCATTTTGTATAGAAAGAATCATTACTTTAAACATCGCTACAGCAAATACAGACAAATTGTTGAGCAGAATTGACGAATCACTAGCTAATGGTGACATTGAAGGAGCTAAGGAAGTTGCAAAATCAACTCCAGGACCAGCTGCAAGCGTACTTTATGAAGGATTGCGAAGTGCACCAGGTGGACCAGAAGCAGTTGAAAAAGCCATTGTTTCTTATGGGTCTGTTCAAATGGGCCTTTTAGAAAAGGGACTTGTTTGGATATCATTATTTATTGCCATTGCACCGATGCTCGGATTTATGGGAACGGTAATTGGTATGATCGGAGCCTTTGATAGAATTGAAGTTGTCGGTGATATCTCACCTGCTGTTGTTGCCGGTGGTATCAAAGTTGCACTTTTAACAACCGTATTTGGTTTGGTCGTTGCGATTATCCTACAGATACTTTATAACTACATCGTTTCTAAAATTGATGGAATCGTAAACAGAATGGAAGACTCTTCTATTGGATTAGTCGACATCATGGCAAGAAATAATGTTTTTAAATAACACTTAGGAAAAAGAAATTTATGTATAATTTTCTATTAAAACGAGGCCAATTATTGGCACTTCTTCTGGGTGTAGGCGTTACAGCCATATATCTGATAACCGTTCTCTCTGGTTTAGGGAGTGCTGGTTATTCTACCTCAGATGACTTAAATGCAATTCTAAAAGCTAACCCTGATGCAAATTTTAGCTTTTTTGACACAGGAATGACGCTGACACTTGCTCTAATTGTCATTGCTGCTGCAGCTGCTGTGCTTTTTGGCTTGTTTCAAATGATAATGTCGCCCAAAGGTGCTTTAAAAGGAATCATCGGAATCGCGATTATTGCAATACTATTTTTTGCGCTCAGCAGTACAGCTGAAGCAGAATCAACTGGTAAGATCGGCGAACTTGTTCAACGATTCAATGTCAGCGACTCTGTGAGTAAATATATCAGTGGAGGACTGTGGACGACATTGATACTTGTAGGAGCGTCTGCATTATTTATGGTTTTAGGAGAAATCAGAAACCTATTCAAATAATCCGATATGGCTAAAAAAAGTATAAAAGATCGAATGAGTAATGAGGTGAATGCAGGCTCTATGGCTGATATAGCATTTCTCTTGTTGATATTCTTTCTTGTAACCACAACAATCGTTGAAGACAAAGGTGTATTGGTGAAATTACCGCCATGGTCTGATGAACCGCCAGACATTCAACAATTAAAAACACGTAATGTGTACTCTGTATTGGTAAACGCACAGAATCAACTTCTCGTAAGAGGAGAACCTGCAAGTTTAGAGACACTCAGGGAAAACGCCAAAGAATTTATCATGAATCCTGACAAGAGACCTGATATGGCAGAGAAGCCTACAAAAGCAATTGTCTCGATGAAAAATGATAGAGGTACTAAGTATGCAACTTATCTCGAAGTATACAATGAGATTAAAGGTGCATATAACGAACTGCGTAATGAATCTGCTAATAAAAAGTTTGGTAGAGATTATGAGTTTTGTACACGAGAACAGAGATCAGAAATTCGTAGTGAAATTCCACTAGTCATCTCAGAAGCCGAACCAACAAATTTCGGTGAAGAATAAAAACAATAATTAATTATGGGAAAATTTAAACAAAAAAGTGGAAAGGGTAGTCCAGCTATATCAACGGCATCTCTTCCTGATATCATTTTTATGTTATTGTTCTTCTTCATGGTTGTTACCGTGATGAGAGATGCAGAAAGAAAAGTTGAAGTTGTCACTCCAAATGCAACTGAGTTGACGAAATTGGAAAAGAAATCTTTAGTCAATTATATCTACATAGGTAAACCTGTAGAAAAATATCGCTTAGAAGTCGGTACAAAACCTAGAATTCAGCTTGGCGATAAATTTGCTGACATAAAAGATATTCCACTTTTCTTAGAAAAACACCGTGTCAAAGTACCTGAAAGTCAGAGAGGTGCTATAAAAACTTCTCTTAGAATAGATAAAGATGTGACGATGGGTATAGTTACCGATGTTAAAACCTCTTTGAGAAAAGCAGGTCAATTAGCTGTAAATTATTCAGCTAAGCCTCGAGCTTAAACCATCTTTACAAAGATATATTTAGGAGCGTCAATCTGATTGACGCTCCTTTTTTTATGGATAAATTTCAGTTTATACACTTGTTATTAACTTAATCTTAATTATTCTAATCTTGAGCCCACTCCGAAAACTCACAAAACCAAAAATGTTTCTTTTGGCGCTATTTTTCATTTTTTCAATCCACTAATACTCACACATCACTGAATTTCAAAAACCAAAAATCTCATCCACAATATTTCATTTTATGCAATTAGTCAGTTTTCAGAGTGGGCTCAAATTATTTCTATTCAAATGATTATTCTATAAAGATCGGTTCATTTATCTACTTTTATAATTCATACAATAAGCATTTATGTCATCGTACAATTTTGGGATAGCCATTCATGGTGGTGCAGGAACAATAGAGAAAACCTTGATGAGCCCGGAAAGAGAAATGGCTTATAACAGGGCTTTACAAAATGCAGTAGATGTTGGTTATAAAACATTAGAGGCTGGTCTGTCTGCAATAAAAGCAGTAGAAGCGGCAGTGGTAGATTTAGAAAATTGTCCATTATTCAATGCTGGAAAAGGAGCCGTATTTAATTCTGTTGGACAACACGAGATGGATGCTTGTATTATGGATGGTCAAACCCTAAATGTTGGATCAATCGCAGCTGTTAGAAATGTAAAAAATTCTATTATTCTTGCCAACTTGGTAAGGGAGCATTCTGATCATGTACTTTTAGCTGGAGACGGTGCGTTAGAATTTGCCAAAAAATTTAATGTTGAGATAGAATCAGACGCATACTTTCACACTGACCAGAGATATGACCAATGGCAAAAAATAAAAGGCAGTGATGATTTTCAATTAGACCATACAGGAGAAAAAAAATATCTCGGTACCGTTGGAGCGGTAGCTCTAGATAATAAAGGGAACCTTGCCGCTGCTACTTCAACTGGAGGAATGACTAATAAAAAATTTGGAAGAATAGGTGACACTCCATTGGTAGGGTTAGGGAATTATGCCAACAACAGTACCTGCGCTGTTTCCTGTACAGGGAGTGGAGAATACCTTATGAGAGCAGTTACGGCATATGATATTTCCTGTCTGATGGAATACAAAGGCCTGTCTCTTCAAAAAGCAGCAGAGTTTTCTATACTAAACCGATTAACTTCCCTAGGTGGTGATGGTGGTGTTGTATCCATAGACCAAGATGGAAATATAGCGATGGTCTTTAACTGCGATGGCATGTATAGAGCCAGTAGAAATCAAAACCACAATGCAGTTGCGATTTATAGATAAACTTTAATCAAAGTCTTCATCAAGACCTAAAACTTTTATCTTTTTCTCATTGATTTCAAAAGAGTCTCCTTGAGCCAGTACATGGACAGTCAGGCCTGTCAATGTCATCGGTGTTCCCTGGTCTAAAATATCAACATTATTATGGGACAAATTACTTGGATCAAAAATAATGACCATACCTGATCCTATGATTGTACAATGATTACAATTTTTTATAATCATTCCAGTATCTTCTGCCAGACCTACGCCAAGTAAATTTGGAAACTTGGCTACCGCTTCTGTGAGTCTGCCAAATCTGCCTCTCTTTATGAAATGAGAATCAATGACCAAATCTGGAATAAAATTCATACCGTCTCTCATTTCGACTGAGCCCTTAATCAAAGACTCTGAACTGCTGCCTCCAGAGATCATTTCACTGGACATTGCCATAGCACCTGCACTAGTGCCAGCTATGACTATATTCTCATTCTGAAACCGCCGATTCAGTATGTGATGCATTTCAGTACCTCCTATAATATCCACAATTCTGGATTGATCACCACCAGAGAACATGACACAATCCGCTGCTTTTACTTTTTGAAGCAATTCTTCTTCTTCTGCTTCTTCACTTTTCCGAATGTCTAAGATTTCGACATTTTTACAACCCAACAGCTCAAATGCTTTTATGTAATTTTCACCCACTTCCTCTGGAATTCTAGATGCCGTTGTAACCAGAAGAATAGCTGCATTCAAACCACCACTTTCAGAAACTACACGACTGAGAATACCTTCTTTTACAAAATCCAAGGTTTCTTCATGATCACCTGCACCCTTATCTTCGTTTCCTCCTATAGGAATGAGTATGCCTTTATATGTCATAAATACGATTGTTGAAATCCGTGCAAATAAACACATTAATAGTTAGTCTTCAAACCATTTACTATATTAGATTTATTGTAATCTATTAATCAAATTTCCAAGCTTATTTATGAATATTCGAGAAATCAGAGCCATGCGTGGACCTAATTATTGGTCCATACGAAGACATAAATTAATTGTGATGACACTTGATCTAGAAGAATACGAACAAAAGCCAACAAACAAAATTGATGGTTTTCGTGAACGACTCGAGTCAATGTTTCCAGGCATGTATGAACACAGATGCTCAGTAGGTACTGCTGGTGGTTTTTTTCAACGAGTTGAAGAGGGAACATGGATGGGTCATGTCATAGAACACATAGCCCTAGAAATTCAATCTCTTGCTGGAATGGAAGTCGGATTCGGAAGAACTAGAGGTTATGGAGAAGAAGGCGTCTATTCAGTTGTCTTTTCTTATCTGGAAGAAAAAGTTGGTCTATATGCGGCTAAAGCATCTGTTAATATAGCAGTGGCTTTAGGCGAAAATACAGCATATGATCTGGAAAAAGATATACAGGAAATGAGGGAAATTCGAGAAAGCGAAAGACTAGGTCCTAGCACAGGATCTATCATTGAAGAAGCAATATCTCGTGGTATTCCATGGCTTCGATTAAATAAATATTCACTTTGTCAACTGGGTTATGGCGTTAATCAAAAAAGGGTACAAGCTACGGTCAGTAGTACAACAAGTAGCATAGGTGTAGAAGTGGCATGTGACAAAGAAGACACCAAGCACCTATTGGAGCAAGCGAGTATACAAGTGGCCAAAGGGGATATAGTAAGAACAGAAAGAGGACTTGAATCAGCCGTAAATTATGTCGGGTATCCTTTAGTGATTAAACCCATCAATGGGAATCATGGTAGAGGCATCACCATCAACATCAATACTAGGGAGGAAGCACTAGGAGCATACAAAGTAGCCAAAGAAATCTCCCGAAGTATTATTGTCGAACGGTTTGTCTCTGGAGATGACTATAGATTACTTGTTATCAACTACAAACTGGTGGCTGCTGCTAAACGTACGCCTGCCCATGTTACCGGTAATGGCAAGGACAGCATCCAGTCGTTGATAGATATTGTCAATGCAGATCCGCGGCGAGGTTACGGTCATGAAAATGTTCTCACTATGATCAAAGTCAATGAGATAACAGAGAACATCTTGAAAGATAAGGGCTATACCCTTGATACCGTACTCAATAAAGATGAAATATTGCATCTAAAAGATACAGCCAATTTATCTACAGGAGGTACTGCTACAGATGTGACGGATATGGTACATCCAGAGAATATTTTTATGGCAGAACGAATCTCCAAAGTTATTGGTCTAGATATTTGTGGGATAGACGTCATGACAACGGATATCTCTAAGCCTTTAAGAGTAACAAACGGTGCCGTGCTGGAGGTAAATGCTGGGCCTGGATTCAGAATGCATCTCGCCCCTACAGAAGGAATGCCCCGTAATGTAGCAAGTTCAGTTCTAGATATGATGTATCCCATAGGCACTTCATCTCGGATTCCAATTGTTGCAGTTACTGGTACTAACGGAAAAACCACAACAACGCGATTGATAGCCCATATGGTTAAAATGATGGGTCACAATGTAGGATATACTACCAGTGATGGCATCTATATACAAAATCATATGCTTGATAGTGGTGATTGCACAGGTCCTGTTAGTGCCGAATTTGTATTAAAAGATCCCACTGTGGACTTTGCTGTTCTGGAAACAGCACGAGGTGGCCTACTAAGAGCTGGCCTTGGTTTTCATTATTCTGACATTGCTATTGTTACCAATGTCGCACCAGATCATCTGGGACTACGAGGAATCAATACGGTAGAACAAATGGCGCGTCTAAAAGGCGTTGTCCCTGAAACAGTCCTACCAGATGGTTACGCGATATTAAATGCGGACGACGAACTTGTATACAATATGCGCAAAAATCTAAAGTGCAACGTTGCTCTCTTTTCTATGGATGAAAATAATAAATACATTAAAGAACATGCCCAACAGAATGGTCTATCTGCGATATATGAAAACGGATTTATCACAATCTGTAAAGGAACCTGGAAAATGCGCATCGTCAATACAGTACATGTCCCTTTGACATTTGGAGGGAAGGCCAAATTTATGATTCAGAATGTATTACCAGCCGCCCTTACCGGATACATCCGTGGCTTTGATCTAAGAGATATAAAAATGGCATTAGAATCATTTATTCCATCTCCTGCCCAGACACCTGGGAGATTAAATTTATTTAAATTTAATAAATTTAAAGTTCTACTGGACTACGCCCATAATCCCGCGGGAATGACAGCTTTATTTAAGTTTATTGAGAATCTAGACGGGAGTCCTAAAATAGGTGTCATTGCTGGTATTGGAGATCGCAGAGAGGAAGACAATATAGAAATGGGGAAACTCGCTAGTGAAATGTTTGATGAGATAATCATACGGCAGGATAAAAATCTGCGTGGTAGAACAGAAAAGGAACTCATTGATATGCTTACTAAGGGAATCAAATCACACGACCCAAATAAAAAAATAACTTTATTCAAGACTGAAAAAGAAGCCATTAGTCATTCAATAGAAAATGCCATCGAAGGTTCTCTAATCGTCATGTGCAGTGATGTTGTACCAGATGCCTTAAAACAGGTACTTGAATACAAAGAAAGGGAAGAAAATGAGCTATATGAATTCAGTAAAGATGATATACCTAATCTATAAATAAATTTTTTTTCATAAATAGGTATTATGGCTATACCAAAAGGAAAGTGGTTTGGAACGTTTATTGGCCAGAGGTTTTAGTTGTTATCAAGGCGAGAAACGCAGTGAATGCTGGTATTCACGAGTATTCTCAACGATGAGAACGGCTAAAAGATCAACTAAGAAATTCCCAAAATGTTTTCTTTTTGGTATAATAAACTTTTCGAGAAAGTTTTCGAACACTTGATGATGAAATATTCCAATATCATTTAGATCAATTAGAACAATAAGAAGACTGCACACACAATATATATCACGCAGTCTTCCTTTGACAGACTATCGGATATAATCCATTCGATAAATAAAGATTCCATAGGTCACAAGATTATTTCTTTTATGGAATGAAAATACTGTTGAACTGTTTAAAAGACTCATCTTTTATATTCATCTTTTCTTTGGTGAAGGGATGGCAGAAATCTAAGGAGTAGGCATGCAAGTAAAGTCCTTTGCCATATAAAATAAGATTATCGAAGCCATGTTTTTGATCACCGAGGATAGGGTTGCCTTGATCTGCAAGATGCCTGCGCAATTGATGCCTTCTGCCAGTTTGAGGATTTAGTTTTACCAAATGGAGTTGACCAAATCTCTTTGAAGTAACGGTTCTTAATTTAATGTAATTAGTGAGTGCTGTTTTATTGTCAATTGGTGTGTCGATGATTCCTTTATTGTTTATATCACCAATGACAATTGCGTAATAGGTTTTTGTAATTAATTTGTTTTCAAATAGTTTATTTAAGGCTCGAATGCTGCTACTCGTTTTGCCAATCAGCAAAATGCCAGTCGTAGGGTAGTCTAGACGATGAACAGGTTGAGGCATGACAGCATCTGGAAGGGTACTCGATTGGATGTTCTGCTCTAGAGCATTAGCAATGGTCTTGAAACGATTGCCGCTTACTAAAATACCAGCAGGTTTATGAATCACCGCTAAGTGGTCATCTTCAAATATCACTTTCAATGGAAAGATCAGTTTGTTTTTTGGCTCGATTTCTTTTGGTATTGTTAAGCGGATCTGCTCTCCACCTTTGATAAATGTTGCAGTACTAGCTATGACCTCATTTACTGTAATGTATTTTTTCTTTAAAGCTTTTTTTAGGGCTGATTTTGTAAAAGCAGCACTAAAAATACCAACACCATAATCTTGTAATCTGATTGCAGAAGGAAGAGGAGGGACGATATGGGTTTCGTTTATGTTGATACTTGTTTATTTTACCTCTTAACAGTAAATTACCTTAGTGATGGTAAATTTACCAAACAGATTAGGTCTAGACTAGGATTTGTTGCCATATGAAATATCAAAGTGCTAAAAGGCTAGTGATGTTTCTTCATTTTGGTTTCAAACATTGAGCCCACTCTGAAAACAGACTAATTGCATAAAATGGAATATTTTGGATGAGATTTTTGGTTTTTGAAATTCAGTGATGCCTGAGTATCAGTGGATTGAGAAAATGAAAAATATCGCCAAAAGAAACATTTTTGGTTTTGTGAGTTTTCGGAGTGGGCTCTACATTAGTATTTAAGGGACTTATTGGCCTTTTAGCTCAATTCGGAAAAATAAAATGGAATTTAAACCACAGATAAAACAGTTAAAAACAGGTTGTTCAGTTAGGATTAGAATTCCGAGAATTGTCAACGCTCAACATTTATTAGACTTGAAAAGGAGTTATATAAGAAATACATCCACTCTACCCATGACATTGGATGAGTATTCAAATGATGTTGAAAAAGAAGAAAAATTAATTATCAAATATACAGAGAGCTCCAACAGCATATTATTGGTTGCTGATATAAATAACGAACTAGTTGGTAATATCGATTTGACAGGCAGTGATAGATCTAAAATGTCTCATACAGCAATGCTAGGAATAGGAATAAGTGAAAAATGGAGGAACCAAGGTCTCGGCAGATTATTGATTGAATCAGTAATTAATTGGGCTAGAAATCATACAGAGATAGAAATTATATGGCTAGATGTGTATGCTTCAAATGAATTAGGCTATAATCTTTATAAAAATACGGGTTTTGAGTTAAGTGGAATAATTCCTGACTTTTCTAAGGAAGGAAATACGTATATAAATAAGATTCAAATGTTTCAACGAATAAAATAGGGAATGAGCGTAATACAAACCTAGGGATCAATCTCTAATAGTCACCCAATTCTGTGCTAACATTCGCCATTCTATCAGCTAGTGAATTTGCGAGAAGCCATTTGGTAAAAGCAAGCATAAAAACATATACAATAATGGATATAGTTTCTAAAGAAATATTATCACAAAGTGGAGATAAAATAAAAATTATAGGCCTAAGAATAGGTGAATTATCAGTCAAAATGAGTGCTATGATTTCAGTCAAACCTGGATTAATGAGCACATTACTTTCATTCAAGGATAAGGAGTTTTGTGAATGGCTGCCTATTTGGGTATGGGTGATTGTACACCCTGAAGGAACTTTTTTAATTGATACTGGGATGTCATCAGATGTGAATCAAGAAGGATATTTCGATGGACTTGATTTTCTTTCAAGGTATTATTTTAAAACGCAAATGAAGTTTAAAATTAAGAAAGAAGAAGAGTTGGACTCTATGTTAGAGAAGGTGGGGCTTGAAATTAATTCAATTAATAAAGTCATTTTGACTCATTTACATATCGATCACACAGGTGGATTAAAGTATTTACAAAATATTCCTATTTTAGTTAATGAAGAAGAATGGAATACAAAAGACGGAGCATATCCTCAATTATTTCCAGAAGATATTAATATTCAGACATTAAAATTGGACATTAAATATGAAGAATTTGAAAAATGTCAATTTATAACACAGTGTAAAGATTTAGTAATGATACATACTCCTGGGCATACGAGAGGACATTGTTCTATTGCCCTGATTGGAAATGAGAACATATATTTATTTGGGGGAGATGTTGCTTATAATGAAAAGAGACTTATGGAAAAGACTTTTTCATCTACAATCAAAAATCTAAATGACAATCAGAATAGTTGTGATCAAATAATAGAATTTTTTAAAAAGGAAAAGCTTATATTTCTCCCCACACATGATTCAGGTAATGTTCAAAGATTAGAATCCATGGAGTTATAAAGTCAGTTTTTAAGAATGCATACATTTGCACGTCTTGCTATATAAATAAAGTCTATTTATGACTAAGTTTGGCACTTAACGAAATTTTATAATATACATGCGTAAGTATGTACACGGTTATTCTGAAAAGGAAGCAAATCGATTAAATGATCAAGCTGACTCTCTCGCGAGTCTCATACATCACGATTCGATTTGGGAAAAAGGTTCAATGATTCTCGAAGCAGGCTGTGGTGTTGGAGCACAAACCAAAACAGTTGCAGCACAAAATCCTGATTGTCAGTTCATCTCAATCGATATTTCGGAGGAATCGGTTACTGAAGCAAAACAGCTAGTTCAATCCAAAGGAATAAAAAACGTGCGTTTTCAGGTTGCTGATATTTTTGCCCTTCCATTTGAAGACGAATACTTTGACCACATATTTCTTTGCTTTGTTTTGGAACATTTGCCCAATCCAAGTAAGGCCTTAGAATTCTTGAAGCGTAAACTTAAAACAAATGGAACCATCACATTGATTGAAGGAGATCATGGCTCGACTTATTTTCACCCTGATAGTGAGTTGGCGAATAAGGCTATCTTGTGCCAAGTCGAACTTCAAAGAAGAAATGGAGGTGACGCCAATGTTGGAAGAAAATTATTTCCAATTTTAGAAAGGCCAGATTTCCAAGAAATCTCCGTTTCTCCAAGACAAGTGTATGTAGATGATTCTAATCCAGATTGGGTAGAAGGGTTTACTAGAAACACATTTACTGCAATGATAGAAGGCATAAAAGAGGACGCCATAGCCAATAAGTTGATAGACCGCGAATCAATGGAAAAAGGCATAAGAGATTTAATTAAAACAGCAGAAGGAGGAGGAACGTTTTGCTATACTTTTTTTAAGGGAAGAGGAATGAAAAAATAATTTCGACCGCGCACATTATGTATGTTGTATAACTCGATCAATTCACAGACCTGTCAACAGGTAGCTATTAAAATAAATAAATGAACCAAAAAATTTTCACAATCACATCCTTAATAATCGTTGCAGTTCTATTGGGATGCTCTAAACAAATATTCAATTTGACAGATAGTAAATTGAATGTATTAAATAGAGAAATTTCATCAATCGATAAGGCAACTAATACCATTAGTCTAAATAATGCAGAAGGAGAGGGGTTGGCAATTTTAGAGGATATAGAATTTGATGTCGGAACAATTCAATTAGATTTAAAAGGAGAAAATTCGCCTGGTAGAAGTTTTGTAGGATTAGCATTCAACATTCAAAATGATTCTACTTTTGAAGCTATTTATTTTAGACCATTTAACTTCCAATCTAAAGAAAAGATAAGAAGAGAGCATTCTGTTCAATACATCAATCATCCGAAGTACAATTGGAGATATCTGAGAACTAATTATGAAGGTAAATATGAAGCAGAATATAAACGTCAACCTTCACCCGATGATTGGTTTTCAATAAAAATAACTGTAGACAATGAAATGGTATCTGTTTACGATAGGGATTCTGATATTCAGTTATTATCTATAAAAAGATTAGATCAATCAAAATCAAAGAAAGTAGGACTTTGGGTAGGTAATAATTCCAAAGGAGAATTTAGAAATTTACAGATTAAGAAATAGATCTGCTAATTGTAATTGATGCCCAGATACTTTAAAAACTAATTATGATTGCTATGTGATGTTGTAAAAAGCAGTCAAATTAGAGAAGCAAAATACGTTAAGCATATGTTATTAGAACCTAAAATCACTGCATTCATACCAACCAAACAAGTAGAAAAGTCAAAGCAATTTTACAGTAATGTGTTAGGACTAAATCTAGTCTCTG
>Ga0209187_1003433_pt1 | contig 13236 bp, 8 predicted proteins | sample BantaG_FD_187430 | JGI IMG/M metagenome (GOLD analysis project Ga0209187, IMG submission 187430) | Marine algal microbial communities from Bantry Bay, Ireland - BantryBay_4 metaG (SPAdes) (version 2) | ecosystem: Host-associated > Algae > Red algae > Unclassified | place: Bantry Bay, Ireland... | reverse complement strand
TGTGCCTAAGTTCATGTCCACAATTATTCATAAGTTATTTTGAGCTTCTTTTTTTATCAGATAAAATAAAAAAACGTAGATATAGCCTGTGTTACATCGAGGATTTTTTATGAAATATGATGAAAAAAGAATCCAAAACAACTATGAATAATTGTGAACATGAACTTATGTGTTAGGAAAAAAACAAATTACTCCTTTTGGTATTTGTTTGGTTTACCTACTCTAACTTATAAAACTGCTTGGTCAAAAAACCGGAAAGTCTTTTCCACATGCTTTTGCCAATACGACCACTCATGTCCACCGTCAAATTCTTGATACGTGTGTTTAATGTTATAATTTTCTAATTGTTGATGAAGTAGTCGATTAGGTTCAATCAGATTATCAGTAATTCCGCAATCAAAACGAAGTGCAGGCAACTGACTTTTATTCTTTTTCATCACATCAATCACATCAGGGGAATCACAAAATTTAGTGTACTCTTCCAATGGCTCTTCTACGAACTGAGTCATCTGTTCCAATTTGGTAATGGAACTATGTCCTGAAATTGCTTTAAATTTTTCTGGAAATCTTGCGCCCAACATTAAGGCACCATAACCACCCATTGATAAACCTCCAATACACAAAGATGAATTTTTCCCCGCTTCTGGAATATTTTCGATAATCGCCAATGGAACATCATTGACAATCCATTGGTCAAAATTTTTTCCATGATGGGAAAAATAAGCAGAACCATCTCCCCATAATCCATCGGAAGGCATTGCGATAATCGCAGGTTTGATTTGCTCTTCGTTGATTAACCGTTGTGCCGTTTGTGCTGCACCACCTTTCATTGCCCAAATCCATGCACTTCCATAAACACCGTGAAGTAAAATATAAATCGGCAAATCTGTTATTCCTTCTTCCACTTCGGGAACAAATAAACAGATGTCACCTCGACCTTTTAAGTTGGGTGTTTTTATAGTTAGAAAACGTAAACTGTTTTCGTAAATGCTGTCTGATAATTCTATGGTTCTGAAACTGTTCATTTATGAAATTTAGAAACTGTAATTTTTTTAAGATAAACTTATTGCTTCGTTTTTAGATCAATTTGCTGGTTTTTATAATTTCTATTAGTTGCTAAATGTATATCAAAATAGGTACATTTAGCAACTAATAGAAATCTCGAATTTTTGATTAAATAATTAGAAAAGAATTTTGTAATATTTTTTCAGATTAAAAAACAACGACCCCTTTCGCATTCCTCCCTTTCAATAAATCATCAAAAGCAGTTTCCAAATCATCCAATTGATATTCTCTCGTAATCATTTCGTCCAATTTCAAATCCCCTTTTTTATATAATCGCATCAATTTTGGAAAATCAATTTGCGGACGACATTTCCCATAAAGCGGATTAATATAAATTTTATCCCACTCAAACAATCGCATATCAATTGTAATTTCCTCTTCAATTCCACTCACTTGAACTGCCGTTCCAGCATTACGAATCATCGCCAATGGAGCTGCACCCAAAGCAGGAATCGCAGTACACTCAAAAGCATAATCAGCACCTCTACCTTGTAACATTGCTTTTACATCTTCGGCGGCTTGGATTAATCCGACATCATTTTTGTCTGCCAAGATTATATCAGTTGCTCCAAATTGTTTTGCCAATTCCAATTTCTTAGAATTAATATCAATTGCAATAATTCTTCCTGCACCTGAGATTTCACAAGCTTGAATTACATTTAATCCAACACCTCCGCAACCCAAAACTACTGCTGAACTTCCAGCCTGTAATTTCGCAGAATTGACTACCGAACCATATCCCGTCATCACTCCACAACTGACTATTGCTGCTGCTGAAAAATTTAATTCCTCTTCTTCCACTTTTACCAAGGCAGATTTTTTCACCAAAGCGTATTCGCTTAACGTTCCTAAATTAAAAGAACGCTCGATAGCTTTACCTTTCCATTTTGTTCCTTCCAGATGAGCATGTCCTGGCGTATGTCCATTTCCACCAGCCACGACGGGAGAATTGTTTTCACAAATATGTTGGTTACCTTCTTCACATTGAAAACAAGTCATACATGGAGTTGCCCAATTTAAAATAACTTGATCGCCTTCGGCAAAATCTTTAATGGCAGATCCAACTTTGAAAACAACTCCTGCACCTTCGTGTCCCATGACAATCGGTTTTCCCCAAGACAAAGAATCATAATCGGTATGACAAAGTCCTGCGGCTTTTATTTTTACTAAAACTTCATCAGGTTGTGGGTCGGCAAGAGTGACATTTTCGATAACAAATTTTCCATCACCAGTAGCGATTGCACTTTTAGATTGTATTGGCATTATTTATTTTTTACGTACTTTAACAAATCCCGTGGTCAGACAAAAGTTGGAAATAAAAACGACCGAAGGAAGTATTATTTCTAACTTTTAGCTGAGTTAAAACACGGGATTTGTCAAAGAACCATTTTTTAGAAACTATTCAGCTAAAAGGTTAGCAGGTTTAAATTCTACAGTTGGATCAACCAATTTTAGTTTATTTATTTTTTGACCACCTTTAATAAACTTAGTGCCAAGTACGTAAGCCTTGGCAAAGTTGATCGCATCAACGGCAAGTAATTGTTCTCCTTTAAAATACCAGATCGAAAAGCAATTATCTTTCTCTTTTTCCATTCGAGTTAAAATTTCATCATAACCATTTGACAGTCCGACCATCTGTAATTTCACATCATATTGATCAGACCAAAACCAAGGAATAGAATCGTAAGTTGGATTTTTTCCGCAAATAGCTGCTGCTGCAATCTTCGCTTGGTCAACGGCATTTTGTACACTTTCCAATCTGACGTAAGAATCATAATGTAGATTGTGATGACAAGTACAATCTCCAATTGCATAGATATTTTTATCGCTAGTTTGAGTCGCTGCATTTACTTTGATTCCGCCAGCCTGACCAGTCGGCAGATTTTTAATTTCCAAACCTGCTTCCATTGCCAACTCTTGATTGACTCGAATTCCAACTCCAACGATAATCATATCTGCTAGGAAGGTTGAACCATCTTCACAAATTACTTTATTCTGTTCGAGGATAGTTTCGATGGAGATTACATTTTTTTTAGTAAAAATCTTTACTCCATTTTGAGCATGAAGTCCATAAAAAAAATCAGACATTTCGGGAGCAGTCACTCGTGCTAGAATTCGTTCTTCTCGTTCGAGTATCGTCACTTCCGCTCCAAGTTTTTTTAGGGAGGCAGCGGTTTCTAAACCAATATAACCACCTCCAATTACGGCTACTCGTTTTTCTTTAATTTGGTGAAAAGTGTTACGAATATTGATCGCATCCATAGCTGTTCGCATGGGAAAAATATGCTTGGCAGAACTAATACCTGGAATCGGTGGGATGAGTGGTCGAGCACCAGTTGCAATAATTAATTTATCATACGGTTGGACTTTTTCATCCGTAAGAGTAATGTTATTTTTTGTTCGATTAATGCTAGAAACTTTTGTTCCAAGATGCAATTCGATATTTGACTTTACATAACTTTCCGCAGATTTGAGTACATTTTTTTCTATTCCATCTTCACTAGTTAAGTATGTTTTGGAAAGTGGCGGACGATGATAAGGTAGAGTAGAGTCGGCATCAAAAAGTAGAATCCTTCCTTCCCAACCTTCCTTGCGCAATGCGAATGCGCAGTTGACTCCAGCATGGCTAGCACCGATAATAACACAAACCTGATTGTTGGTAATTTGATTAGACATGAATTGTTTTTAGTTGGCGACTTTTACAATGATTCCATCAAGGGCTTCACTCACTTGAATTTGGCAAGTCAGTCTGCTAAATTCATTTGCGTGGTCATCAAATTCTAACATATCTTTTTCAATTTCATTTGCTTTACCTGTTTTTTCCATAAATTGAGGTTCGACATGAACATGGCAAGTTGCACAAGAACAAACGCCTCCGCAATCACCATCAATTCCTTTGATATTATTTTCTACCGCTAGTTCCATCAATGACCCAGCGTTACCTTCTACAATTATTGTTTCGTCATCTTTGGTGATAAAAGTTATTTTTGCCATTATCGTTTTTTTTTTGGTAAATGTATTGTTATAATAGAGCAGACTTAATTATTTTTTTTTGTTAAATTTTACTTCGATGCTTTCGAATCCGACTTTTCGATTAATCTCTCCCCATTCTTCCATGTTATCTTCATGACTCAAAATATCAATCGATTCGACTTTCTCTGCTAAGGTTTTTATCAAAACTTTTAAAATCTGACGAGCATGATGTGCGCCCAAGCAATTGTGAGTACCGAAGCCAAATGCAACATGAGGATTCATTTTTCGATCAAGGATAACTTCATTTGGGTTTTCAAAAACACTAGCATCTCGATTCGCAGAAGCCCAGCATAAAGAAATACGACTGTCTGCTTTAACCGCATGTTCGCAGACTTGAGTATCTCCCGTTGCAACCCTTCCCATATGCGTTAATGGAGAAAAATAGCGAACCAATTCTTCCACCGCTTTTCCCAAAATTTCAGGTTCATTGTGTAGTCGTTCCAACGATTGTGGATGCTCTGCAAAATAAGCAATAGTGTTAGTCACCGCATTGATGACTGTATCACGACCACCTGCAAAAGTCAAAATTAGAATTCCTTTGATTTCCTCTTTGCTTAATTTTCTTCCTTGAAAATCTGCAGCAAGCAGAGTAGAGTAGAGGTCATCACTTGGTTTTTTTATTGCCTTTTCAATTTGGTCATCAATATAATTATAAAGGATATTCGCTTTGTCTCCATCAAGTGGATTGTCCTCACTTCTGAAAACATGGATGCCCCATGAAATCCAAATCTGTGCTTCTTCGAAAGGAATATTTAGCAGTAAGGTGAGTGCCCGTGATTGTAATGTTAGGGCAAATTCGCTCACGACTTCCAACTTATCTTTGGTGAGTGTTTCGTCAACCAATGCATTTATTTGTTCTTTTAATTTAGCTTCATATTCCGCTTCCAAAGGACGGCGAAACCAACCTTCTACTAATGATCTATAAGCTCCATGTTCAGGTGGATCTACTTCAAATGGAATTTGTCGGATATCCCGAATGTTCACTTCCGAAGGCACTACAATTCTTCCAGGCTTTGCACCTGATTGAAAAGTTTTCCAATTGTGGGCACACCTTCTTACATCTTTATGTCGGAGTACCATTTGTACTGGATCATCTTGGTCGTTCATATTACTAAGACCTTTTTCTAATCGAGCTTTTTCAAATGGGTCAGGTAATTCACTTTTACTCATGATAAATTATTTTAAAGAAATATCCCGAATTTCCAATCTGAAAATTCGGGATGACTCAAATTTATTTTTTAAATATGCTTTTAATATTTTAGTTGTTACTGAGTTATTACGAGAATTATAGAAATTAAATGTAAAAATTAATAACACAGTAACCTAAAACACTCGAGAGTCTTAAAATAGAACTAAGGACGTAACTCCACCTCTGCAAGAGTAATGTTATCCAAATAAAATTTAAGCACTTCAGGATTAGCCTGATTAAATCCACGTATCTGAAAATGGAAATTTCCAGTCTCATCAAAGTTTACAAATGCCGATCTATAGACCCATTCATTCAACGGGAAGTCAGCATTAAATTCTGGATTAGGTAGAGCATTTGGAAATGCTGGCTGCCAATAAAATCGAAGATCAGGTTGAAGATCAGCAGGGTCAGTACTTCCTATATCTTCCAAATAAATCCAAGAACCTATCTCATAAGTTTTGGTTGCATTGGCTGGAAATTGAACTGGCATATCACTTAAATCATTTTGTTGGAGTACCATGTTGCCATTGGCTTCTATCTCAATATACGCAGAGTTATTTCCTTCGTAAACGTTGTCAGAAGTTATGTTCATTGTATAAAGTCCCCACTCCGCATTCCAACCAGTTGGGAAAACCCAATTGCTAGAGGAACTCGTTTCAAAACCATAATCGAAATTACTATTGGTAGCTAAGATATTTTCTTTTTGAAATGCTAATAATCCATCACTAAAAGGATCAGCCAATACGCCATCCGTTGAAATTAAAGTACCATCTGTAAAACTAACGCTGATCGAATCATCATTGTAAATCGTTTCTCCGCCAAGGTCGATTAAGACAATATTACCATCTACAGGGTCAAGGGAAATATTGGTAAAATTATCAGTTATCAATTCTCCATCATTATATACAGAGATCGAAAAATCAGTAGCCTCTAAAGTGGCTGCTTCTAATTCTCTACTAAAAACAACTGCAATATGTCCGTCTTGATCAGTTACTTCTTCTACGATAACAGGGTCGGTGGACGGAACAACTTTCATAAAGTTTTCCAAAAATAAAGTATCTACTCCGAAAGGTCTTGATCTAGAACCAATTACCATTAAATCGAATGTTCCTAGAAATTTATATTTCACATCAATTGTTGAATCCATGCTAACAAAAGTAGTTGGATCAGCTCTCTCAAAATCCCAAGAGATGATTCGAGGTTCTCCATCACCGATCCATCTTAACCTAACTGATCTTGCAGCAGGGATTTCATTTTCAGCATTATTGGAAAAGTCTAACGCAGCACCAATTGTACCATCAGGGTTGATATAATTTCCTTCAAGTTGAACCGTAATAGAATCTAAAACAGTTACTATAATATTGGTGTCAAGATTTCTTCCTTGTTGGCTATTACCTACAAATGCATCTTCCTTAAATGTTTGCTTCAAGTTAACTTCAAAGACTCCAATTTGATTAAAGACCGTTTTGACATTTGCTTCTGTGGAAGTGTTGTCATCATCAGAATCTATAATGTCAACTACACCAGCAGGGAATGTCCAAGTTCTGGATTCGACTCCTGGAGAAACATCCCCAAAAGAAATTTCTCCATGCACTTCAATTTTATTTTCAAAATCCATTTCAGAAGTGAAGACCACTCGATGGCTAGGTTCATTTAATTTAAGTCCATCATCTTTTTTGCAAGCACTTACGATGATGATCAGGAGTATTGAAAATTTTAATATATTGAAAGTTATTTTTTTCATTCTAAAAAGATTAAAAATTAAAGATTAAGAATCATGGATTAAAATTTAGGAACAATAAAATTCCTAGTTTATAACCCATAATCTTTATTAAAATATTAGGCTTTATTCTAAATAAATTTATTGGTCAACCGTTCAAATTAATTTATCATATTATTAATTTGGCGTTCTTGAGTTGGAATTGGAAAATAATCATGTTGCTCAGAAACGTAATTTTGAATCGCAATGAAAAAATCTGGTCGAATTCTTTCTGCAATAAAAAGTGGTGCAACTCCACCATCATTTAGGTTCAAGATTACTTTAAATGTTTCTCTCCATTCTTCGTCAGAACGAAGATCTTCAAATACTTCATTCACAATTCCCCAACGCACTAAATCTTTCCATCGGTGTCCTTCAAAACATAATTCCAACGGTCGCTCTACTCTTCGTAAGTGAGTCATAACACTTTCTACCGTAGGATCATTCAGATCCCAGTTGCCACGAATTTGTCTGCTGGTGTGCATCGCTGGCATTTTTCCTCCGTTGTCATCAATATATTTTTGCAAAGTGATTACTCCTGCTCGACTTCGAACCTTATCAATATATTCAATCGCAGTTGCCACATCTCCACTTGCTTCTAATACAGCTTCTGCATACATCAAATAAACATCGGCTAAACGAATGTGGCGAAAGTTGATACCTGAACGACCTAGGTTATTTTCAGCAGGAAGGTGATACCAGTTAGTGTATTTTTTGATATAAGCACTTTGCCCAAATGCCCAACCTCCAGCAGCTCCGATAGGCTGAAGATAGAAGTCGGTTTCTCCATTGAATGGAATAATACTTGCTGACATTCTTTTTGATTGCAAGTTCCCATCATTGATAGAATTATCTGCATCTACTTCATCGTAAACAAACATTTCATGTAAGATATAGGATGGTAATAAAGTATTAAATGCACCAAAATTTAGTTGTCCAAATTCCGTTGCCATCGTAGAAGCTTCCGCTCCTGACTCAAAGAAATTATCATCTACAGCATTACCTGGGATTCCAGGGCTAAGTTCAGCAGAGTAGATCGTTTCAAAAATTGACTCTGAATTTAATTCATTTACATCAGTAAAATTATCCATGATATCAGGAGTCAAACTATAGACTTCTGAGTCAATAACTTCTTTAAACATAGCAGCTGCTTCCGGCCAAGCTTCAGCATATAAAAATACTTTACCTAACAAGGAAGTTGCAGCTCCCCAAGTTGCTCGACCTTTGTTATTTTCATCCCAGGTTTGAGGTAAATTTTTCATTGCAAAATCTAAATCAGGTTTGATGATTGTCTCTGTCACTTCTTGAATTGTGGAGAAAGGTTTGTGAAAATCCTCATCATTTTCAATCACCTGAGTATGCATCACGGCACCATTATAAGTATGTGCTAACTGCCAATAAAACCATGCTCTCAAAAATCTAGCTTGCCCTTCAATTTCAACTTGACTATCGCCAGAAAAAATAGAAGCATCTGCAGTTTGTATATTTTGGATGACTTGATTGGCTCGGAAAATACCAATATATAATTCATCCCATTTATCAGTTACATGATAGATACCATCATTGAAAGTTAGGTTTCTAAATGCAGTTGGACGATACCAAGATTCTGTTCCGCCTATATCACCTAAAATCATTTCATAAACTAATTCTCCACCACTTACACTTTGAAATTGTAAAGCACTATAAGCAGTAGTTAATGCACTTTGATACTGTCCTTCATTTTTCCAAAAAGTATCGGTTGTGATAGAATTGGGATTAGTTTCTTGTAAAAATTCATCTTCCTTACAACCAAAAATGAGTAGAGTGGTAAGGAGAACAATATATATTATTTTAAAATTTTTCATTTTCTAAATTTTTATTTTTTCTTAAAAATTACTTTTTTGTTAGCGTTTATTTTTTAGCTCTAAATGATTTTATTTTGAGTAAACACGTTTTTTAAAATTTGTCGGAATTTAAAATCCTTACCTCTTTTTTTCGAAAGAGAAGAAGGCTTTTTTAACCCAGGATTATTTCGACAAAAATCTTTACAAAACGATGTAATGATCTAAAACCATTTTTTTATATACTTAAAAACTAGCTTGTAGTCCAAAAATAAATCGTCGAGCCACAGGATAATTACCTCGATCAACTCCTCTCAAAAATAATCCATCACCACCAACTTCAGGATCATATCCTTCATATTTTGTAAACGTAAATGGATTCATAGCAGAGAAGTAAACTCTAAATCTTTCGAAGCCAAATTTTTGTAATCCAGGAATTGTATATCCCAAATTGATATTTCTAATTCTTACATAAGAACCATCTTCTAGGAAAAAATCAGACCGTGCACGTACATTGTTATGAAAAGCATTTTGTCGGTCGGTTGGAATATCTGAATCAGCATTTTGTGGCGTCCACATATGATACAAATCTCGATGTCTTCCTACAGCATAAGCATACAATTCAGAGCCATTATAAATTTCAGCACCATAAGAAAAGTATCCTTGGATAAAGAAATCAAAGTTTTTGTACTCTAAACCTAATCCTAATCCAGCTTCAAATTCTGCTTGTCCAGAACCCGCATAAACTCTATCCTCATCATTGATGACACCATCCTCATTTTCATCAATGTACATAATGTCACCTAGTTGGGCACTTGGGTCAAGCGGTTTGTATGCATCTAGTTGGTCTTGAGTTTTAATAATTCCATCGTTTTGAACTAAGAAAAAAGCACCTGCTTCAAAGCCTTCCGCTAAGAAAGTAGTGTAGTCAATATTCGTTCCTTGAGAAGTAATCGGTCGTCCATTAGCAAATCCTCTATCTACGCCATTCAAGTCAGTAACCTCATTGACATTTCTAGTAAAAGTACTGGTGAGTTTATACTTCATTCCCCATTTAGTTCGATCTTGATAATTTAGCGCCAACTCAATTCCATTGTTGGTCATGTTTCCAGCATTGGTAATTTTGACACTATAAAAATCTTCCGCACGAGGTTGGTGCGTACCACTTGAAGGAGGGAGTCTTTCTGACAGCAGCATATCTTCTTTTTCATTGAAATATACATCTGCCGTAAAGTTCAATCTATAGTCAAGCATAGATAAATCAATTCCGATATTTCGTGAGACAGTTGTTTCCCATTTGATATTAGAGTTAACATAAGCTCTTTGAATAAAACCAAAGTTCAATCCTTCATTCGGGCCGAAAGGGTAGTTGATGCCACTTTCGATGACAGGTGCGAATGCATAAGAAGGAATATCTTGATTACCTACTTGTGCCCAACTGACTCGAAGTTTAAAAGCATCCACCTTTTTAACTTTGAAAAAATCTTCTGAAGATATATTCCAACCTCCCGATAATCCAAAGAAGTTTCCATACCTATTAGCTTCAGAAAATTTGGAAGAACCATCTCGTCTAAAACTAACAGAGGCTAAATATTTATCATTATAATTATACTGCGTTCTAAATAATTTTCCAGTTAAGGTTCTAGTTTCATCATTACTATAAGGTGCAATTCCTTCACTTCCTGCGCCAAGATTTACAATATCGTTGCTAGCCGTTTCACTATAAATTACTCCTGTTCCAAGTGCTTTAGAATTAAACCGTTCGTAGGAAATCACTCCCAAGAAATTTAACTTATGCATGCCAAATTTCTTTTCATAAGTCAGCACATTTTCTAAGGCTTCTTTTTTGGAAAAAATAAAATCTTCATTTAGAATGGCTTGTGGTCTAGAAGCAGTTGGGTTGTAACTTCCATCCGTTCTAAAAACTAGATATTGAGGTTGGAAAAATTCTCTTTGATAATCCCAAGTATTTCTACCTAAGTTAATTTTGTATTTTAGTCCTTCCAATATTTCATACTCTAGGTTCAAGGCAATGTTGGAACTATTTATTTTTCTTTCATCCACATTATCTAATTGTCGAGACAAGAAACTATATTGAATTTCATTCCTTACAGGAATAGTAACGCCTGTCTCTCCGACCGAAGTAATTTGATTTAGAGATGGTTGCCAAGGTGCTTGAACAATTCCATATTCGTACAAAGCGAAAGGTTCTTGTTCTCTATTTTCTTCTGTGAAATTTACGGTAGCGAAAGCTTTAAACTTTCCTTTTTTAAATTCACCCGTAACTCGATTCGTAAAGCGGTCAAATCCAGAATTGATTAAGACCCCTTTTTGATTAAAATAAGTGGAGTTAAAACTTAGCGTTAAATTTTCAATTCCACCTGAAACACCTAAGGTATAATTTTGCATCAAGGCATTATTATTTTGCACATCACCTACAAAGTCAGAGTCATATTCTAAGGCATCAGGGTTAAAGAAAAAGATTAAAGGGTCTCTTCCGAGTGCTTCTAATTTTATTTCCTCTGCATACATTTGTTGTTGCGCATTCATCAAAGGAGTTCCTGAAGTAATATTTTGAATTCCAGCGTAAGTGCTAAAATCCACTTTCATTTGACCAACTTCTCCTTTTTTGGTGGTAATTAAAATTACCCCATTGGATGCTCTTGTTCCATAAATTGATGCCGCTGCACCATCTTTCAAAATATCAATAGATTTAATTTGCTCAGGCGCAATGTTAGGATTTCTATCATAAGGAATTCCATCCACCACGTAAAGTGGACCTAATGCATTAGCATTGATTGACCCCAATCCTCTAATTTGAATATTTGCTCCATCGCCAGGACGACCACTACTTGCTTGTACGTTTACCCCTGCAACATTACCTTGTAAGGCATCACCTAGGTCAGCAGTTGCAGTTTTTAGAATAGTAGCTGCTTCTACTTTTGCAACTGCTCCAGTTACTTCTTTCTTTTTTTGAGTACCATAACCGACTACAACTACTTCGTCTAACGTGGATGAATTTACCATCATCTCAACATCAATTGTCGTTTGACTACCTACTGGGATTTCTAATCCAGTAAAGCCAGTATAACTAAATTCTAAAATGTCATCTGGTTTGGCTTCCAATTCATACTTGCCATCATAATCGGTGGTTGTTCCTTGACTGGTTCCTTTGATCAAAACATTTACACCAATTAACGTTTCACCGTCGCCAGTTACGACACCTTGAATGTTGACTTGAGCATAGCTACAACTGACACTTAGTAATACGAGCCATAGCGAATTGAAGCACTTGGCTTTCCATTTTTTTGTTAAATTAAATTTCATATATGAGTTTTGTTTTTTTACTATTAAATAATAATTCAGGTTTTTTCCCAAAATTAACTTTTAAAAAGTATTATTTTAAGTGATAACTTCATGTTAACTATTAATTTTTTATTCTTCCTTTTTTTCAAATTTAGGAAGTAACTAAAAGTTACCGCCTAATGCGAGACCATTATTTCCCAAATCGTCTCTGATATAAATTACGATTAATTTCCTTGGTCGTCCTCACCATTGGAGCATAAGGTACATCGGTAATTCTGACAAAACCGACATTGTAATTTTCGCCATCATGTGCTCGTCCTGAAGTAGGAGAGTCTAAATATTGAAACCAATGTGCTCCCACAAAATAAGGATTATCAATTACGGTGTGCATATATTTTTTATACATCTTAGCTCGATCTTCTTGGTCAGAAGCAATGACTAAACCTGGATGGAAAAGTCCGGCATTTTTTACTCCGATGTGAAATTCACCAATCACACATGGTCGATCTATATCTTCTAAAAATTTCCAATAATTTTCACTCAACGCTTCGTGGTAATAATTATAGCTAAAAATATCTACATATTTTTTTGCCGCAGAACGTACTTCCTGACTCATTCCCCAAGTTGCAAATCGACAACCCATGTATAAATGATTCGGCATTTTTTCTGCTAAGGAATCATGAATAACTTGGAAGTATTTATTTGCGTAAGCTTCTAGCATCATAGAAAAATCTGCTAACATACCTTCGCTAAAAACTTTATTCTTTTTGTAATCAATTCCTTTTTCTAATTCTTCCCAACTTGTAATATTGGTATTCCAAGCGGCATTTAATTTTTGTAGATTTTTATGTTTAGCTTTTAGCAATTTCATAAATTCTGCTTTGATCGGATGTTCCGCAGCATTCATGGAAATGGCATCCAAAACAATTTCATGTTCCGAGGCAACAGAACCAGGATTTCCCCAACTTTTTTCATTATCAATAAAAACACCGATGCACCAAGGATTACCTTTTACTTCTTCTGCAATAACTTTTACGGTAACATCTGCCCGCCGTTTGAATTCA
>Ga0209187_1003432_pt1 | contig 13237 bp, 9 predicted proteins | sample BantaG_FD_187430 | JGI IMG/M metagenome (GOLD analysis project Ga0209187, IMG submission 187430) | Marine algal microbial communities from Bantry Bay, Ireland - BantryBay_4 metaG (SPAdes) (version 2) | ecosystem: Host-associated > Algae > Red algae > Unclassified | place: Bantry Bay, Ireland... | reverse complement strand
TACTTTTTCCTTTTTTTGTAAAAAAGAATCATCCATCTATCATTCTATTCTCCAATGATTATCTTTACCCTTCGAAAAATTGTACAGGCGAATTTATTCGCCTATTTTAATATCATCAAGGCGAATAAATTCGCCTGTACTTTTGGAAAAAAATACGAATGGAATTTTCAAAAAAAATAAAAATAGGCACTCGTGGAAGTCGGCTCGCATTATGGCAAGCAGAATTTCTCAAAAGTCAACTAGCTGAAATTGGAGTCGAATCCGAATTGACGATTATCAAAACTAAAGGTGATAAAATTCAAGATATTGGTTTTGACAAAATGGAAGGCAAAGGTTTTTTCACCAAAGAAATTGAAGATGCTTTGTTGCGAGGTGATGTTGATATGGCTGTTCACTCGATGAAAGATATGCCAACGAACTCGCCCGAAGGATTAGTGATTACTGCAGTTTCGTATCGAGAAGATCCTGCTGATTGGTTATTGATTCGAAAAGAATCTGTTGATACTAATTTGGATTTGAAATTGAAAAAAAATGCGATTGTCGGAACTTCTTCTGCTCGACGAAAAGCTCAAATGTTGGATTTTCGAGATGATATTTTATTGAGAGATATTCGTGGAAATGTGCCGACTCGAATTGAAAAATTGCGCCAAGGAGATTTTGATGCGATTCTTTTGGCAGGGGCTGGTGTGCAACGATTGGAGTTGGATGTTTCAGATTTGGAAGTACTAAAATTTAATGTTAGAGAATTTGTTCCTGCTCCTGCGCAAGGTGTTTTGGCTTTTCAAACTTGCGTTGGTGATAAAGATACTCGACGAATTTTGAAAAAAATTCACCACTCTGATGTCGCAAAATGTACCAATATCGAACGGAAAGTTTTAAATCTTTTGGATGGTGGTTGCCAATTGCCGATGGGTGCATATTGTGAGAGAGATGCTGATGGAAATTATCATCTTTGGGTAGCAAAGGCGAAGGCTTGGGATGGGGAAGTGAAACGGGTGAGATTGTCTTCGAGTACTAGTTTTGAATTACCTGAAACTGCAATTAAGAAACTCAACAGTTAGATATATATGTAGTGGAAATTTGCATGTAGTTGTCTGCTTCAGCAGACCTAAAAAATTATTACGTGGGTTTTATTTTTTCTAGGTCTGATGAAGCAGACAACTACGTGTTTCTCAACAAAACAACATTTTCAAAAAAAATAATTATGTTTTTATTCTTTCATATCAATGCAACTGGTCGTCCAAAAAAATGGAACACTCCTCCAAGCGATACTTTTTTCTGGCCTCGATTATTTCAAATTTCTTGGCAACAATATAATGACAAAGGCGAAATTCAAAATTCCGCAGACTACATTATCAAACCCCAAGGATTTGAAGTGCCGATTGAAGTAGAAAAATTTACCAAAGTAACTCCTGAACGAGCCGAAGAAGAAGGAGTGAAATTGGAAGTAGTTTTAAAAGAATTTTCCAAACTTATTGATGAGTCAGAATACCTAATTGCACACAATATAAAGTTAGCAGGGAATGTCGTGGAAGCAGAATTTATTCGTACGAATACTCCTTCTCGCTTGATGGCATCTGATCAATATTCATTAATGCAAGAGGCGACTTATTTTTGTAAAATACCTGCAAGGGGAGGAACGAAATATAAATGGCCTTCGCTGCAAGATGTACACATGGCGTGTTATAATTCTAATTTTGCAGATGCATATGATCCTTCCGTTTATGTACAAGCTCTAGCGAATTGCTTTTTTTATTTGTTAAAAAAAGAAGAGATAGATGTGTTTTAGTAGGTCGGGTTTCCAAACCCGATTGCAATCGAAAAGCATGATTGCCAAAATTTTTATTAAAAAAAGTAGTTATAAATTAATCGCATTTATGAAACCCGATTTACACTAACCAATCGGGTTTGGAAACTCGACCTACATGAACTTACAAAAGATCCAACAATACATTGCTGACTACAAAAAACATCTTCAATCCACCCGCGATTTTGAGGAAGGTTACAAATGGGAATCACTTCAAATTTTTCAAAAAAACTGGGATATTGAAGCGGCTGATTTTGGGAAAATGTATGATGCTAGCTTGCAAAATAATGAGACTCGGCGACTGTGGAAAGGCGATAATTTTTTTCCAAAAGAAATGATGCTGAAGTTTATCGAGATGGCTCCTGACTTTGTACGGAATATGTTTCGAGATCTTTTTGATGAAAAAAAAGATATTGATAATCGGATTTCTCGTTTTCAATTTTGCTGCGATAGTTTGTTGAGTGAGTACAAAACTAAGTTTCCCTTGACCATTGAGAATCGTCATTTTCATTTAGAGAATCATATGATTTCGATGTATTTATGTTTTCGATTTCCAACACAATATTCATTTTTTGAGTATCCTTATTTTAAGCAAGCGATGGTAAATATTGGCGTAACTAATCTGCCCACTCAATTTGATATTGCTCGATTTTTCAAAGTGGCTCGAACCCTAAATACTTTTTTACAAAAAGATCAAGCGTTGATTAATTTGCAAAAAAAGAAATTACGACCACAAGTTCATTTTATGGAAAACACTTTATTACTGGTGAATGATTTTTATATGTTCATTAGTCGGAACTAAAACTAATTTGATTTTTTTGGAACAAAGAAAGGTTTAACTCATTGATTTTCAATAAGTTAAACCTTTCTTTTTTTTAGAAAACCGAAATATTTTCTCCTAAAATGGCAGATACTTTTATATTTTACTGTCAAAATGCTATGCTTCCCTTATTTTTTTCTGACAAAAAAAGTAGTTTTTAAAATTGGAATACTTTATGCGAACTCGCAACTCAATACTTTATATTAAGTATGATGACTCAAAGCATATTTACTTTTTCCTCTCCAGAGAATTCAAATGTGTTTTTAAAAATATACACAAATGGTAGATTTTACTTCTGACGAAAATGCTTCCCAACATCCATTTAGAACTTCTCATAATGATGGACAATTACTCGATGCTTATTCCCAAACTGTCATTAATGTGGCAAAACAAACAAGCGATGCTGTCGTCCAAATTCAAGTCAAGAAAAAACCAACTGCACAAAAACAACGAACTCGAAAACCACAAAATCCATTTGGAACGGGTTCTGGTTTTATCATTTCGAACGAGGGTTTTATTGTCACGAATAGTCATGTAATCAAAGGTGCTGAAAAAATAACAGTCAACTTACAAGATGGTCGGCAGCTTCCTGCACAATTGATTGGTGATGATCCAGCTACCGATATTGCGGTTTTAAAAATCAATGCGGAGAATCTTTCTTTTATAAAATTTGGGGATTCAGATGCGTTGCAAGTTGGACAAATTGCGATTGCAATTGGAAATCCTTTTGGCTTTCAATATACGCTAACCGTAGGTGTTGTGAGTGCATTGGGAAGAACTTTGCGAACGGAAAGTCAACGGTTAATTGATGATGTTATTCAAACTGATGCAGCACTCAACCCTGGAAATTCTGGCGGCCCTTTGCTGAATTCTTTTGGCGAAGTGATTGGGGTGAATACTGCAATTATTGCTTCGGGGCAGGGACTTTGTTTTGCCGTTACTTCTAACTTGGCAGAGTATATTGTTGGGAAATTGATCTTGGATGGAAAAGTGCGCAGAGGCGTGATTGGGATTGCTGGACAGACCGTTCGATTTAATCCTAGAGTGATCCAACGATTCCAATTGGAAGTAAAATCAGGGGTACAAGTTCAACAAATTGAAGCGAAATCTGCGGCTTATAATTCTGAATTAAGAAATGGTGATATTATTGTTGGATTGAATACGTCAAAAATAAATTCGATTGACGATTTGCATAAATTGTTGGATGAGAAGTCGATTGGGCAGGCGGTGGAATTGGAGGTTTTGCGGAATGGAAAAAAAGAAAAAATTAGAGTGATTCCTGCGGAACTTAAATAACACCTTACACGTGGTGGTCTGCTTTAGCTGACCGTAAAATTTCCTCCTATTATGGATTTTTTTTACGGTCAGCTAAAGCAGACCACCACATGTTGATTGTTACACATTGTAACAATCTTTCCAATAAGTAAATTTATAATCTTCCCAGTTCTCAACTAACCTGGCAGCAACTGGATTTTTAATTACATACCAAATAATATCAGTCAATTCTTTGCCGCTCCTCACATAATGATCATAACTTTCTTGTTGCCAAAATTTACCTTTCCGATTTAAAAACCGATTGACTTCGTAAGCACTTCCACCTTTTATTTTCCTCATAATTTCATCTACCTGAGTGTAGTTTTTTAAATTAAATCCTTCATCATCTTGCAATTGTATCGATGTATCAAAAACCAAATGAACATGATTGGACATAATGCAATAAGCTAATAAATCATATAATTCACCATCATATAAATGAATTTTACTTGCTACGATTTGTGCTACTTTTTCATTTTTTAGAAAATCAGTTCCATCAATTACTTGATCTAATCCCCAATCCATCTTCTTAAAAAATATTTTGCGTTGATTGTAAATAGCTTGATTCGCATCTAAATAATGAGATGTTTTTATCTCAAAGATTTTATCATTCAATTCCGATCTAATCTTTTTCAAATACTGAAATGGCAATGAACCTTCCAATCTAAATGTAATAAAAAATGTCCCGCCAATAGGTTGGATATGTGGCAAGTTATTGTGGTAAATTGTTTTCATTATAGTAACGTGGTGGTCTGCTTCAGCTGACCGTAAAAAAAGAATTGGCGAAAGCCTATAAAAAATATCAAACTAAATCTAACAATTTTAGCACTCCTATGAAAATATTGTTTTCACATATCTGTTGGAACAATATCTATGTTGATTTTGTCCTAAAAATAGCGTTATAGAATTTTTAGAAAAAAAGGTTATCTCCGCTTTTGGGAAATAACCTTTTTCATTTTTTATTGGCTTTCGCCAAAATTTTTTTTTCACGGTCAGCTGAAGCAGACAACCACGTGCTGTTTACCACTACATATTTCTGCGATATTGTCCGCCTACTTCGTAGAGTGCGTTGGTGATTTGTCCTAGTGAACAAGTCTTTGCCGTTTCCATTAAGTGTTCAAAAATGTTTTCATTATTAATCGATGCTTTTTGCAAATCTTTCAAATTCTGAACAGATTTTTCCGCCTCCGTTTGGTGTAAATTTTCGAGTGTTTTGATTTGATTTAATTTTTCTTCTTCTGTTGCTCGAATCACTTCTTCTGGAATTACTGTTGGCGAACCATCTTTTGACAAAAAGGTATTCACGCCAATAATTGGAAATTCACCCGTATGTTTCAACGTCTCGTAATGCAAACTTTCATCTTGAATTTTACTTCGTTGATACATCGTTTCCATCGCACCGAGCACTCCTCCCCTTTCCGTAATTCGATCAAATTCTAACAAAACTGCTTCCTCTACCAAGTCCGTCAAATCATCAATAATAAATGAACCTTGCAATGGATTTTCATTTTTTGCCATGCCTAATTCATGATTAATAATCATCTGAATCGCAACTGCTCGACGAACACTTTCTTCCGTCGGAGTCGTAATCGCTTCATCGTAAGCATTGGTATGAAGACTATTACAGTTATCATAAATCGCATACAAAGCTTGCAACGTTGTACGTATATCATTAAATGAAATCTCTTGTGCATGCAAAGATCGACCGGAAGTTTGAATATGATATTTTAATTTTTGCGAACGATCATTTGCACCATATTTCATCTTCAATGCCTTTGACCAAATCCGTCGAGCAACCCTACCGATCACCGCATATTCTGGATCCACTCCATTTGAAAAAAAGAAAGAAAGGTTCGGTGCAAAATCATTTACATCCATTCCTCTTGACAAATAATATTCTAAAAAAGTAAAACCATTAGACAAAGTAAAAGCTAATTGCGAAATCGGATTCGCTCCTGCTTCCGCAATATGATAACCTGAAATTGAAACTGAATAAAAATTCCGAACTTTATTTTCGATAAAAAACTGCTGTACATCACCCATCAATTTCAAAGAAAATTCAGTAGAAAAAATACAAGTATTCTGCGCTTGATCTTCTTTTAAAATATCCGCTTGCACCGTTCCTCGTACAGAACTCAATGCTTTTATTTTTAACTCATTATAAATCGTAGGTTCCAATATTTGATCGCCCGTCACTCCCAACAACATCAAACCTAAACCATTATTTCCCTTCGGAATTGCTCCATGATAAGTCGAACGAGCGATATTTTTATCATCATACAATTCTTTCAATTTAGCTTCCACCAAATGTTCGAGACTATTTTCTTTGATATAAATTTCACATTGTTGATCAATTGCAGCATTCATAAAAAAGGCACAAATCGTAGCAGCTGGCCCATTGATCGTCATCGAAACTGAAGTCGTTGGATTACACAAATCAAAACCTGAGTATAATTTTTTCGCATCATCTAAGCAACAAACACTCACTCCTGAGTTCCCAATTTTTCCATAAATATCAGGTCGATGGTCAGGATTTTCTCCATAAAGTGTAACAGAATCAAAAGCCGTTGACAAACGATTGGCAGGCATATCTGCCGACAAATAATGGAATCGAGTATTCGTTCTTTCTGGTCCACCTTCTCCTGCAAACATTCGAGTTGGATCTTCTCCTTTTCTTTTAAATGGAAAAACGCCAGCCGTAAATGGAAATTCTCCAGGCACATTTTCTTGTAAAACCCATTTCAAAATCTCTCCCCAATCTTTAAATCTTGGCAACGAAACTCTCGGGATTTTCATATGCGAAAGTGACGTCGTAAAAGTCGGAACTCGAATTTCTCGATTCCGAACTTTATACATAAATTCATCTGCTGAGTACGCTGCTTTTTTCGCTTCCCAACCGTCGAGGATTTTTTTGCAACGTCCATCCAAGTCTAGTTCTAACTCCTCATACGATTTTTTTAAACCTTCCAAAATCATTGCTCGATTCTCAATTCCCTCTTGTTTTTCAATAATGGAAATGGAATTTTTAATGCCGAATAATTGCCGAGCTACTTCACATTGCTTTTCTACCCAACGATCATATTGTCGATTATTTTCAGAAATCTCAGAAAGGTAACGAGTTCGATTTGGTGGAATGATATAAATTTTTTCACTCATCCCTGCATCCAATTTCAAATTAGGTTTTAAGTCTGCACCCGTTTTCTCCACAATCGTTTCCATCAATTTTTTATATAGAACATTTGTTCCTGGATCATTGAATTGCGAAGCGATTGTTCCAAAACAAGGCATCTCACTCGGAGCTGTTTCCCACATTTGATGATTGCGCTGAAATTGTTTTTTCACATCACGCAAAGCATCTTGCGCTCCTCTTTTATCAAATTTATTGATCGCAATAATATCGGCAAAATCCAACATATCAATTTTTTCCAATTGCGTTGCTGCGCCATATTCAGGAGTCATCACATACATTGCCACATCAGAATGATCGACGATTTCCGTATCCGACTGACCAATTCCAGAGGTCTCCAAAATGATTAAATCAAAGTTCGCCCCTTTCAAAATATCGACTGCCGATTGCACATGTTTGGACAACGCCAAGTTCGATTGACGAGTTGCCAACGAACGCATATAAACTCGATCTTTATTAATCGCATTCATTCGAATCCGATCTCCTAACAATGCTCCTCCGGTTTTTCTTTTTGATGGATCAACGGAAACAATCGCAATGGTTTTTTCCTCAAAATCCATCAAATAGCGTCGCACCAATTCATCCACCAAACTTGATTTCCCTGCTCCACCTGTTCCTGTAATTCCTAAAACTGGAATAGTTTTCGTTTCATTTTCTTTCCTAATTTTTTCGAGCCATCCTTTATTTTCTTCGGGAAAATTCTCCGCTGCCGAAATCATTCGAGCAATCGCATGTGGATCTTTCTCCTCAAATTTTTTCACTTCTCCATTCAAATTAATGCCAACTGGAAAATCGCAACCTTCCATCATCTCATTAATCATTCCCTGCAATCCCATTCTTCGTCCATCGTCTGGCGAATAAATATGAGTGATTCCATGCTCATGCAACATCTTAATTTCGGAAGGCAAAATGGTTCCACCACCGCCGCCATAAATTTTCACATGCCCCGCACCTCGCTCTTGCAGCAAGTCATACATATATTTAAAAAATTCATTATGACCACCTTGGTAAGATGTCAACGCAATTCCCTGCACATCTTCTTGGATCGCAGTATTGACTATTTCTTGGACAGATCGATTGTGTCCGAGGTGAATAATTTCAGCGCCGCTGCTCTGCAAAATTCGACGCATGATATTGATCGCAGCATCATGCCCGTCAAATAAAGAACCCGCAGTAACAATTCGGATTTTATTCTTAGGTTGGTACGGAGTAATTTTTTCCATAAAAAATTCTTGGTTAGGTTTAAATAGTACGTGGCGTAAAATTACACTTTTTTGCCTACGAACACCTTAGAATTTCATGGAAAAAATCACCAAATGTCAGGCTGAGTTAAATAAAAATATCAGCAACAGCTAAAGCAAAATCAATCGACCCACAAATTATTGTTCCATTTTTACGAACGATTTTTTTCGACAAAAATTTATCTCCTTCTGGTTGAGAATATTGTTCGATTTGTTCTTTTTGAATATTAACAATCCAATATTCTTTTATCTTGGCTTGAGCGTAAAGTGGAATTTTTACTTGTCGATCATATTTTAAAGAAGAGTCAGCGACCTCAATAACTAACATAGTATCGCTCGGTGAGATATGTTTTTTAGAATAACCATCTTTGCGAAATTTAGCTACTAAAAGATCAGGTTCTGGTTCATTTAGTTGATCTATGCGAAGCGGATTTTGAATGGAGATAGTTACATCTTCCAAAATATTCTTGAAAAGCAGTCGGTTTAAAATATTGACTATTCCCATGTGAGGAGTGTTGATTGGACTCATAGCAATTATTTCGCCTTCAATTAATTCAACCCGATCAGTTGGTTTCAAAATACCAACTTCCGCCATTTTATAGTATTCCTCTACGGAAATTTTAAATCGTTTTAACTGAAGTGTCATTGTTTTCTTTTTAACAAATATAACGATTTTTTAGTAAAAGTAAAACGACAATCTAGTGGTACATCCCATAATTAAATGCCTATTAAACTGGTCTTTTTTTCCGTAATACTTCGTTATTCATCAGTCAGGGAGCATAGGCTATCTTTCTTCTTCATGCCTTGTCTTACTAAAAAATAGCCTCATTTTAATAGGCATTTAATTATGGGATGTACCACTAGGCTGTATTGATTGGCTAAATCTTCATTTCAAAATTATCATTTTTTTGTACCTTGAAGAAAGATTAAGCTAATCTCAACTAAAACTCTCCATCATGAAAATCAAAATTTTTACCCTTTCCATCATTTTCTTTTTTTACAGTTCCACTCTTTTTTCTCAAAAATCTCATTGCAGAAAATTACATATTGATGCTCCGATTGGTGATACAATTGGGATGATCGACAAGTCTCCTTACGATCAAAATACTCGTGCTAATTTAGTTTTTTACAAAAGAAATATTAACCATTTGGGGTGTAATGAGAATGAGTATCAGGCGGTTGTAAATGATGATTTCAAAAATGGATTTGACACTACTATTTGGCAAAAGGAATATCCTTATTCTACTCCTTTCAACAAAGTACATTCTAGTTTGAACGATAAGTATATCAATACAGATAATAATGTAAATATTGAAAATGGAATTTTAAAATTACATGTAGCAAAGGACAATCCTTCTTATTCATACATGGATGAAAATGGGATCTCTCAAACTAAAAACCACCCATATTCTCTTGGAATGATTCATTCTAAAAATCCGTTAGCGGGAGGGGCATGGAAAATTGAAGCATCGGGTTGTTATAAGTTTGGAAAATTTTCTGCAAGAATAAAATTTCCTAAAAGCGATGATATCAATAGTGCTTTATGGTTTTATGGGGCAGGAAATGAAATAGATGCTTACGAAATTTTTCATGGCACCGGTGGAAGAATTAGAAGTTCAATACATCAATGGAATGTAACAACAGACAATAATAATACTCATGCAGAATATGGCTTAGATGCTAACTTGGGCAACCTTTCTGAAAAATTTAATATTTGGGAAATAGAATGGACACCTTATAAAATCACCTGGTCATTAAATGGAAAGGTCTTCCGAGTCTTCTATAAATATTATAAAATGACTACTCGAAATTTAAAACATAATAAAAAAAGTGTTTGCTTCATAGGGCTAGATTGTTTTGAAATTCCGATTGGAAATAATTCTATTTATGAATTGAGTGGTTGGAATTCTTTCTCTACTAGACCTATTGATTTAATTTTGGGAATGGGTATTACTGGAACTCCAAAAAATAATGAAGTCATCGAAATTGATTGGATGAAAATTGAGCAGAAACCTAATTTACAATTAATTGCCGATGATGATTTTCCATGCTTAAATCAAGCATTCAAAGTTAATGCTTTTCATACTGATCAAATAGTATCTTGGGAAGTTTCAAACAACCTTGACATAATTGATATTCATGAAAATGAATTGACTGTAGTTGCAAATCAAGATAGTTCCATAGGATGGATTGAAGCTTCCGTTTATGGAAATAATATTGATTTGCCTGAAGGAAATTGGACGACGATTGGATATACTTTTAATAATGAGTTTAGTGAAAGTGCTTTACCCTTTCATAATTTCAGCTATAATTGTACTGATGCAATCATGAAAGTGAGGAAAGAAATAATAGTAGGAAAACCTATTTTACCAATTTTAGATAATGATATAAAACCTTGTTTTACCTATGGTGGATTTGAAATTTCAATAAAAAATGATGTTCAATATAATCCTGATTCTGAGTTTCAATGGTCAAGTTTTTCAGATGCATCACTAGTTGAAAACTATCAATCATTGTGGGTTATTCCTGATACTTCCTTAGAAAATAATTACTTCGAATATGAATTAACTATTTCTAACAAATGTGGATTTTCAGTTTATGAAGAGGAAATTTTTGTCCCTGATTGTGAGAATAATTCAAATCTTCCAACTCTAGTTCTCTACCCAAATCCTGTAAATAATATTCTATTTTTTGGTTTACAAAAAACTAACTATGAAGTTATAGAACCCTCTTCATCTCCTTTTTTTATTGTTCAAGTTGGAACAGGAAGAATCATGGGACAGGGAGAATTAGGAGAAACTTCACATCAAATAAATGTTACCAATTGGGGCGAGGGAATCTATGAAATCGCTTATCAAATAAATGGAGAAAAAAAATCTACCACTTTTTCTGTAATACATTAATTTATTTTTGATAATACAATGTTGGTTTTTCTATAATATTCCACATCTGCAAAACTTGACTATTCGTCTCCGTGAATTCTGGATCTTTAACTTTTATCCATGTCATAATCAGACAATCATTTTCTAATTGAATAATACCTTTTGGCGTATTTGATATTTTTTCTAAAGCATCTCTTTCACATTTATTATTTTGAAAATCGGGCAAATCTACTATCATAAAATTAAAACCAACTATAAACAATCCTACCACATACCATTTTCTATACTTTGGCAAAAGATGTTGAATTAAATAAAATGAAGTCATCCCAAAAGTGTAAAATAACAAAAGTGTAACTGGTAAGAATGTATCTCTTCGGATTATGTTTGGACGATACTCTCGATAACCTCCTAGTGGTAAAAGTAAAATATAGACCATCGCAAAAACACTTAAACATTGAAGAAAAATAAAAATCTTTTTGCGTTCAACTGATTCTGATTGTTTTTTCATCAAAAAAAGGTTAATCAAAATTATCAAAATTAAAATTGGAAATCCTAATTTTTGAGTCAACATATTAAAAATACCCATTGGCACTTTTTGGTATCTTTCCATAATTGAAATCGAATCATTCAAACCTTCGGATGTATTTAAACCAATGTAAAACGAATACATTGAGAAAAAACAAAAGACTAAAAAAAAGAATAAAGTTTCCTTTCCTATTCTCTTTAAAAACATCTTCCCTATTCCTACTATTGATTTCTCCCTCTCCTTTTTATAGATTTGAAAAATTTGAAAACTGAATATCAAACCAATTGTCAATATTACAATTGGCGGAATCAGAGGCCCATTTAGAGATAAATATATTGCCAGAAAAAACAGCATAATTTTTCTCCACCAACTTAATTCAATATTTATATTAGAATATAATTTTTTATAAAAAGGTAAGAAGAACAATAATAAAAGACTGATAGGAAATGCATAAAACAAGGTATATGTTGTGGCCTTATCTATCACTCCCATATATTGATAATATCCAGAAGTTTGAAAAAGTGGCGTTAGCAGAATCGCAACTATTAAGAAAGATTTATCAGTTATCTTATTTTTATTGGTAATAAAAATCGAAAGTATCCCTATCAAAAGAAATTGAATAAATGTTTTAATTATCGCAGATGCTAAATAAACACTATCAATTGGTGAAACTATTTTTTGCAAAAGGTGAGGTATATTTTTAAAATACTCCGCTGTAAACCAATGAGCAAAAAAACGATTTGGGGAAGCATACGATTCATTTTCTAACAAAACACTCAATCCTAATGGATCGTCCATCAATGGTTGATATTGTTTTGCAGGAAGAATGATATTAGGTAAATCTCCATCTAATGCAACATGAAAATGTTGGCAAAAAGAATATGCAATATCCAAGCATAAAAATAATATCAATAAAAAATGCCAATTCCTTTTTAACATAAAACTTAATTTTCTAATTACCCAAAAACCACCCACTCAAATTCACTCAACATCATCGCCGTCGCTCCCCAAACCACTTTTCCCTCAAAATCAAAATACGGCACATTTTTTAAAATTATATTTTTTCCACCACTAATATCTCTTGTTTTTTTATTCTCCTTTTTATTTAATTCGGCAACTGGAATTTCCAAAATTGAATCAACTTCTGATGGTTGTGAAACGAACTCTGGCATTTTTTCCAAAAAACCGACAAACGGATGCACTAAAAAATTACTTACGGGAATGTATAATTGGGTCAGTTTTCCCAACACATTTATTTCATCTCTTGCCACTCCAACTTCTTCCTCTGCTTCTCGCAATGCACCTGCTAAAAGTGATTTATCGTCTTCTTCCAATCTTCCACCTGGGAAACTAATTTGTCCGCTGTGACGATCTTTTTTATGCGACACTCTTTGAATTAAAGTGAAATGCCAATTGTCATTTTTTGGAAATAGCAAAACTAAAACACAGGCAACGGTAGC
>Ga0209187_1003431_pt1 | contig 13239 bp, 9 predicted proteins | sample BantaG_FD_187430 | JGI IMG/M metagenome (GOLD analysis project Ga0209187, IMG submission 187430) | Marine algal microbial communities from Bantry Bay, Ireland - BantryBay_4 metaG (SPAdes) (version 2) | ecosystem: Host-associated > Algae > Red algae > Unclassified | place: Bantry Bay, Ireland... | reverse complement strand
TTAGGAATTTTTCATATTTGTGCAAATGTAAAGGTTTTATTTTGTAATGGGTCTTGTTACAAAAAGTTTGTAATGGGTCTTGTTACAAAAAGTTTGTAATGCACTAGATGTCATTGATGGAACACGGATAAAACGGATTTAGCGGATTGACACAGATTTTTTTGGGTTAATAAGCTTACCACTCCTATGGGCTTGGGAATCTTGGGTTGGTGTATGATTATCTAAAAAAAGCGATTCACGTCTTCACGTTGCCGATAACAATGGAAAGATCATTGAGCACGCAGTGATCGGTGAGCTGGCTTATATCTTGTTCTTTTCTAATCATACAATGCTTCCAAAACCTCATCCAACTCATCAAAGGACTTATAACCAACCTTTTCTTCTTCGCCCCCTTTGAGAATTATACCCGCAACTCCAAAAGATTCAATATTGGCTAAGTCAGCTGCCTTGAATATTCCGTCAAGGAATACTTCTTTGTCAATCGCGATTGACTTTATTTTCTCAACTTCTGTGTCAGATAATTGATCCACGGCTTTAGAGATAGTAAGAATCAATTTATCATCATCTTGCCAGCCTTCTTCTAATGTGCATATACGATATACATTTTCTACAGATGGTGTAAGATCAACTTTATCAATGAATGGACTGATGATTACATTCTTTATGTCAAGCCCATCTTCATACATCGTTTCCGGAATAGTTAGGCCAGCAACTTTTACTCCTGTGAGTGGTCCCTCTACCCAATCTATTATTTCTTTGAATTGGGAAATAGATAGACTACCTTCTGTATCTGGGTCTATATTGTAACACATCATAAAGACACCCCAAGCCGCAAAATACCGTGCATCTGTTAGGTTAGTAATATCAGTTGCTATGATTTTCATTAGAATCTTACATTTAATAGTCCCACCAATTCTTTCACTTCTTTTAATGTTTCTTGCGCTTTTTTTCTGATCTCGTAAGAGCTTGCTTTGACTTGATCTTTAAGCGCTTTTTTATCAGATAGAATCTCCTCTTTATTCTCTTTGAATTGATCTGTCATCTTTACGATTGCTTCTGCCACCGTCACTTTAAGATCACCATATCTTAGATTCCCATCTTTATATGCATCCATAAGCTGTGCATGATTTTCTAGATCTCCTGCAGCTTTCATAAGACGAAAGAGATTTTTCACTCCAGGGCTCATAACTTCTGTTACCTCTCCTGTATCCGTTACAGCCGACTTGATTTGCTTTGTGATTCTTTTTGCATCTCCGAATACTGAGATGTAATGTTTTTCACCGGCAGACTTACTCATCTTACGCATCGGATCAGCAGTAGACATGATCTTTGGTGTTTCTGTGTATAATCCTTCTGGCAGTACAAAATACTCCTTCCCAACTTGATGGTTGAATTTACCAGCAATGTTTCGTGAGAGTTCAAGATGTTGCTCTTGATCTTTCCCCACAGGGACATAATCTGCCTTATAGATCAGTATATCCGCAGTCTGAAGTACTGGGTAATCTAGTAACCCAACTGAGATGAATTTATTTGACTTTTCTTCCTCTTGTTTCTGAGATTTATCTTTGAACTGTGTCATTCTCATGAGCTCTCCTACACCACAGAAACAGTTAAATATCCAACCTAATTCTGCATGTTCTGGCACAAGCGATTGAATGAACAAATTCTCTGTTTTTACACCTACTGCAGCAAGATTAGTAATGATGTCCCAAGTATTTGTTCTCAATTTACTAACATCGTACGGCATCGTCATCGCGTGATAATCCACTACACCATATATACAATCATACTCATCTTGAAGGTCAACCCAGTTCTTTACAGCACCGAAATAGTTACCTAAATGCATATCCCCTGTAGGTTGTATGCATGACAAGACTGTTTTTCTTTTTGTATCACTCATAAGTTGAGATTTTATTTGAGGCGCAAAGATATGCTTTTATATGTTCTAGAAGAGATGATTTTGATTTAGAAAACATCGTGGTTTTACAATCTTTATCCTTATTGTCTAATTTTATTGATCTGTTGGAAATATTGAAATAAAATAGAAGAATATGTCTGATAGTAGTGATATAACCGAGAATGCCATACAAGCTATGGATATATTTGCTGCACTTGAAAAGCTAAATGAAATGATATATCTCAATGTGCAAAACGAAAATGAATTAATGGTAAACTAATTCGAATTGAAAAAAGAGATACTCACTAATGATTTAAAAGAATTACTTAAAAATGTCGGTGTTAATTTATTTGCTCTCGCAGCTTAACTCGACAATGTTTACTTCTCAATTTTCTCTAACAACGCTTCCGTAGCACTATAATCAGCACCTTCCTCTTTGGCCAACTCTATAGATGACAAAGCAAATCGCCTTGCTTCTTTGTTTCTTCCAAGTTTATATAAGATATGAGCTTGCGTGTCGGTGTTAAATGAATTTTTAGTATTACTTATTGAATAGTCGGTCCATTCTGAAGCTTTTTTAAGTAGATTTTGATCATTAGTGATTTCAAAAACTTGCCATGCAGCACTATTATAAAACGACCATCCTAGATCAGGTTTTCCTGATAGAAATAGCTGTATTTCCGCTTTAAATTTTTCCTGCTGAACAGGGTCAGAACTATACATTAGCTGATTGAAATAACTCATCTTTGCTTTATTCTTTGCTGTCGTATCATCGTAGTATTTAGCATAGTGTGTCTTTAGACCGTCTATATCATCTCTTGCTATTCCACTTTTAGATCTATCAATATCAGCTGCATAACTGAGTTTCTGTTCAAATTTTTCCTTTCCTACTAAAGCTTCAAATGATTCTTTATGATCCATTGTATACTTGAATAATTTAGAATCCATTGTAGCATCTGCATAATCAAACAAGAATTGCATGTTTTTTTCAGTTGTCCAATCCGATTGAGTATCCATATACAAATTAGCTACCTCTTCAAACCCTTTTAATCCTGCCGATGTCATTGCATCAGTATATTTCATTAAAAATTCCTCCCCTCTTTCACCCGCTTCGAATCTTTTGGTCATGGTAGTTATTTGCCTTTCGGGGTCATTTGCTGCTTGGCCGAGATCGATAAAATCCTCTGCTGGCCGAGATCCCATCGACCGATGAATAACACCACCATTCTTGTCTATAAATATTAAAGTAGGATATCCTGTTATTTCCCAAGCTTTTGCCAATTCTGGACCTTCCCCTTTCTCCATGTCTATTTTTACATTGACAAATGATTCGTTGTAATATTCTCCAACTTGAGAGTCTGTAAAAACATTCTTAGCCATCCATTTACATGGACCACACCAAGTAGTATATGCATCTACAAATATCAGCTTGTTTTCTGCTTTTGCTTTTGATAATGCTACTTTGAAAGTTGGTATACTAAAGTCTATCCCTTGACCAAAAGTCATTGCCATAGAAAAAATCGAAAAGAAAATTATTTGAATCGCTCTCATATGTATTTTGTATTTACTCATTTACTGAAAGTAAATATCGGTAAAATTAGTTCAATCAAAACTAAGAGGTGGATAATAGTGTGTAGAACATATTGCACTTTTAAGTTAAAATTTGATTGTTCTTTAATAAAATTTCTAATAATTAAAGAGCTTTAAAACATATCAATAATATTCTCTCTTACCAGAGGGGTTTACTTTTTTCCAGCAAAAAAAGTAACAAAAATGCCCGATATCTAAAGGAAATTTTGTTTCGCTAAGGCTTCACAAACCATGATTTCCGTTGAACTCCACACTTATTCTGCCTTCCAAATGTCTTTTGTTTAAAATTGTGTTCAAAGAATACAATGTTTTATGTGAACAAGAATAATTGGAAAAGGCAGACGCGATTCCATTCACTTCAATCATTATTTCTTTTAGATACCGATTTTTTTTTGCAATATGTTTTACACACTGGATAATATACCTATGTATTCAATTGTAACCGACATTTTGATCTCAAATAAAAAAAGCCCTGTGGGGACAGGGCTTTTCAAATTAACAAAATGACTTAACTATATACAATCAACTATTTCTATGGGGATAGAAACAATCTCTAAATCTTTTATCTTTCCAACATTAGACAAACTTAGTTTGCTCTTTTAATCGATCTAATTGTAAATAAAAAACACCTTTTCAAGGATGTAATTTTTTAGTTTTCTACTTTATGTAGTTTTTTGGAAAAAACATAAATTTTGTAGACTACTAAAATCTCGATTAATAATGTTGCCTTGACAAATATCTTGGTGGTTTATTCGCTTTCAAACCACAACTATGAAATAAAACACAACGGTATTTATCAATATTATATTTTACGTAGTGCAAATATCAACTCTTTTTATATTGTATCCAACATAATTTGATTATATTTTAGAATAATATTTTGTTAAGGTGTTTTTGGTGAGACTTTTAACTTGATCTATCTCTGTTCATCTTTTTGTTATGTGCTATGATTGATTAGTGCAGACTCATAAATTGATTGATATCAAAAAATGATCTTAAGTTTTGACTGTAATATAATTTGAATAGAAAAATTTTAGAATAGAAACAGACGCTTGCAAAAGCTTACACCTTAAGTCTGTCGACTCAGAATTATACTAGGTATGTTCCCATATATTTCATATCCGATTTTACTCCACTAGGACGATCATTTTACTTTTCCAAAACTCACTAAAATAACAATTTTAAAACCACTTACAAAACAGAATTGATATTATACGCAATTAGTGTATTTTTGATTTTGGAATGATCTGCTCTTTTAGAGTGGTTATATTTCATGATCAAATAGGATGTGATCGTGAAAAGTAAATAAAATGAATGAATAGAGAACTCGCCATATTAGAAAAGCTAGAAAAAGAACTAAGCCTTAAGCAGTTACAAATAAAGAGTCTGCTTACAATAACCCAAGCTATAAATGATAATGTAGCAGCTGATGGTTTGTTTAATATGTACAAATCATTTCTCAGTTGGGAAATGGCGATCGAAAAGATGGCTCTTTTTGTGATTGGTGACGATGCATGGAAGTGTGCAAGTGCTATAAACTTTAAGAAAAAGAATATAAGTCACTATATACCCTTGTTATTAGAACATAAACGACTTCATACTATAAAAGAGGAAGATCCAGAACTGTTACAAGAGTTTGATATTATTATCCCTGTTTTTCACAAAAGTGAACCTATTGCATTTTCTCTTATTGGAGGCATTAAGGACAAAGAAGACATATATAATAAGATTCAGTTTATAACGACAATAACCAATATCATTGCGGTTGCTATAGAAAATAAGCGATTGTTTAACAAACAAATAGAGCAGGAAAAACTTAAGAAAGAGATGGAGCTTGCCACTGAAGTCCAGCACATGCTTATTCCTGACACACTTCCAAATGAGAAGCACTTTGCATTATCTAAGATTTATATGCCTCACTCCAATGTCGGAGGTGATTATCTAGATTATATTAAGTTCAGTGATAATAGGTTTGCGATTTGTATAGCTGATATCTCTGGTAAAGGTGTTGCAGCTGCTTTATTAATGGCCAATTTTCAGGCATTGATTCAAAATTTGATATACCAATATAGAGATTTAGAGACTTTTGTCTTTGCATTGAATCAGTCTGTCTATCGGATTACCAAAGCGGATAAATTTATTACGTTTTTTATAGCTGAGATCGATACAGAATTAAAAACAATGAGATATATAAATGCTGGACATTATCCTCCAGTAATGATTAATGGGGGCAAAATGCTTAGATTGGACCAAGGAAGCACCTTCATTGGAGCTTTTGATAAACTACCATATATCAATGAAGAAGTGATCGATCTTGATGGAGAGGCTTTGATATTATCATTTACGGATGGTTTGGCTGAGCTTCAAGATCAGAATGACTGCTACTTTGATGATGCAAAAATTGAAGAATTCGTAAAAAACCATCATAGTGGAACACCCGATGAATTCAATGAACAGTTAATGAATGAAATTGATAAATTTAGAGGCGGAAAAGAATATTCTGACGATATTGCTATCTTGACGTGCAAAATATACTAAGTATATTCAGGTTACTGGAGATTCTTAGAGAATTAGAAACATAAAAATGAGTACTAGAAAATATCAACCAAGGCGAAATAGAACGACAGCAGCAGCCATTTCTTTTATTTTAGGAGCTGTAGGTGGGCAGCGTTTTTACTTGCGTCAAAAAGGTCCCGCTTTTTTCATGATTTTTTTATTGATCGCAACAAGTTTCAAAATTGCACCTGTTTTTTTCATTTTTGGAATTTTCGAAGCGGTTCGGTTTCTAAGTATGAGTGATCAAGAGTTTGATAGAAGATACAATAGGTATGCTTCCAAAAATAGAAAAGGAGATTATTTAGAACAAAGAAGAGAAAGACAAGTCCAAAAGAGCAGAAATAAAACAGGAACAAGAGCAGAACGTAGAGCACAACCACCATCAAGATCAGCAGCAATGAAAGCAAACCCATTTAAAAATAGTGGAATAAAAAAATATAAAGATTACGATCTAGAAGGAGCAATTGAGGACTTTTCTCAAGGTCTAAGTATTAATCCAAATGACATCGCACTTCACTTCAATATAGCATGCGCTTATAGTATGACTGAAGTGAAAGACAAAGCGTATTATCACTTATCAAAAGCGGTAGAATTAGGGTTTAAGGACTTTGAAAGGATCAAAACCAAAGATGATTTAGCTTTTGTTAGAATTCAACCAGAGTTTGATGAGTTCGAAGAAAGTGGATTCAAACTAGGTGCTCGGTCTGCATCTAAATCTTCGAGTGCCAGAAGCGAACAATCAGATGAAGAACTTGTTATAACTGACGATGTATTGTTATCTCAACTTAACAAATTGGCAGAATTAAGAAAGAAAGGGTTGTTAAGTACAGAAGAGTTCAATCTAGAACGAAAAAAACTTCTTAGAAGATAATAGCCGACTATTTTATAAAAAAATGGATTAATCTAGTCACAAAACCAATTCTAAAACTGTTTACTATATAATAAATAAGAATAAACATCCTTTTGATAGCTAAAGATCTCATAACACACGAATTATCTCCACTTAGAACAAGTGACACTGGTGAAGAGTCCATCACTATGATGAGCATCTTTCATGTGAAGCATCTGCCTATTGTAAATGATACACAGTTCTTAGGTCTTATTTCCGAAGAGATCATTTTGAATCACGACATGGATGAGCCTATTGGTTCTTACAGTCTCGGTTTAGCTAGACCATTTGCCAGAGATACGGACCATATATTCGAAGTAATGAATAAAATGGCGATTGGACGATTAACAGTGATACCAATAGTAGACCAAGACGAAAATTATCTAGGTCTAATATCTATGGAAGACCTTATTCAATTTTACGCCAATAGCTTTTCGTTTTCCGAACCAGGTAGTATTCTAGTTATCTCGACATCGAAGCCACAATATAGCTTAGCTGAAATCTCACGAATCGTAGAATCCGAAAATGCAGCGATTCTCAGTACTTTCCTCACATCAGACGAAGATAGCAACAGGGTGCAGGTAACACTTAAAATCAACAAACAAGACATTGGTTCTATTATTGCTTCTTTTCAGCGCTTTGATTATGACATCACAGCTACTTTTTCTGATTATGAATATATTGATGATCTCAAAGAAAGGTATGATGCGTTAATGAGTTATCTCAATGTGTAAGTCTGTTCTCTTCTTCTTTTCATTCATTTTATTGGTAGTGAATGTTTCTGCTCAATCAGTGGACTATTTTATAGTATCTGATATTGTAATCAAAGAAAATAAACGAACTAAACCTGCTGTATTATTCAATGAACTAGACTTCCAAAAAGGAGACACTATTTATATTTCAGAGTTTGCGTTAAGAAAAAAAGAAAATGAAAAGCGTCTGTTGGGTACCGCATTATTTACGGCCGCTGAGCTTAATATTAAGAATTGGGATACAGATGAGGGTACGGCGGATATAATAATTACTGTCCGAGAAAACTGGTATATATATCCAGGTATTATTTTCGAATTGGCCGATAGAAACTTCAATGTATGGTGGACTGAACAAAACAGAGATTTCGACAGAGTAAATTATGGCATTAGTGTTGACCATATAAATGTTACGGGTAGAAAAGATAAACTGAAACTAAAAATACAACATGGATATACTAGAAAATACGAGTTGAAATATAACTTTCCTTATATTTCTCGAACATGGGGTGCATTTGGAGAAATCTTTTTTGCCAATCAAAAAGAGATTGGTTACACCACAATTAACAATAAGACCCTATTTGAAAAACTGGATGATGAACGAATATTGCTAAAACGATTTCGTACAGGATTAGGCGCTAATTATCGACCAGACGTCTTTAACTTTCATGACTTTAAATTAGAATATCATCATAACCAAATTGATGAATCTATCGCTGCAGATATTGGCAAAGATTACTTTTTAAATGGCGCTACGGATTTAAGATATTTTGCACTTAAGTATGACTTTGTCCATGACAAGAGAGTATTCAATCTTTATCCAGAAGGTGGATTTATGTTTTTTGGAAACATCACTAAAGAAGGTCTTGGTATTTTTGATGATTTCAACAATCTATCCATAAGTGCAGGAATAGAAAAGTATTATGAGTTAAACGAAAAATTTATTTTTGGAGGTAGAATAAAAGCAAAAACCAACTTAATTCGAAACACTGTAGCATTCGCAAATAATACTGGTCTTGGATATGGAAACGACCTTATAAGAGGTTATGAACTATATGTTGTAGACGGCACAGACTGGGCGCTTGCAAAGACATCTCTACGATTTAGGTTATATCAAAGTAACATCAATTGGGGTAATTATATGCTGATACCACAGTTCAAACAGATGAACTTCCGTTTATTTCTTAGAGCTAATCTTGACTTTGGCTATGTAAACGAACCAACATATATACAAACCAATACACTAAACAATAGATTTCTTGTAGGATACGGGCCGGCTGTTGATATACTATTATATCATACATTCATCATGTCATTCGAGTATAGTTTCAATCATTTGGGAGAAAGTGGCTTGTTTTTGAATAGTTCCTTTAATTTTTAGAGCTAGATAACAACAATCTAATAACTTAACAGATTCTTATTAATAACAACCAGTCAATGGCCTTCACACTTTTAAGTGTTAATTTTAGAAATTTGCGCAGCAAAGCCAAATTGAATATATGTATTATAAAATAATGATGTGAATCTGCAACCATTTGCACTAAAATGTTTTGTATTTTAGTCTTAACAAAGTATATTATACTACTAAATGAACTTTCCTGAGCATTTTAAGGTTGTTCCAATACAAATCAATTATAATAACCACACCCAATTATTTTCACTTTATAAAACTAATTAATTATGAATAAATTTCTCTCTTTCTCTCTTTCTCTCTTTCTCTCTTTCTTATGACTATTGCCTTTCATGCTAGTAGTCAAGATGCTTGTGGTGTTACTGGCGTTCCTGACCCACAATATTTTCAAAACTTATCCCCTACGTCTGATCAGTTGACTTTAAAGCTTTATTTCAATATTATCAGAGATGACAATGAAAATTTTGGATATGATCAAAGACGCATACCGCTAATAATAAGTGAGATAGAAAATGGCTTTATTGGAACCGATATTAATTTCGAGTTTGTTTGTGATGTTCAAGTTATAGACGAAACGGACCTAGTTTCTGCGGGAACTAATTTAACCTCTCCTACAGGCGGAATTTGTGCATATGATGATCAAACTTCATGGGTTAGACACACTGATGGCATAGACATTTTTATTAATCAAAACGGCAGTGGTAATGCGCTCGGAGTATCAAGTAGTGTCCCTGGAAAATATGCAGTAATTAGAGAAGATAGTGGTCCCGCGAATACAATAGAGGGTACAACTATTGTTCATGAACTTGGGCACTTATTTGGATTGATGCATATGCATAGAGGACAGAATAATATTCCCTATCATTACCCAAATGGATTTTGTGGAAATTATTCAGGAGGGTTAGTGAATTTGAATCAGTGCACTGATTATGAATGTGCTGATGCATTTAGTTACGTTTGTGGATTAGGTTTTGTGCAAGACGAGGAGGCGTGCGCAGAGCATAGATCTGGCCCAGCAGCCCCTATTGGTGAATTTCCGGGTAATGGAAAAATTGCAGGAGATTTAATTCCTGACACACCACCGTCTCATTCATTAGCGGAAAGGTCTTTGACAGCTTGTGCACCTGATAATTCTGCGATAATTGTTTCAGAAGATTTTCCGAGTGGTGTATATACCTATGAAGTAAAAGATATATCTGGCTCACAGTTTCAACCAGATATATCAAATTACATGTCTATAATAAAAGATAAAACATGCCGAAACCACTTTACGGAGGATCAGATAGAAGTAATGAAAAATCACATCAGATCGCATCCACTACTTAGTAATTTTCATAGTACAAAAGGTCAACTTGCTTGCGATTGTGATTATGAAAACATCATTTATTTAAGAGATGATGCGGATTGGAGTCAAGTTGTTTTAGATCAGGACATAGATCTTACTACATTGAATAATTATGAAATCGTAATAGAGGAAAACCTTACTATTGATATTGATTACACATTTTCCAGTTGTATTTTTACTATGGGAGATGATGCTAATATAATTGTACAAGCTGGTAAAAAGCTTTCAATTGATGGAGGAATTTTCTCAGCATGTGAAACACGTTGGGGAGAAATATATTTAGAAGGAAGTGCAAGTCTTGACTTTTTCGATGTGGATATGTCAACTGGAATTAACGCTATACGAACAGAAAATAACTTTGGTAATAATAATGTGAGTAAATCTGATATAAAAGTGCATTCCTGTACTATTGATGACTTTACAGAAAGTGGAATATCGATACATACTAATAGTACGGCATCTCTACAATCAATAGATATTTCTAATGTTGCGGACTATGGTATAGATCTTGTCGGAAATGTAGACGCAGAAGTATTAATCGGAATAGATATAGATGGATCAGATAGAGGAATCCGAGTATTTAATTCTCCATATTGGCAACAAGTGAATGATTGTACATTTACAAATTGTCATATTGGAGTACGCTATAATGGTGCTAGTGGTTCTATCCATGATTCGGAATTTGGGAAGACTACATTTGGTGTGACAATCAATAATAGCGCACACAGTTATATTTATAGAAATGATATCGGATACTATCAAAATGGTGTAACCGTAAGTAATTCTTTCAATACTAATATTAATAGAAACAACATTGGTCTTCCACAAGAATTTGGAAATCATGGTATCTTATTATCTAATGTAAATAATTCCCTAATAGAAGGTAATCCGTCAATCTATGCTAAGAGATTTGGAATACGTGGTGATGTACTTACCAATGTAGATGTAATCGCGTGGCGTGATGATAATAATACTGTACTTTCTTCCAACAATATCTATATGTCTGGAAACCCAAATACCAATAGTGGTGGTATACTATATACCGTAGCAAACAGTTGTAATATTACAGATAACTTTATACATGCATCTGAGATAAGTACAGGTATTGAGATGAACAATTCTCCTGACAACACTATTCGCAACAACTATGTAGATATATCATCTACCCCGACTCTATTCCGAGCGGCAGCAATTCGTAATATGGGAAGTATTGATATGACTGTATTGGAAAATGAAACTTATAGTTCTAACAATGCGGATGGAATTCTTGCTCAAAATTCAGGGGATGGACACTATGAATGTAATTTCATCCATGACTCACATAATGGCTTAGCAATAGAACACAATTCTGCCGGACAATATCTACGAGCTAATAGAAAGATCAGCCCTCAGAATTTTGATTTTATTGCAAGATCCAGATTAGGAGAACAGAATCATTTAGGTAATAAATACTATGGTGGTGTTGCAAGAGCCTTTATGTCTACAGACGATGTATTAGCTTCTATATTTAATGTCGAAAATATAACTTTACATTTACCACCTGATAGAATCCCTGCAGGTAACGTATGGTATAAGGTAGTTACAGGTCAAGATGATGATACATGTAGTGGGAATATTGGTCCAGGTGGAACAGGTATATTTTTCTCTAATCCAGTAAAGTTATGTGATTATTGGGATGATATTAAACCTCTTAAACTTTCTGATCCCCAACTATTTTTGATAAAGGTCTCTCATATCATAAGATATTTTGATGCTCATCCATTGATGGCTATTCCAGATTGTATAAAATTAGATCCAATATTTATCAATCTATGTGGTATTCATGAGCTCATGGACATCGTAGATAGGATCATCAAAGTAGGTCATATTGATCCAGCTAGGTCAGTCATAACGACAAACATTGGTAATATGAGACAGCTGCAACGTGAGTATGACGATCTGACAGATCCTACAAGTAAGGCAAACAAATTGGTGGAAATCAAAAACCTAAACAATTCTTCAAAGCCAGACTTCGATCAAGAATCGATAGCAGATCATCTAGAGATCCAGAGTATTAAATCTGATCTAGCCACCGTAAGCTGCTCTCAATATATGATTCAAGTGATGAAAGATGTTTGGACAATATACTTAGATGAATTGGATGCTAATCTTTTGGATACTAACCCAAGACTAGCCTCGAATATAAATACAATTAGTAATCTATGTTCTGATGAATATGGAGATGCTGTACACTTGGCAAGATCTATTGCTCTGATACAGGGAAGTGAGAATTATTATGATTCTAATGATGGATGTAGAGATAATGACTACACAGTGCCTAGATCTAAACAGACTGCAAATACAAAATTAGAGTTAACAATAGCACCAAATCCAACTTCAGGAAGAATGAATATAGAATTCAATAAATCGGTATCAGGAGTTATTCATATATACAAAACAAACGGTACTTTGATCAAATCTCATACAATTTCAAATTATGATAGACAAGTAATGATGATTGAAAGAAGTGGAGTGTATATCGCTAAATTTATTCATGATAACGGCGAAATAATAAGTAAAAAAATTGTTGTTATCAATTAAATAAAAAACTATGTGTGAGCAGAAATCTGCTCACACTTTTTAATTTTTAAAAAATGAATAAAACATTACTATTACTCTTTCTGTGGTGTATTTCAAATATTACTTCCGCTCAATCCAAGCAAGATTACACTTGGTTATTTGGTGACGACAGAACATCCGCATTGACGGACTTAGGTTATATTTTTGATTTTAATAATGGCAGTTTAGATATAGAGGAATACA
>Ga0209187_1003428_pt1 | contig 13248 bp, 11 predicted proteins | sample BantaG_FD_187430 | JGI IMG/M metagenome (GOLD analysis project Ga0209187, IMG submission 187430) | Marine algal microbial communities from Bantry Bay, Ireland - BantryBay_4 metaG (SPAdes) (version 2) | ecosystem: Host-associated > Algae > Red algae > Unclassified | place: Bantry Bay, Ireland... | reverse complement strand
ACTCCGATCAAAAGGAGATATCTTAATCTGGAATCGAGCCCGTGTCAAATAATATATCTGGAATGCTCTCTGACAGCCAAAGATTGTATCTGATTGTTGCATGAAATCGCTGATCCGAAAGCCCCTGGTGGGGATGGCGGCCGACGTCGTCTCCTACGTTAGGAAGTGCGATAGCTGTGCCCGACAGTGGGTGCGGCCCCTGGCACGGCACTTGCCCCTCACCCTGTTCTCCGCCACGATGCCCTTTCAGGACATCGCAATGGACCTCAAGGGGCCCCTCGGCAAGACGGCCGCCGGCCACCGGTTCATCCTGGTGATCACCGATAGGTTCACGAAACTGGTGCGTGCCATCCCAATGGACGGTAAGTCAGCGGTGGACTGCGCATCAGTCGTCCTGGTCTACTGGGTGGCTGCCTATGGTCCGCTGTACCGGCTGCTCTCTGACGGGGAACCCCAGTTCACCAGCCACTGCTCCCCATTGAGCCTAAGGTGACATCCCCGTCGCACCCGCAGACGAACGGGCAGACGGAGCGGTTCAACCGCACGATGCCTACGATCATCATCCACTACGTGGCGGAACATCCGCGGTCGTGGGACCAACTCCTCGAGGCCCTGACGCCGGCGTATAGTAGTCGCCCGCACCGAAGTACCGGGGTCACGCCGTTAGAAGATGTCAACCCGATGGGGGTGTCGAGCTGGGCGTTCAAGGACGTCCTCAAGACCGGGGCGTACCACCTCACGGCGCAGCGCGGCACTTCCGCCGAGAAACGGGCCCAAGCCGCCCTCCTGACCAGACTTGTGCAGCTCATCCCGCAGATGCGGGCAACGCTGAAGGCGTCTCAAGGGCGCTACGAGCGCGACCAGGACAAGCGCCTCGCGCTGAGCGCGGAGAAGCTCACCGTGGGCGGCTACGCGTGGCTGTGCGACCACGCCAAGGGGGAGAGTGCCGGCGGCAAACTGACGCACGTTGCCCGAGGGCCGTACCGCGTGGTTGCCACGGCCGGACTTACGGTCCTCCTGGACGTGGATGGGAACCATTGCCGCGAAAACGTCGCTCATGTCGTCCGCGCCTCGGGCGCAGCCGCCAAACACCCCGCCCAGCACCCCGCACTGCGGGAGGCCCGATCCTTCCACGAGGCGGAGGCCGACGGCCAGCGATACGCCGTGGACCGCATCGCGAACCACGCGACGTTGCCCGACGGGACCCTTCGGGTCCAGGTTTACTGGACCGGGTACCCGCACCCCACCTGGATGGACGCGGCGGATGCCGAGCACGAGAAGCTGCGCGTTGACCTGCGCCGCGCCGCGCGCTTGGGGTTGCCCCACACGTCCGCCGACCCGCCGCCGGCGGCCCCGTCAGACACGGCGACCGCCATCGGCACCGCCTCAAGCGGTGCCGCAGCGCCACCCCCGGCCGTCCGCGCCTTACCCCTTGGGTCCGCAGAGCGGCTGGGCGCGGCCGGGGGGAGGGGTGAGGTTTTTAGGGGTTTTCTGGGGTCTACGGGTCCGTCGAGACATGCGGGGCGGCGGAAGCTGAGCGGACGTACCACGCGGGAATCCACTGCGGGTCGCAGAGGCGAAAGGAAGCACAAGGTGACAGTCTCGACTTTATGACTCGGCGGACGACGGCCTCACGCCGTCGGAACAAGTACGAGGGCTGCGGGTCTCGGGCGATCTCCTCAATCGTGGCTGCAGTACTCCCACACGTAAACGAGGCGGCGCGCCTGGCACAGGACGCGCTGCAGAGCGGCGTGAAACCACTTCGCCCACGTACGCGGGGACTTTAGGCAGGGAGGGACGACGCCGGCGAGCCCGATGCGGTCGTAATCGAGCATGGCAGCGGTGACCTCGCGGGGGCCCAGGGCGGCCCAGTTTACGGACGGGTCGTACCCGAACAAGGCGACGACCTGTCCGGACGTCAGCGAGTCCCGCCACTTTGTGGCCGTCACCGGGGTAGGGGGCGTCCATGACGCGGATAACCCCCAATCGTAGGCGATGTCCGGCTGCCCCGGGATCGGGGTCACAACGGGACCCGTGACGCCCAGCTCAAGCGGCGCCGGCGCGGGACCGTCGTTGTCGTACCCGGCATCCCAACGCACGGGGCGCGGACCGGCGGCTGAAGTGGCACCGGCGGACGGGTAGTACCCGCCGCCGCGGCGGTGCTCCGGACCCCAACAGCGGTCCCCGCCGGCGTCGTCCGCGTGACCTCGAGTGCCGTCGGCGGGCCACGCAGGCCCGTCGCGGCCAGTTGCCGCATGGCCGCGACCGTTGCTCGCCTCGGGTGCCCAGCCGCCACCACGGTCGTCCCTTACATTGGTGTGGCGGCCATGCCCGCCCTTCCAGCGATCCTCGCGGTCACGACGGGGGGTAGTGGCACCGCTGCCCGACTGGGGCGCCTAGCCGCCGCCAGGGCTGCAGTCGGCTGCGCCGGAGTGGTCGTCGCGCCCCGAAGTGTCTCAGCGACAGTCGCGCGCCGCGACGGCGCCACCTTCCCGGGCGTCCGCACTTGGACCTCACTTGGCATTACCCGCGAGGGTCGGCGCGGCCGAGCCGCGGGGGCCGGCGGCGGAACTGACGGGACCCCCGGCACCTGCCTCCCCCTCGTTCTCTGCGTGGTCCCGGGGACCGCGCTCGCCTCCGGGGGGCTTCGACGCGGTCAAGGCGGCTCGCCTCGCGGCCGCACCCAGGGATGCAACGGCCTGGGACCTGAAGACGTAAAACCTCGGCTGGTCCACGCCGTCACGCGCCATGTAGGCGTGACGCCGCTTCCGCGCGCGGTAATCGGCCGACGCGGCCGCCTCCTCCGCCGACGGCGGAACGGTATCCGGGTCGGACGAGGGGAAGCCGGCCGGCACCGCCCAGAGCTCCACCGTCACGGGCAGCGCCGGCGCCGCGACGTCCGCGAGCCGCGGCTCCGCCAGCATGACCCCCAACCAGCTTGCGGCGACCGCGGGACGCTCACAACGCGAGCGTTGTGGATTCGCCGACCAGCGACAGTTCCCACTTGGTGGGACAGCAGCGTGCTGGGCGCATGCTGGCTTGGGTCGTGATTGATCGGTAACCTGTCGTGGACCGCCTCCCAAGGCACCGCCCTCATGATGGCATCGTTTTCCGCCAAGGCTTCGACGACGGAGCCGTCACCTGGTGCTAGGACACCGACCGAGAACTTCTCCGTCAAGGCGTTGTAGCATGGCGACGGCTCGAAGACGCGGTGCGTCTCGCGGTTCGCCCGTAGCAGTCCGGACACGGTGGCGGCCGTCATCATGGCGGAGGCGGTACCCTGGAAAGGGTGACACGGGGACGCCTGCAGAGCAACTGCTGCCGATGTACGAAAGGCGGGAACTCGTACGTCAGCAAACGCGGCGTCGCGCACCGCGCGGCCATCGCCGGCGACAAGGGCGCCCGCGTCGGCGCCAAGCAGATGCCGGAGCGCATAGCGAGGAAGATGGCCCCGTGTCCCTCCCGTCGGGCGCTCAAGAGCTAACCTCGCGAGCGGCGCGCGGCCTCCAACGCCAAGACGGCCGAGGCAGTCGCCAAGCCCACCGGGGCCAGGGAGAGTAGGGGCTCCACGCCCCTGAATCTGAAAAGCGCCAAGGAATGGCCGAACGGGACCGCGGGACGGTGGCGAAGGCGGGTGTGCCAGTCCTTGATGTAGGCGTACTCCTCGTCGCCGGCGACGAACGGTAGCTCCGCCGCGGGGTGCGGAACCAAAAGCACTCGACCCAGGTTGCACCGCAACATGCAGCGCAGCCATCCCGCGTTGCCGCCGACGGAACAAAGAAACAACGCGAAGTCGCGGTCGGCCGCCGGCCGGGCATCGTACCCCGCCGCCTTGGCAAACTTCCGCAAGGACCGCCACACGGCGTGCGCCCCATCCGTTTTCTGGGTATGGGCAAGATGAAAGACGTCACTGACTAGCGGCCAGTCGGTCGTGGCGACGGCTGGCCCCAGCGGAGCGAGCCACGCCCGAACGGCGGGTGGCACCGGCCGTGGCGGGAGCGCAGCGGCAGCCTGCTCCAGGAGTGGCGGAAGCTCCGCCGGCGCGCTCCCGGATCCCCCGCCGGGAACCGGGACAGGGCCCGCCGCTATGACGAGCGGCGGAGACATCGCTGCCTCGGCCGCGGTGCCGGCCACCGCAACGGCGCCCTCAAGGTGGGGCGGCTTTCGCCACTCCCGGCCGATCGGGTCGTACGGGAGCCGCATGCCCGGCGGCACCGGCGGACGAACGGGGACGGCTAGGCAGCGCCCGGGCGGTCCCGATGTGGTCGACGTGGCAGACGCCGACACCGGTCCCGGAGCGGCGACCGCCGTGGACGGGCACGACGCGGGCATGAGGGACGAAGCCCCTACGGGGCCGGCGGGGGGCGTTGCCAGGGACGCCTTCATCTCAGCCGAAGGGAATGTAGTACTACGGGGCCCCCTATGCGCCAGGGGGCCGCCGCGGGGACGTCGGCGGCACCGGGTGACGCGGCACCCAGCGGGAGGTGGCGACGCCAGCGGTGGTGGTGGCCGACGAAGCGGCGACGCGGCGGCCGGGACCATGGAACCGCCCCGCTGCCCGGCTCAAGCCACCGGAGGAGCGTACCCGACCCGCAGCGCTTCCGCACGCGGGCCCCGCGGAGCGCCGGGTTGGCGCGCCCGAGAGGGCGGTGGCGCGCCCGAGAGGGCGCGGCAGGCGACGGCCAACCGGGCGCCACGCAGCGGGTGCAGCGCGTTGCGCGTGGGACAGTTACTCCCCCTCGTCTGTAATGATCGCCTTGGGGGACTTGAAATTCATGGAGGGAACTATCTGCACTGATTAGTGACGGCCCGGGTCAAATCCCGTTTGGGGCAATTGGGACCGGGCGACGGTTTCTGCCTTTCAAGGACGAAGGGCGACGACGGTGGGAGGCACCGTCGTCACCGGCAAGTAAACTGTGTCTTCATGTATTGGCGTTTCGATCGGCCTGACTTCCCGGACCTCAAGTCCCATAGCGGGTGTCGCGCGAGCGCCCGAGACGGCCGTTACTTCCCTCCCCCGGAGGTGACCCCCCTGATTGTGGTACTACAGCATCAAAGGCACTCGAAGGCGCCGCCCCGGTGGACGGGGACGTCGCTACGGTGGCCGCGGCCGCCACGTCCTGGGACTGGCACGTGGCGCAAGCCGCCTTCGCGGCGGCCGAGTTGGGGGATCTGCAAGCCCTCCTGGCCCGCCAGGCCGAGCTAGCTCCGGCTGGGTGGGGACCAACCTATGTTCCCTGAACGGGCGTCCGGCGTACGTCGGAGTTTGCGTGCCTGCTGACACGCGGGCCAGGGCCGGCCGCGTCCAGCGCTGCGGTGAGCCCGTATGGGACTGGAATCCCCTTTCCCGGGCGCTTCAATCACGCGTATAGTCACGCGGGGCATGACCCCGCACATCCGCGCGGGTATCCCGCTGGTGGCCCCACGCGCCGTCGCGGGGCCTGCGTCGTGTGCTACGACCCTGGCCACTGGGCGGAGCAGTGCCCCATCAAGACCCCGGAGCGGCAAGAGCGTGCTCGTCACGCGCGGGAGGCGGTCCGGCGCGGACGGTCTGCGACAGGCGGCGGCCCGGCGGCGGTCACCGCACAGGCGGCCGCCTCGGGGGTGCACGTCCTTCATAAGGTGGAGCGCAGCCCGGAATCCTTCGAAGCCGACGGGGGCACGACAACCGAGGAGGAATGGCGCCAGCTGACCCGCGGTGGGTCGAGCGAGGACGCGGATGAAGAAGCAGGCGACGCCGACGATGAGGCCCAGTGAAGCGAGTATGGGGAAGTCTCCTAGGTGGGCTGCCCACCATGGCCGTGCGCCTCAAACCCGCCCGACGGCCAGCCTATATCACGGCTGCCCGACAACGGGCCATCTGGCGCTGTGGACGGGGGGTTCGGCCCTTACCCGCCTTCCGCCCCCGCATCCTACCCCGCCCGGCGGATTGGCCGGAGCGGGCTGGCCCTGTTCCCTCGGACGTGGCAGCGGCAAGGCCGGCCAGGGCCCCACCTCCGGCGGAGTCTGCGCCCTTGTTCAAGGAAGCCGAGATCCTCCTCGGGACGTTGCACGACTACAAGATCACGGTTTCCGCAGGGCGCCACGCTTCCATTATGGTCGCGTCCTCTGTCGTCATCGACACTGGCCCAGGCGCCAGCGTCATCTGGCATAAGGCCCTCCTCGACGAGTGGCACGCGGCGATCACGCCGCACGCCTCGGGCGGCGGGCTCCGGCTACGCGACGCGAACAACAACCAGCTGGTGATGTCGGGAACGGTTTACTTGTTGTTTCGGGCGGGGCGGCTGTGCGTGGCCTGCACGTTCCAGGTGGTCGCCAACCTCTCCGTTTCCGCCCTGTTGGTGTGCGACTTCCTGGACGCGCACACCGGCGAGACGGCACGGCGTCGGCGATCTTTCCTGGCCCCAATGACCAGATCGACCGCCGCGCCTCAGCGTCCCGCGTGCTGCGGCTGGCATACAAGACGCAATTGGCGCCACGGTCGGCGAAGCTCACCTGGGTGCGCACCCCGTGGGGAGGCCTGGGTCAGATGTTTGGCGCCTCCAGGTTGATGACGATGCACAGGGCGACGGTCGCCAACGGGGTGCACGAGATCCTTCTCGACATCGCCTTCCTGGTCGTGATCTCGAACTTCGGGGACTGCGAGGTGACCCTTCGACCGAAGACGGCTGTCGGTCCGGTCGAGGTGCTAGCCACCGGCATCATCGCCTTGCCCTCGCCAGCGGCACGCGGGCGGGCGGGGCCCACGCGCATCGACGTCCCAGAGGAAAACCCCTCGTTCTGTGCTGCCCCCTCGCTTAGCTTGGGCGACCGGGCCACACCAACGCCAGCGGCGGTAGGTCCGACGGACCCGTTGTGCATGGTGCAGGAGGGCGAGGACCCTCGCGTGGCGGGGCACGTCCCGCAGGGCGGCGCCGCGTGGGTGGAGGAGGACCCCCGCGGGGAGGGACCCAGCCCCGCGGGGGCCCCGGAGCCGGGACACACGGGCCCACCACGGGTGGAGGACGTCCCGTTACCCGAGGCCGAGCCGGAGCTTCAAGATCGGATCCGGGCGATGCTGCACCGGAATGAGGCCATGTGGTCGGGCCAGGCGCTGGGAGCCATCAAGGCCACGCGAAACCACATCGAGCTCTCCCCAGGGGCGAAGCCCGTGCGCGTCCCGCCTCGGCGCGCGGGACCCAAGGCCCGCCAGGCGGCAGCCGCCGAGATCGAGCGCCAGCTGGCGGCCGACGTCATCGAATCGACGTCGTCCGAACGGGAATTGCCCGTGGTGCTGGTGCCCAAGAAGGACGGTACGCTGCGGTTTTGCGTCAATTTCCGACTGCTGAACGCCGTGTCCAAGCGCGACTCGTACCCGCTTCCACGCATGGACGAGTGCATCGACAGCCTCGACGAGGCCAAGGTCTTCTCGACGTTAGACTGCATCGCCGGATACTGGCAGGTGCTCACCGCCGACGGCGACCGAGAAAAGACGGCCTTCGTCTGCCACAAGGGGGCCTACCACTACAAACGCATGCCCTTCGGGCTGACGAACGCCCCCGCGACGTTCCAGTGGGCGCTGGATATCATCCTGTCCGACGTCAAGTGGCAGAGCTGCCTGGTGTACCCCGACGACGTAATCGTCTACTCTCAGACGCAAGAGGAGCACGTCCAGCACATAGACGACGTCTTGGACCTTCTGCGGGCCGCGGAGGTTACCCTTAAGTTGCCGAAGTGCCGCTTCTTCCGGACGACCGTCGAGTACCTTGGGCACGAGATTACTCCAGGCTGACTCGGCGTGCTTCAGGCGCACACGAAGGCTCGACGGGAAGCGGCGTTCCCAACGGCGCGAACGCAAGTGAGGAGCTTCATTGGCATGTGCAATGTCTCTCGGCGGTTCCTACCGAACTTCGCGCGGGTGGCCACCCCGCTTGCGGACCTCATGGGCTCGACCGCCCCGGTCACGGTGCCTCCACCAACTCCGGAGCAGTTGTTCGCGTTCGAGGAGCTGAAACGCAGGCTGACTCAGCCCCCGGTGCTCGCCCTACCGCGAGCGGGCCACAAATACGTGCTGGACGTGGACGCGTGTGGCACGCAAGTCGGAGCGGCGCTGCTGCAGAAACAGGAGGAAGGCGGGCTCCGCACTGTGGCTTACATCAGCGGGAGCTGAGCGGACCTTCGGCGTGACCAAAAAGGAGTGCCTCGCCGTCGTTTGGGCGTCCCTCACGTTACGCGCCTACTTGAAGGGGGAGCGGTTTTTGGTCCGTGCGGACCACGACTGGCTCCGCTGGCTCCTTAACATCGACGGTAACGCGAATGGGCGCCTCGCCCGCTGGCGCATGCGCCTCAACGAGCTGGCCTTCGACATCGCGTACAAGTCGGGGCAAGCCCATTGGCAAGCCGACAGCATGTCCCGTCTCGTGACGTCAGGCGCCGACCGCTCGGCAGCGGACACAGGCATGCCCGTCTTCGTCCTCACGCGGGCGGAGACGGCCCGGGGCCTGGAAACGGCAAACTAAGTGTCCGGACGTACCACGCGCGCCATCAACAAGGGCGAGGTCGCCACGGCGCAAACGGAGGATCCCTTTTGCCGCAAGATTGTCCAAGCTCCCAACGCCGGCCGCGCGGCGCCGTTCTTTTGGTACAGCGACGAACTCGTCCTCCGGTGGGCCGTCCACGACGGGGCTTCCCAGATCGTCATGCCGGTACCCCTCCGGGAGCGCATCCTGCGGCTGGAGCATGAGACCTCCTTGACGGGCCACCCAGGTGAGTCCCGGATATACACCGCCATGCGGCGGTACTACTTCTGGCCCGGCATGGCCGCCGACGCGGTCCTCCATTTTTGTAACTGCGCAAGTTGCGCGCGGGGCCGTGTCCGCCCGCTGCGGGGCGTCGCGGCCCTGCAGCTCTTCGTGGCGACGCTGCTCTTTCAGGACGTGGCGACGGACCTGTTTGGACCGCTGGCAAAGACCGCCGCCGGCAACGAGTACATCATGCTCATCACTGACCGCTTCTCGAAGCTGGTGCGGGAAATCCCGATGGGGGGGGTCCGCGCGGTGGAATGCGCCTCCGTCCTCCTGGACTATTGGATCGGGGCCTACGGGCCCCCGGACCGGGTCCCGTCGGACGGGGGGCCCCAGTTCACCGCGCAGTTCTGGCACCAGGTATGCAACCTCTTGTCCGTCGAGGCCGAGGTGGCCACCAGGAATTGGTGGAATCTGAGATTTCGTCAGTACTCCGATACAATCCATGGAAATACATAATGATTGCATACCGGGCTCATGACAATAGCGAAAACTCAATTACGGAATAGATGAGAATTTCTGGAGAAGATCACGAGTCATATCGAATTAAGCATTTGCAACGATCTGGGATAAAATCCGATCGCGACATTCGATAAGGTCGCAACTCTCCTGGCATCGCGAGCGGGACGGGGAACAAAGAAAGATCGGCCGGAGAGGCGACTGCCCTGGCTCTGTCGCCATCCGGTGCCCTCGGCAGGACTGTCAGAAACACCTGTGCTGGAGGCTGGAACCAGTTCTGGCTGGCCCCATTTCAGAGCCTCGCATCAACAGTCGTCATACGTATTGCAATCTTGTCAATTCTGGACCATGGGAGCAAGAGCAACCTGCAGTCCGCACAACTGCTGATTTGCCGAGAGCTCGTATCTGGCCCAATGCATGCCTGCCGTACATCAGTTCAGCACAGTTCCTCTCGTCGGGATCGGCCAAAGTTCGTGAGACTGCACTAACTGTGCTAGCACGAATAGAACAAGTAGCTTGTTTGACGATTCGATTGCACGCCTGCATATGAATCTCAAGGCGCCACTGCCGCTATTGCTTTTACAGATATTCTTACCAGATAAAGCGGAGTGTCCCAAGTCCGATCTGAGTACTGTCTATTCTGGCACGAGGGCTCCGATAAGGACGGCTCTACTATTTTCCCTCCGAGTTATGTACATTACGAGCTTCCAGCCTCAGCCCATATTCCGGATGGATACGAGTATCCTGTGCGGATATATCCTCTAAGGATTTATCCTCACCAACCCCTGGTGACCACGCCGTCGCGCCCGGAGTCAAACGGGCAGACAGAGCGGTTCAACCGCACGATTGGGCGCATCCTCGAAAACTACGTCGCCGAACACCCCAAGACGTGGGACCAGCTCCTGCCAGCGCTGACGCTGCCGTATAACACGCAGCCGCTCGCCGCGACCAAGATCTCCCCACTGGAGTTAATGAACCTCTCGGGTGTGGCCCGTTGGTCCATCAAGGACCTGACGCGGACGAGCCGGTACCCGACGACGGCGCAACGGGGCACCCACGCCGAAAAAAGGAGCAAGCCGCGTTTCTGACGCGCTTAGTGCGCCTTATCCCACGGGTTCGGGAGGCCCTGGCGGCGGCGCAACAGCGCTACAAGCGAAATCACGATGCACGCATCCGGCCCCAACCCACTGACCTGGACGTCGGCGGGTTTGCCTTCAAGCGGCATCACGACTACAAGGGGAGTAAGTTGGGCCACCGGGCCCAAGGCCCCTTCCGCGTCGTCCGCATCGAGGGGCCCACGGCCGTACTCGATATCAAGGGTGAGCACCGCCGGGAGAAAATCATGCACCTCGTGCCCGCGCCGTCGGGGCCCCCCCGCGAGCCCGTGCTGCACCCCGCCCTGGACGAGACCGTGCGGCCCCATGGGCCTAGCCGCGACGGCCATTCCTACCAAATAGACCAGATCCTCGACCACGCCGACGGCGACGACGGCCGCCTGCTATTCAAGGTGACCTTGCCCAGCTACGAAGCCGGCACCTGGGAGGATGCCTCGGTGGCCACCCAGGAGGCCCTGCGCCTGTATCAACGGCGCGCAAGCCGCCGCGGCCTCCTCGACACGGCCTCCGACCGGCCTCCTGGGGACCGGGCGGACAATGACGCGCCACCCGCGGCCGAAGCCGCCCCCAGGGGCCCCGCTAGCGCCGCCTCGGGCGGTGGGCCTTTCTCGGATGACGGCGCCACGCCCCATCCCAAGGCGTCGAGCCCTGCTCCCGCCCTTTGACCCGTTGCGGGGGGAAGGTGGGGGGGGAAGGGGGATAACGGGGGATGGGGCGGTGCCTCAGGCACTGCGACGGCGGGGAACGAGTGCGACACGCCGTGGGGCGGCGCCCCAGATGAGATGCGGAAAACGCGTGGGCGACGCTTTGATAGGGCGACGCCCGTGGCGACGCGCCGGCGGGGGACGCGGGCGACACGCCGTGTGGCGGCACCCCGGTTGCCGACGGACGGTACGTTGAGCGACGCGCCGAGGGGGCGACGCCCGTGGCGACGCGCCGGCGCGGGACGTGGGCGGCACGCCCGAGGGGCGGCGACCCAGATGGGATGCGGACAACGCGTGGGCGACGCTTTGATGGTGCGACGCCCTTAGCGACGCGTCGGCGCGGGACGTGGGCGGTAAGCCCGAAAGCCGGCACCTCGGTGGCTGGCGGACGGCACGTTGGGCGACGCGCCAAGGGGGCGACGCCGTTGGCGGTGCGCCGGCGGAGGACGTGGTTGACACGCCGTGGCGCGGCACCCCTGTTGCTGGCGGACCGCAAGTTGCGCGACACGCCGAGGGGGCGACGCCCTTGGTGACGCATCGACGCGGGACGTGGGCGGTACGCCCGAAGGCCGGCAATTCGGTGGCTGGCGGACGGCAAGTTGGGCGACGCGCCAAGGGGGAGACGCCGTTGGCGGCGCTCCGGCTTGGGACGTGGGCGACACGCCGTGGCGCGGCACCCCGGTTGCTGGCGGACCGCAAGTTGCGCGACGCGCCGGCGGGGGACGTGGGCGACACGCCGTGGCGCGGCACCCCGGTGGCTGGCGGACAGCACGTTGCGCGACGCGCCGAGGGGGCGACGCCCTTGGCGACGCGGCGGCGGGGGACGTGGGCGACACGCCGTGGGGCGGCACCCAGACCGCGGGTGGCCGGCGCGTTGAGCGACGCGCCGATGGGGCGACGCCCGTGGCGACACGACGGCGCGGGACATGGGCGGCACGCCCGAGGAGCGGCGCCCAAGATGGGATGCGGACAACGCGTAGGCGACGCTTTGATAGGGCGACGCCCGTGGCGACGCGCCGGCGGGGGACGTGGGCGACACGCCGTTTGGCGGCACCCCAGTTGCCGACGGCCAGTACGTTGAGCGACGCGCCGAGGGGGCAACGCCCGTGGCGACGCGCCGGCGCGGGACGTGGGCGGCACGCCCGAGAGGCGGCGCCCAAAATAGGATGCGGACGTCGCGTGGGCGACGCTTTGATGGTGCTACGCCCTTGGCGACGCATCGACGCGGGACGTGGGCGGTACGCCCGAAGGCCGGCACCTCGGTGGCTGGCGGACGGCAAGTTGGGCGACGCGCCAAGGGGGCGACGCCGTTGGCGGCGCGCCGGCTTGGGACGAGGGCGACACGCCGTGGCGCGGCACCCCAATTGCTGGCGGACCGCAAGTTGCGCGACGCGCCGGCGGGGGACGTGGGCGACACGCCGTGGCGCGGCACTCCGGTGGCTGGCGGACAGCACGTTGCGCGACGCGCCGAGGGGGCGACGCCCTTGGCGACGCACCGGCGGGGGACGTGGGCGACACGCCGTAAGGCGGCACCCCGGTTGCTGGCGGACCGCAAGTCGCGAGACGCGCCGAGGGGGCGACGCCGTTGGCGACGCGGCGGCGGGGGACGTGGGCGACACGGCGTGGGGCGGCACCCAGACCGCGGTTGGACGGCGCGTTGAGCGACGCGCCGATGGGGCGACGCCCGTGGCGACACGACGGCGCGGGACGTGCGCGGGACGCCCAAGGAGCGGTGCCCAAGATGGGATGCGGACAACGCGTAGGCGACGCTTTGATAGGGCGACGCCCGTGGCGACGCGCCGGCGGGGGACGTGGGCGACACGCCGTTTGGCGGCACCCCAGTTGCCGACGGAGAGTACGTTGAGCGACGCGCCGAGGGGGCGACGCCCGTGGCGACGCGCCGGCGCGGGACGTGGGCGGCATGCCCGAAGAGCGGCGCCCAAGATGGGATGCGGACAGCGCGTGGGCGACGCTTTGATGGGTCGTTGCCCGTGGCGACGCGCCGGCGGGGGACGCGGGCGACACGCCGTGGGGCGGCACCCAGATGGCGGGTGGACGGCTCGTTGAGCGACGCGTCGATGCGGCGACGCCCGTGGCGCCGCGCCAGCGCGGGACGTGGGCGGCACGCCCGAGGGGCGGCGCCCCAGATAGGATGCGGACAACGCGTGGGAGACGCTTTGATGGTGC
>Ga0209187_1003426_pt1 | contig 13257 bp, 11 predicted proteins | sample BantaG_FD_187430 | JGI IMG/M metagenome (GOLD analysis project Ga0209187, IMG submission 187430) | Marine algal microbial communities from Bantry Bay, Ireland - BantryBay_4 metaG (SPAdes) (version 2) | ecosystem: Host-associated > Algae > Red algae > Unclassified | place: Bantry Bay, Ireland... | reverse complement strand
TCTACCGCTACGTCGGACCGAAGGGCGAATTACGTGAAAATGGGAAGCGCGTCCTCAAAGCTTAGGGTGTCATTTAGCACTGAGCCGGAGCCGACCCCTGCAACAGAGGCGGTTCGAGACACAGGCCATCACGGGGACGGTCATCCTGCGCGGGGCCGTTCGGGGATGGGGCCGCTATCGCCTGCACCCGGTATGACGGGGCGAGCGGTTCCGGCAAGCAACCGTGTACCACTGTTCTGGCGACATGATTCAAACAAGAAACGATACCTTGATCCACGTGCAGATTACTGTCCATAATGCAAAGAATGGACAGTAACGATACTCCCGCGCGCCCCTCCGCGACACAGGCCCAGGCCCCTCGTGCCGCCGGGCAATACTACATGGAGGCCAAGGCCGCGAACACCCGCATCGCGTGGCGAGCGGCCCTGAAGGATTTCGCGGCTGTCCTCAAGGTCGACCCTGCGACCCTCTCACCGCACAGGATCACCGATGCCACGCTCTGCGTCTATGTCGAGGCCCGGACCGGCATCCACAAGCCCGCCACCATCACCGCCCGCGCCTCCATTTTGCGCAGCATGGCCGAGGATGCGGGGGTGCCGGTCGTCGGGCGTCATCATCGCGATGCGCTGACGGTCCTGCGGCGGCGCGAGGGGGTGCGCCCGCGTCAGGCCAAGGGGCACCCGCTCGACGCCTATTACCGGGCGTTGGCCCTGTGCCCCGACACGCCCCTGGGTCGGCGCGACGCGGCCTTGCTTGCTCTGGCCACTTGCACGGCGGCACGGGGGGCGGAGCTGCTGTCCTATCGGTTCGAGGATGTGGACCGGGAGGCCCGAACCATCCTTCTGCGCCGGTCCAAGACCGACCAGACCGGCGAGGGGCGGCTACAGCACCTCTCCCCCGACGCGATGAAGGCGATTGCTGTATGGGGTGAGATAGCGGTCCTGACCGACGGCCCGATCCTGCGGCGCGTGTCCAGGGGCGGCAAGCCCGGCCCCGCCCTGTCGATGTCGGGCCTCAAGACCATTGTCAAGCGCCTCCTCGGGCCCGATTATTCGACCCATTCCATCCGCGTCGGCTTCGTGCAGGCCGCCGTCGAGAACGGATGCGCCCTGCCCGAGATCACTCTCACCACCGGCCAGTCCCCCGCCACCATCCAGCGATATGCCGAAAAGGCCGACCAAAGGAAGAGTGCGGCGGCGCGATTGCTGGGGTGAGGATGTCGCCCGATAGCGTTTTGCGTGAAACGCTGCCGGAAACATCAAATCAGACTGCAGCCGACAGACCTGCGCTCCTTGCTCGATGCGCCGCCGTCACCGCCTCGGGGTCGACACCCATCGTGGGTGATCCAGAAGACGGCCCTCTCGCTGTAAAGCCGAAAACGGGTCGAGAACGCAGGACCACCCCTGTTGTTCCGTATGATGCTGTGATCGCCATACCGGGGGCAGATGGCAGCTATTCGGAATCGGTCTTACGGACACGGTTCCCGATGTCCTAGGGTGCGACAAACAAAGCTGGGCGAAGGAGAATGTACCATGAGTGAAGGTCCGCTGAGGGACATTCTGGTCGTGTCAGTCGAGCAGGCCGTCGCCGCACCCTATTGCACATCGCGTCTGGCCGATGCGGGGGCGCGGGTTATCAAGATCGAACGGCCCGAAGGGGATTTCGCGCGGGGATACGACAAGGCGGCAGGTGGAGAGAGCAGCTACTTCGTCTGGCTGAACCGGGGCAAGGAATCCGTCGCGCTTGACCTGCGTGAGGACGCGGACCGCACCGTTCTGCTGGCGCTCTGCGACCGCGCGGACGTGTTCGTGCAGAACCTGAAGCCCGGCGCACTGGACCGGCGGGGGGTCGGCCCGGCGGCACTGCGCGAGCGCAACCCGGCGCTCATCACCTGCTCGATCAGCGGCTACGGCGATACCGGCCCTTATGCGGAGCGCAAGGCCTATGACCTGCTGATCCAAGCGGATTCGGGATTGTGCTCGATCACGGGCGGGCCGCAGGAGCCGTCGCGCGTCGGCATCTCGATCGTCGATATCTCGACCGGGGCGACGGCGCAGACCGCGATCCTCGAAGCCCTGATTGCGCGGGGGAAAACGGGAAAGGGAACGGATATCCGCATTTCCATGTTCGACGTGACCGCCGACTGGCTGGCCGTGCCGTTCCTGCATGCGGCGGACGGCAATCCGCCCAAGCGGATCGGCCTCGCGCATCCGTCCATCGCGCCCTACGGCGTCTATACCGCCGCCAACGGTCAGCCATTGCTGATCTCGGTGCAGAACGACCGGGAATGGGCGGCGCTGGCGACGCAGGTGATGGAGCGGCCCGATCTGGTGACCGATTCCGGTTTCGCGACGAACAATGCCCGTGTCGCGAACCGCGCGGCAGTGGACGCGGCGGTCGGGGCGGCTGTGGCGGCACACCCGAAGGACGTAATCGGCGCGCGGCTGCTGGCCGCAGACATCGCCTTCGCGGGTGTCAACGAGATGGCGGGGCTGATCGGGCATCCACACCTGAGCACCGCGACCGTCGAGACGCCAGGGGGGGCGGACGTGTCGCTGCCCGCGCCTGCGGCTCTGTTCGACGGGTCACGGCGTCTGTCTCGGGGGGCGATGCCTGCGCTCGACCAGCACGGGGCGGCGATCCGGGCCGAGTTCGGGGGCGGTTGATCGGCACGTCCCGACCGCAGCCCGTCAATCGAAGACGATGACCTGCCGGATCGCCTGCACTGCACCCTCGAAGCGGGGCTGACCGGGAACGAAGAAGAATTCCGTCGCGTCGTCCTCTGCCAAACCGGACGTGTCGAGATTTTCGAGGATATGGACACCAGGTCTTTGGGCGTGTTGCCGTTGTAGAAGACGTTGCCGATGCCGAGTGGCCTACAGCGAGTTGCTTTTACGGTGAGGCGGTGTAGCGGGCCGAGGCACAGGCGGCAATGCTCGGTCTTTTCATCGTGTCTTCTCCCTCTGTATCTTTTCTTTTTTTCTGTCAGAGCGCCCGGTGTCACATTCGTTCGATGCGCCGTATCGTTCTGGAACACGCTCCGCGCACTTCACCATGCGTTGCCACTGTGTCCTTACCGAGTACAGCAATGCGACAGGACTGACGGGCTGGTCATCTGTTATTGGGGTGATAGGCTGGTGTTATAGCTCGTCGATGACGGAGCCAGATCATTGATCGGGGTTCGACCGGCGGGATCAATGCGCTGGTGAAGCAGGACAAGACGCGGGAAGCCCAGGATGGAACTTAAACAGCTTCGATACTTTCGCGCCATCGCGCTGGAAGGATCGTTCTCGTCCGCCGCCCGCCGGATCGGCATCGCCCAGCCGTCCCTGTCGCAGCACGTCCGTCACCTGGAGGATGAACTGGGCGTCGAGCTGATGACCCGGTCCCCGCGCGGCATCGTCCTGACCGAAGCGGGGCATCTGCTGATGGAGCGGACGGATGCGCTGCTGAAAATGGTGGAAGCTGCAGCCGAGGAGGTGCGCGCGTCGGGCACCGATCCGGTCGGAGAGGTCAGTTTCGGTCTGCCGAGCTCCGTCTCCATGGTCCTGTCGGTGCCTTTGGCCGAAACGGTGCGGCACGTTCTGCCGCATGTCCGCCTGCGCGCGGTGGAGGCGATGAGTGGCTTCATCCGGCACTGGCTGGAAAATGGAGAGCTGTCACTTGGCATCCTCTACGATGTGGAGGGATTACGCGGGTTGGAGGTGCGGCCCCTTCTGTCCGAGGGCCCTTGTTTTGTCTGCGCACCCGACACGTATCCGTTCAGCGCGGAGGCCCGCACGGCAGGTGTGCGCTTGGCTGACATTGCCGCGCTTGATCTGATCCTGCCCTCGCGCTCGCACGGGCTGCGCACCCTGATCGACAAGGCCTCGGGGGAGGCGGACGTTACCCTGACGGTGGCCGTGGAGATGGACGCGTTGACGCAGATCAAGACGCTGGTCGCCAGGGGCAGCGGCTACACCATCCTCGCCCCTGCGGCGGTGCAGGACGCAGTTGCGCGGGGCGAACTGGAGACGGTGCGCATCGTCGATCCGGTAATCCGCCGGTCGGTTTATCTGGTCTGGAACTCGGCACTGCGCAAGTCGCGTGCGATCCGGGAGGTGGAGCGCCTCACGCTGGAAATCGTGGACGATCTGGTGACGCGTAACCTGTGGCCGGGCGACCTGCATGACGACCTCGCCGCGCGTCCGGGTATCCTTCCAAAGACTCGATCCTAAAAGCGTTTTGCTTGTTTGCTGAATCGCCATTCGCGGCCTCGCCGTAAAAGCAAATCGCTGTAGCGCGCTTGCTCCCTTCTAGACGATGTAAGGTCAACCTGAGCGGGGTTGCTCTCACCCGTGGACCGTCGCTCCCGACAGTTATTTCCGAAAGGCCATATCGAAAAACTATGGCTTCAATGCGAATTCCCTCTTTCCGTTCCGGTAGATGTGTCGTCAAACTGACGTTAACGACAAAAAATTTGGAGGAAACCCTATGCTATCCAGGATCACCGGCATCGCCGCCCTCATGGCCGCGTCAACTCTTTCCACCCTCGCCCTTGCCGCCGACAAGCCGGAGGCTGTCAAGCTTGGCATTACCGCCTTCCTCTCCGGTCCCGCATCGGTCTTCGGCGTCCCCGCAAAGGCGGCGGGCGAGCTGATGATCGAGCGCATGAACGCCGATGGCGGCATCGGCGGCGTTCCGATCGAGGCTCAGTTCATCGACGAAGGCGCGGGGGGTGAAGCGCTGCTTTCCGAATACCGCCGCATGGTCGATGACGTGGACGTCGATGCGATGTTCGCCTCTATCTCGTCGGGCAACTGCAACAAGATCGCGCCCCTTGCCGAAGACCTGAAGGTCATGAACTTCATGTGGGACTGCGGCACCCAGCGCATTTTCGAGGAGAACAAGTACCGCTACGTCTTCCGCACCCAGGCGAACGCGACGCCGGAGATGCTGTCGACCGTCCTCTATCTGCTCAAGACGAAACCCGACTTCAAGACCATTGCTGTCGTCAACCAGGATTACGCCTGGGGCCGCGAGAGCTGGGCCATCTTCAAGACCGCCCTCGAAGCGCTCAAGCCTGATGTGGAAGTCGTCGCCGAGTTCTTCCCTAAATTCGGCGCCGCCGACTTTTCGACTGAAATCTCGCGACTTCAGGCCATGCGCCCCGATGTGATCCTGTCGACCTCCTGGGGCGGCGATCTCGACACGTTCGTGCGTCAGGCGTCGCAGCGCGGGCTTACCCGCACCTCCACCCTCGTATTGCCACTGGTTGAAAGCTCGCTGGAGCGCATCGGCAAGGCACTGCCTCCGGGCCACATCGTCGGGGGGCGGGGCGACCACTACTTCCTGCATCCCACCCGCAAGGATGACGAGGACTACAAGACCTTCATGGAAGCGTTCGAGGAGAAGACGGGTTCGGTTGCCATCTATCCCGTCTTCCACATGAGCCAGGCACTCGCCGCGCTGAAAGCCGCCTACGAGAAGGCGATCGAGGCCAATGACGGCGAATGGCCCGAGCGCGAGCAGGTGGTCGACGCCATGAAGGGCCTGTCCTTCCAGGGTCTGGGCGGCGAGGTCCATATTCGCGACGACAACCAAGGCGTCGAGGACCAACTGCTCGGGACGACGATCCATGTCAAAGAGTACGACTTTGCGGTTCTCGACGACATGATGCTGTTCGATGGCGACGATGTCACGACGCCCGTCGGCGAGAACTCGATCGAGTGGCTCGGCACGCTGACGCCCGACTTCATCGAGGAAACGGAAGTGAAGTCCTTCAAGCACGAATAGGCTTCTCCTCCTTGCCCCGAGCGGACTCCAGCGGGTTTCCTCGGGGCAAGGCCGTGACCGCTTTCGACGGGGCCACCCCGGCCCCGGAACGCGGCACGGCTCTGCGTTAAAGGACGGCCACGCGCCCTGCCCCGCTACCTCCAAGGACTCTCCCATGAACATGCAACTGGTCGGCCTCGCCATCTTCGACGGCATCGCCTATGCGGCCCTCGTCTTCCTCGTCGCGGTCGGCCTCACGCTGGTCTTCGGCGTCCTGAGGATTCTCAACGTCGCGCATGGCTCTTTCTACGCCATCGGGGCCTACATCACGGCCTCCGTGGGGGGAGCGGTCGCCGCTGGTGGATATTCGCCCTTCCTTGCCTTCCCGCTGATGCTGATCGCGGCCTGTCTCGTCGGTATCGTTCTGGGCGTCACGATCGAGAAGTTCCTGCTGCGCCGGGTCTATGATGCAGAAGAAGCCCTGCAACTGCTCGTCACCTTCGCCGTCTTCATGATCTTGGAGGATGTGCAGCGTCTCGTATGGGGCACGCAGCCCTATTTCGAGTCCAGCGCGCTCCAGGCCCTCGGCAATATCGAGGTCTTGGGCATCTTCTACACAAAGTTTCAGCTCATCTTCCTGCCCGTCGTCGCCATTACCGTGCTGATCGGCCTGCGCCTGTTCCTGCGTCGCACTTTGTCGGGCAAGCTGATCCTCGCCGTGACCGAGGACCGGGAGGGTGCCGCCTCCATCGGCATCGACGCTGACCGCGTCTACCTGCTCACCTTCGTCATCGGCACCGCGCTCGCAGCTTTCGGTGGCGCGCTCGCCTCCGCCACCACGTCCGTGGTGCCGGGCATGGGGGCCGACATGATCGTGCTCAGCTTCGCGGTCGCGGCCACCGCCGGTCTTGGCCAGATCGAGGGCGCGGCCATTGCTGCCCTGCTGATCGGCCTCGGACGCAGCTTCGCCGTCTACCTGATGCCAGAGATGGAAGTGCTCATGCCCTACCTAATCATGCTGCTCGTGCTCCTGTGGCGACCCCAGGGTCTTTTCGGCGTCGCGCAGAGCCGGAAGATTTGAGAGGGTAAACAGCCATGAAAACCGTTACCACCTTCCTCGCGATCATCGTCGCCATCGGCCTCGTCGTCCTGCCCCTCTACTTTCCATGGACGCAGGTGATCCTGACCCTCGCCCTCGCCAAGGGTCTTGCTGTCCTGGGCATCATCGTCCTGCTCCAAGCCGGGCAGGTCAGTTTTGGCCACGCCCTCTTTTTCGCCGTCTCCGCCTACGCCGCCGCCTATCTTGGCCAGGCCTTTGCGGGGGGAGAACTGCTGACGATGATTGTCGTCGGCGTTGCCGCATCGCTTGTGGCCGGGTTGCTCGTCGGCCTTTTCGTGGTGCGATACCGCTACATCTTCTTCGGAATGCTCAATCTCGCCTTCTCCATGATCCTCTTTTCGGTGCTGGAGAAGTTCTATCACCTGACCGGCGGCTCCGACGGGATGCAGGTCGCTCGCCCGCTCGTGCTGGGCATGGAATTCGAGCGCGAGGGTTTCGAAACCCTGCTGTTCTACGGCACTTTCGTCATCGCTGCGGTTGCGGGCCTTGCGGTCCATCGCTTTCTGGTGTCGCCCGTGGGCAACATGATGAAGACGATCAAGACCAATGAAACCCGCCTCGAATACCTCGGCGTGTCGCCTCGCAGCGTGCTTCTGACCGGCTACGTCCTCTCTGCCGGATTATGCGGCATCGGTGGCGTCCTGATGGCCGTGGCCCAGGGTATCGTGACCCCCGAATACGCCTGGTGGATACGCTCGGGCGAGCTGGTCTTCATCGCCATCCTTGGCGGGGCCGGATCGGTCTGGGGCGCGTTCGTCGGCTCCATCGTCTACGAATTCGTGCGCACCTTTGCTTCCGCCTTTGCGGGCGATGTCTGGCAGATGGTGCTCGGCGTCTTCCTTCTCATCATCATCCTCTTTGCACCGTCGGGCCTCGTCGGCCTCTGGAACCGCGTCACAGGCCGGGGTGAATCCTCCACCAGCGGCCAGTCGGTGCCTGCAAAGCCCCAGCCCGCTGCCAGTAAGGAGCCTTCGGCATGACCGCTTTCTTTGAAGCGAAGGGGCTGGAGATCCGCTTCGGCGGCGTCGTGGCCGCCGATGACGTGAACATCCGGATCGAGGAGGGCCGCAACCTTGCCATCATCGGTCCCAACGGCGCGGGCAAGACCACCTTCCTCAACATCTGCACTGGCTACCTGAAGCCGAGCGCGGGCGAGGTCATCTTCGACGGCCAGACCATCACCAGGAAGTCCCCGCTTGAGATCACCCGCCTCGGCGTCGCCCGCGCGTTCCAGATCCCGCAGCTTTTCGCCGAGCACACCGCGCTGGAGAACATGCTGATCGCAGGGGCCGCCCGCTCCCAACGCTGGGCGCCCTTCACCCGTATGTACGATATTCCCGAGCGGGGCGAGATGATGCACCTGCTCGAACTGGTCAATTGTGGTCATGTCGCCAACCGCCTGGTCGACGAGTTGCCCGAAGGCCAGCGCAAGCTGATCGACATCGCGCTTGCGCTCGCGCTGAAACCCCGGCTCCTGTTCATGGACGAGCCGACCTCCGGCGTCGCGTCATCCGAGAAGTTCGCCGTCCTCGATATCATCGCCAAGGCGCTGGACGAGGCCAAGGTCACCTCCGTCTTCGTGGAGCATGACATGGGTATCGTGGAACGCTTCGCCGACGAGATCGCGGTCTGGAACCGGGGTGTCGTCATGCACCGGGGCACGCCCGACGAAATCCTCAACCATCCGGATGTGATCCGCGACGTGATCGGGGGGGAAGTGACCGATGCTTGAATTCGATGACGTGACCGCGATGCTCGGCGGCGTTCGTATCCTGCGCAACGTCGATTTCCAGGTTCAGGATGCCGAAACCATCGCCCTGATCGGGGCGAACGGGGCGGGCAAGACCACGACCCTGCGCTCCATCATGGGCTTCACGAAAGTCACCGGCGCCATCCGCTTCGGCGGCATTGACCTGACGACGCTCAAACCGTCCGACCGGGCGGGTCTGGGCATCGGCTACGCCGCCGAGGATCGCCGCCTCTTCTCCGCTTTCACAGTCGAGGAGAATATCGTCATGCCCGCTCAGGTGCAGCGTTTCGACACCGCCGACATCGCGCGCCGCCTCGACCGCGTCTATGACGTCATGCCGGAACTACGCGAGATGGCCCCCCGGCCTGCCGGGTCGGTGTCCGGCGGACAGGGCAAGATGGTCGCGCTCGGGCGCGCGCTGATGACCGGCGACCGTCTTATCATGCTCGACGAGCCGTTTCAGGGCCTCGCGCCCGCGCTGGCAAACCAATACGCACAGGCCCTGAGGCGGGTGCGCGATGCCGACCGCAGCGTGACGCTCGTCATCACCGAATCCAATCCCAAGCTGCTCAAAAGCTTTGCCGATCGCGCCCTGGTCGTGGACCGAGGCGAGATTTCTGAGGCTGCACTCAACGCCATGGAGGCCGACTAATGCTCGACCGAACACCGCAATCGGGATGCCTGATCGCCAATGAATGGCGCCGCACCGACAAGACGATTCCCGTGCTTGATCCCTCGACCGGCGAAACCTTCGCCGAGATCGCCGCTGGAGGCGAGGCCGAGATCGACGCGGCGGTCGCCGCCGCACGCGCTGCCTTCGATGGTGGGGAATGGTCGACGCTGACTGCAACCGACCGGGGCCGCCTCCTGTCCCGCCTCGGCGAACTCGTTGCCCGTGACGCGGAAATGCTGGCCCAGCTCGAATGTCGCGATACTGGAAAGCCTCTTTCCCAGGGCCGCGCCGACATGGTTGCCACGGCCCGCTACTTTGAATTCTACGGTGGTGCAGCCGACAAGGTCCATGGCGAAACCATTCCCTTCATGGCCGGATACCAAGTGCAGACCTGGCACGAACCCTATGGCGTGACCGGCCACATCATCCCGTGGAACTACCCTGCGCAGATGTTCGGCCGTACCGCTGCGCCCGCGCTGGCCATGGGCAACGCGGTCGTCGTCAAGCCCGCCGAAGAAGCCTCGCTCACCGCGCTGCACATTGCCAACCTGTCCATCGAGGCGGGCTTCCCCCCCGGCGGGATCAATGTCGTCACGGGCTATGGCGAAACTGCGGGCGCGGCGCTGACCGCGCATCGAGACATAGACTTCCTTGCCTTTACCGGCTCTCCGGGCGTCGGCGTGATGATCCAGACGGCGGCTGCGAAGAACCATATCGGTTGCACGCTCGAACTTGGTGGAAAATCTCCACAGATCGTCTTCGATGACGCCGATCTCGATGCCGCGATCCCGGTACTTGCCAATGCCATCGTCCAGAATGGCGGCCAGACCTGCTCCGCCGGGTCCCGCGTGCTGATCCAGCGATCAATCTGGGATGAGACTGTCGCGCGCCTGACCGAGAAATTCGCGACGTTGACCGCCGCTCCCTCGGGAGAAGACGGCAATCTCGGCCCCCTCATCTCATCTGTGCAGCGTGATCGCGTGCAGGGTTTCCTCGACCGTGCCAAGCCCCCGCTCATCACGCGCGGCAAGCTGTCGGACCGCGCGCCGGAGGGCGGCTTCTACATCGCGCCCGCCCTCTTCGGTCCGGTTGCCGAGGACGATGAACTGGCGAAGGACGAGGTGTTCGGCCCTGTCCTGTCCCTCATGCCCTTTAACGACGAGGCAGACGCCATCCGCATCGCCAACAACACCGAATACGGGCTCGTTGCGGGAGTCTGGACGCGCGACGGATCCCGTCAGACCCGTCTGGCCAAGGCCCTGCGCTGCGGTCAGGTCTTTCTCAACGGGTACGGCGCAGGCGGGGGCATCGAGCTGCCCTTCGGCGGCGTGCGCAAATCCGGCCATGGCCGCGAGAAGGGCTTTGCGGCCCTGCATGAGTTCTCGCAACTCAAGACCGTCGTCCAGAATCACGGATAAGCTCCCAATCCATTTGCAAGAAGGAACAGAGCCATGAGACTTGCAGGAAAGACCGCCCTCGTCACCGGCGCAGCCTCCGGCTTCGGGCGCGAAATCGCCCGCCGCTTCGTGAGGGAGGGGGCGAAGGTCGCCGTGGTCGACCTCAACGGCGATGGGGCGAAGGTCGTGGCCGATGAACTGGGCGATGCCGCGATTGCTGTCACCTGCGACGTGTCGGACGGCGCGCAGGTCGCCACCGCCGTCGCGGCGACGCGCGAGGCCTTCGGCGACATCGACATCGTCATCAACAATGCTGGCTGGTCCACCCCCAACCGGCCCCTGCTGGAGACGGATGCGGCGACCTTCCGAAAGCTGTATGCGATCAACGTCGATTCCATCTTCTATATGAGCCATGCCATCGTGCCCCACTGGCAGGAAACAGGGGGCGGAGTGATGATTAATGTCGGCTCGACCGCCGGTATTCGCCCCCGCCCAGGCCTGACCTGGTACAACTCCTCCAAGGGCGCGGTGAACCTGATGACCAAATCTCTCGCCATCGAACTGGCCCCCGACCGTATCCGCGTCTGCGGGCTGGCTCCGGTCATGGGCGCGACCGGGCTTCTGGAGACGTTCATGGGCATGGAAGACACGCCGAAGAACCGCGAGAAGTTCATCGCTACGATTCCCTTGGGCCGTCTATGCGAATCCGGGGACATGGCCAATTCGGCTCTCTTTCTTGCTTCTGACGAGGCCGAATTCCTCACCGGCGTGATTCTGGAAGTCGATGGCGGGCGCACGATTTGACCGGATTTCCCCTCCCCAATTGCGGGGAGGAGCCGGGGCGGGCCGATGGTTCGTCCCGCCGCCCGATTCATGCAGAAGGCGCGTCATGACCACGATTCCCGAATCCCACCTGATCGACGGCATCGCCGATGCCCTGCAATATGTTTCCTACTATCACCCCCCCGATTTCATCCGCCACATGGCTGCCGCCCATGACCGGGAGCAGAGTGCCCCCGCCCGCTCGGCAATCGCGCAGATTCTCGTCAATTCCCGCATGTGCGCCCTGGGTCATCGGCCGATCTGTCAGGATACCGGCGTTGCCAACGTGTTCATCCGGCTCGGCATCGGGGCGCGCATCCTCTCCGACCGCTCCCTTCAGGACATCGTCGATGAGGGCGTGCGCCGGGCTTATCTCGCCGATGACAATCCCTTGCGCGCCTCCGTCGTCGTCGACCCGCTCGGAACCCGCCGTAACAGCGGCGACAACACCCCCGCCATGCTTCAGACCGAGCTGGTCGAGGGCGACCGGCTGTCGGTCCATGTCTCGGCCAAGGGGGGCGGTTCGGAGAACAAGACCCGGTTCGCCGTGCTGGAACCGTCTGACTCGGTCGCCGACTGGGTGGTCAAGCAGGTCGAGACGATGGGGGCGGGTTGGTGCCCCCCCGGCATTCTCGGCATCGGCGTGGGCGGCGGCGTGGACAAGGCCATGGCTCTCGCGAAGCAGGCCCTGAACGAACCGCTCGACATGACCACCCTCCTCTCCCGCGGCGCATCGACCCCGATGGAGGCGCTTCGGATAGAGATCTACGAGCGCGTCAACGCTCTGGGGATCGGCGCTCAGGGTTTGGGTGGCCTCACCAGCGTTCTCGATGTGAAGATCGCCACCTTTCCCACCCACGCCGCTTCCCTTCCCGTCGCCCTCGTTCCCAATTGTGCCGCGACCCGACACATTTTTTTCGAGCTGGACGGGACCGGCCCCCCGTCCTTTCAGCCGCCCGATCTGTCCGACTGGCCGCAGGTGACGCTCGACGCCACGGACGGCGCGGCACAGCATGTCGATCTCGACACGCTCGATGACGCCGAGATACGGACGTGGCGGCCGGGCGATACCCTCCTGCTATCCGGCACGCTTTTCACGGGACGCGATGCCGCGCACAAGCGCATGGTCGAGACGCTGCAGGCGGGCGATCCGCTACCGATCGATCTGCGGGGGCGGGCGATCTACTACGTCGGCCCGGTCGATCCCGTCGGATCGGAGGTGATCGGCCCCGCCGGTCCCACGACCTCGACCCGCATGGACAGGTTTACCGAGGAGGTGCTCGCCGGAACGGGCCTCAAGGTGATGATCGGCAAGGCGGAGCGGGGGCCGGAGGCGATCGAATCTATCCGTCGGCACGGCGCGGCCTATCTCATCGCGGTCGGCGGCTCCGCGTATCTCGTCTCACAGGCGATCCGCTCGTCCGAGATCGTTGCCTATGACGATCTGGGCATGGAGGCGATCCGGCGGATGGTCGTTTCAGACATGCCGGTCACCGTGGCGGTCGATACCGATGGCAACTCCATCCATGCGAGCGGACCGGCTGTGTGGCGGCGCTCGTGACTGGGCAGGCCGCGACCGCCGCCCGGGCGCTTTCCATCGGCCCCGACAAGGCCAAGCGCAAAGCATGGCATATCAGGGGTCGCTTTGGGTAGGGGGCCAGATCGTATCATAAGGGTTTTGCGCGGTGTCGTTTCATGATGTCGAGGACGGTATTTTTGCTGATGCCGAGATCACGAGCGA
>Ga0209187_1003425_pt1 | contig 13257 bp, 10 predicted proteins | sample BantaG_FD_187430 | JGI IMG/M metagenome (GOLD analysis project Ga0209187, IMG submission 187430) | Marine algal microbial communities from Bantry Bay, Ireland - BantryBay_4 metaG (SPAdes) (version 2) | ecosystem: Host-associated > Algae > Red algae > Unclassified | place: Bantry Bay, Ireland... | reverse complement strand
TATCTTATTTTTTTTGCACAACCAAAATTACGACAATGCTTAAATCAATCCTCGTTGGTCGTAGGCTCCTGCCTACGATCCTACTATTTTCATCTCATATTTTTTTGTGAAGTTCAAGGTAATATACCATTCATCTATGAATTCTAACCTTTAAGCTATTTCAAACTAGAAATTAGCTTGATCGGTGTGGGATTAGTAATATTGATAATAGACAAATTTAGAACAGACAAAAACTTTCTCAATCAAGTCTTTGGTGGCAAACGTCAAATGGGTGGGTACCTCACTGTCGAATACTTATTGATCTCAAGTCCATTAATCCTTTATAAAATTATCACCAATAAATATCTAATTGCACTTGGAATAATCGGAATAGTCATCTTACTTAGCTATATAACTACAACAATCTTAAAACCTACTAACCAAGCGTACAAACGCTCTTTCAGCGCAATTTCACTCAAATATTTTGAGCTTAATTTCTTCGTAGAGAAACACACGGTCTCATCATATATTATCAATGCTAGATGAAGTGTGCGATGAGATACTCCATATCGAAGAAGGATTCAATATTACGAGTTATATGCCTGATCAGTTTCAGAATTTAAAAGGTTATATAAAAAGCAAGTTGGGGATATAAACGCATGTCATTGAACCCAAATTATCAATGCAACTTCGTAATAGCCTGTCCCAACTTGGCGGGTAAGGTTGAAAGACCCATAATATGGGTGATTTTCTATTTCATATTTCATGTTTAATGAACAGCTTGCGAACATGGTTAACTTAGGCTGCAGATGTCGGATAACTTTAGAGTTATCCGACATCTTTAAGTTAAAAAAATTGAAGTAATAGAAAAAGACAATAAGAATTAAATGACAGATTATAATAAATTGTAATATATAGGAAGATTTGTTAATTTTACAGGTAAATTATAATTTTCGATTAACAACTAACGTTTGACATTGGATTAATTGAAGGGGTACTACTTAATTTGAATTATGGTTTTCCTTTACAAATGAGTTCAGATTTCAAAAACAAGACAAAAATAGTTTTACATGTTTCCACTTAATATTTTATTATTCCAGACAGCTAAGAAGGCTGCAAAAGATACTGAAGGAGAATCTCAAAACCTAATTGATATTATTACGGCCGGGGGACCAATATCAATAGCGATATTTTCTGTTTTACTAATCTTATCAATTATGGCACTTTATATATTCATCGAAAGATGGCTTACTATAAAAAGAGCAGGTAAGGTAGATACTAACTTTATGAATAACATACGATCAGCTGTCGTCTCTGGAAATGTAGAAGGCGCTAAGGCTCTTTGTAAATCTACCAATACCCCAACCGCTAGAATGGTAGAAAAGGGACTTAATAGAATAGGCAAGCCACTGAGAGATATCGATGCAGCAATAGAAAATGTCGGAAATCTAGAAATATTCAAACTGGAGAAAGGACTATCTACACTTGCAAGTATCTCAGGTGCCGCTCCAATGATCGGATTCTTTGGGACTGTAACAGGTATGATATTAGCATTCCACACGATGGCAACTGCTGACAATGTAGGACCCGCTCAACTAGCAGGTGGAATATATCAAGCATTGACAACAACGGCATTTGGTCTACTGATCGGTATCATCTCTTTTGTAGGGTACAATCTTTTAGTTGCTAATGTTGACAAAGCAGTATTCAATATGGAAGCAAGTACTGTAGAGTTTATGGATCTATTACAAGAACCAAGTAACTGATAATTGGAATACTCTAGATCGTACTGATAGAAAAATATACGATTTAATATTTATGTTCAATTATTTAAATAGATAAACATTCATCTATGAAAAAGAGAAATAAAGTAAGCGCAGAGTTTAGTATGTCGTCGTTGACGGATATTATCTTCTTATTGCTTATCTTTTTTATGCTTACCTCTCAAGCTGTGCAGATTAATGTAGATCTACCCGAATCTGACTCTAAGGTTGTTGCTCCAACAGATCTCGCCGTACAGCTATTCAAGAATGGAAACATCTTGGTAAACAGTAAAAAAACCACCAAGAAAAACCTTGAAAAAAGAATAGTAGTAGAGCTAAAACAACAAGGAAACAAAGATAATGGTACAGTCAGTATAATCGCTGAAAGTGGCGTTGATTGGAAAGAGATTCATAATTTGATGAAAATCGCTAGTGGTCTTAAACTAAGAGCCATAATAGCTACCGCTCCAAAAACTTAGAGCGCTTTCTAAGCTATAAAAAAGAATATAATGGGAATTAAAAAAAGTAGTAAAGTATCAGCTGAATTTAATATGTCGTCATTGACAGATATTATCTTCTTGTTGCTTATATTTTTCATGCTAACTTCTTCTCTGGTAACTCCTAATGCACTTAACCTGCAACTGCCTGGAAAAAGTAAAACTGCAACAGCACCAAAAACAACTGGTACTGCTCAAACAATAAAAATTGAAAGAAATGGCACCTACTATTATAATGGTGTAAAAATGTCTCTCAGTGCCGTTGAAAAAAAAGCACGAGCATATAAAAAGTCAAAAGGGAAAGATGCTGTAATTACGATCAGCCCTCACTCTAAAGCAAGTAATGATAAAGTGGTTGCTATTATGGATATCGCATATCGATATGGAATAGTGACAGTACTGACAGAACCTCGATAATACACGAACTTCTCATCTCGACAAAAATCGAGCGATGTTTAAACAATTCAAACCAACCCAAGAGTAATAATTATAGGTAATTTTTTACAATATAAAAAATTAAAGAATCTCTAGAATCTAATACAATTGGTATGGAATCCGTAATCTTACATAAGGAAGAGGAAAATAAGCAAAAAGGCATTATAGTAAGTGTTGTAATACACCTTCTGCTGTTATTATTATGTCTTATTCCATATATGGCTATAGAAGATAAACCAGAGCAATTAAGCGGAATATTGGTCTCATTCGGCAATCCCGAAGATGGATCATCTAATGCAGCTCCTATCTCGAATCAAGAACAACCAACTGAAGACACACCTTCTGAACCATCATCAGCAAATGAAAACAATAAGTCTACCGCTCCAAAAAAAGAAACAGAAAATACCAAACCCAAAGAAGCAAATGTTCCAGTAAAAGATATCGTTCCTATCTCTGAAGTATCTGACCTAGCAGTAGAGGCTGCAAAAAAGGAAAAAGAGAAAAACGATAAAGCCGCCTCGAAAGCGGAGAAACAAAAATCTCGAGCCGATCAACTTGCAAGAGCTGAAGCACAGAAGAAAGCAGCTGAAGCAGAAAAAAAGGCTGCCCTAGATGCTAAAAAAGGTCAATTTAGTGATCTATTAGGCAGTGGAAAAGGCAACAATAATAACACTGGCAACCAAGGAGATCCAAACGGAGACCCCAACTCAAGCGCACTTGATCAATTGGCTACTGGTTCTGGCAGAATTGGTGGTGGACTAAGCAATAGAGGCGTACTCTTTGAACCAGAAATAAATGATAATTCTCAAAAAACTGGGAAAGTAGTTATCAAAGTTTGTGTGGACAAATTTGGTAAGATATCAGAAGCTAAATTTACGCAGAGAGGATCAACTACAACAGATAACTACCTCGTAGATGTAGCAACCAAAGCTGCAAAACAATATCAATTTACACCTTCTGATATTGAAACTCAATGCGGTAATATCACGATAGAATTTAAAGTAAAATGAGTATGACACCAAATTCCCTTTCTAGCTCCCTAATTTCAAAAACCTAATAATATCACAACACTATTTTATAGCTATTTTGATATTTAGATTTTCACTATTTTTACAATGTGAAAAAATTAACGTTACTTCTATTTATTTGTTTTCAATTCGCTACCCAAGCTCAGCAGTCTTACGATATTGATATACCAAAAATCAATACTCCAATAATTCTGGATGGATCTCTCGACGAAAGTGTATGGATAAATGCGACGATATATGCTAAAAATTTTCAGCAATATTTCCCTACTGATTCTATAATAGCAGAAGACAATACCACTATAAGAATGGCATTTGATGATAAATTTCTCTATGTCGCAATTGAATGCTTTTCAAGAGGTTCTAACTATACTACACCGACACTACGTCGTGATTATCGTGCAGGCGGCAATGACAATATAACTCTCTTAATTGACCCATTTAGTGATGGAGCAAATGCATTTATGTTTGGCACTAATCCTGCAGGAGTTCAAAGGGAAGGTTTGATTTCTCAAGGAGGAACAAGCAATCAAGGATTCAGTACTAGTTGGGATAATAAATGGAAGTGCGAAACTAAGATCTATGATAACAAGTACGTTTCTGAAATGGCAATACCATTCAGTACATTACGATTCAACAAGGGAGTTAAACAATGGAAATTTGGTAGTTACAGATTTGACATGCAATCAAACGAGCGATCAACATGGATTCCAATACCGCGAAACCAAGTGATATTTAACCTAGCGTTCATGGGGAATATGAATTTTCAGGAAGAGATTACTGCATCAGGAAGTAAAGTATCATTGATCCCATATACTATTTCGTCATTTGAAGAAGATATAGAAGCTGGAACTCCATCAAAGGTTGATTTCAATATAGGAGGAGATGCTAAAATAGCCATAACATCAGGCCTAAATCTTGATCTCACAGCTAATCCTGATTTCTCACAAGTAGAAGTAGATCAACAAGTAACCAACTTATCAAGATTTGAAATTTCATTTCCCGAAAGAAGACAATTCTTTTTAGAAAATGCTGACTTGTTTGGTTCATTTGGATTTGAGAACATAAACCCATTTTTTACGCGGAGGATAGGAATTGTAACTGATACAACCACAGATTCTAACATCCAAAATGCAATATATGGCGGACTTAGACTAAGTGGAAAGATCAATAATGACTGGCGAGTTGGATTGCTATCCATGATGACAAAAAAAGAAGAAAAAGCCGGACAACCTGATTTAAATTATACGGTAGCTACAGTACAACGAAAATTAGGAACAAGGTCTAACATAGGAGCTATCCTGGTCAATAGACAAAGTATCAAACCCTCTAACGACAATATAACAGAGAAGTATAACAGAGTTGTTGGGCTAGACTATAACCTTGCTACAAAATCTAATCTTTGGGCTGGAAAAACATTCATTCATAGATCAATATCGGTAGACAATAAAAAGGACGCTATTGCGCATGGATTTGATCTAACATATAATAAGCGAAAATTTCTTGCACGGTGGCAACATGAATATGTAGGTGATGGATATGATGCACAAGTAGGTTTTATAAGAAGGACTGACTATTTCAGAGTTGGACCTGACTTTAGGTATTTCTTTTATCCGTCAAGCGGAATTGTAAATAGGTCTAATTTATTCATTAATTATCGGCAATTTTGGATTCCTGGCTTAGGGAAGACTGATCAAGATATCGCGACAGGAGTGAGTTTTGATTTCAGTAATAATGCAAGACTTAGTTTAGAATTAGGTCGAAAATATATTTATTTATTCGACGAATTTGATCCTACTGGAACTGAATCTATTTCCCTTCCTCAAGACACAGACTATGCTTATTATTTCTTTATGGCAAATTACAGTTCTGATAATAGTAAGCTATTTTCTGTTAGATTTAGACCTTTTATTGGTCAATACTTTAATGGGAAACGATATGGAGCACGTGGTAGCTTTAATTATCGTGTGGAACCTTATGGATCTGTAGCTCTAAATTACAATTACAATTTATTTGACATGCCTTACTTAGATGAAAAAAAATCGACTATTTTGTTAGGCCCTAGGTTTGATTTTTCATTTACAAAGTCAGTATTTTTAACTGCTTTCTTTCAGTACAATAGTCAAAGTCAGAATACGAATATAAATACAAGGTTCCAATGGAGGTTCGCTCCTGCAAGTGATTTCTTTCTTGTGTATTCAGACAATTATTTTTCAGGAAATCCGGACGATCCATCTGACAGATTTGATTTTAATCTTAGGAATAGATCTATAGTAGCTAAGGTTACTTATTGGTTAAATATGTAGGGATATTCTATAGTACTGAATATCCTTTATTTTTATAGCTAATTGGTCTTTTACTTCTGACCAATTACACCGCTTTCGATGATTATACGTAAATTCTACTTCTTCAAGACTCTATTAATGGCTTGCGCCCGAGAATTGACATCCAGCTTACTGTAGATTTTTACTATATGTGTTTTTACAGTATTGATAGATAGAAATAACTTTTCTGCAATTCCTGCATTGCTTTTGCCTTTCCATATATTTTAAAGAACTATATATTCCTGTGGGCTAAGGATATGTTTAAAAACAATAGAGATTGCTATTAACGATGTTTCTATTTTGGCTGATCATAAGAAGAAAAACGATTACCTTATACAGGTGAAGAATACATTATTTCTAATAATAATTGTAATCAACGATTATTTTCATCGATACAAATTTTCGATCTTAGGAGACAAATGATCAATAATATTTCGAGTAAAAAATATCAATCAAGAGAAAATTCTGTAAAAATAGACGCCCGCAATTTTGCTAGTTCAATCTATATTGTTAAAATTGCATCAGCGGAAGGTTACCGCTATATAAAATTAACCAAATCGTAATTGTAATTCTCTTAATCTTTTCTAGCCTCAGGACTTGTAACCCTGAGGCTTTTTTGTTTGTATAAAACTCAAGGAATTAACTTTGAAACAAAATAAAATCATTGTAAAAGAAATTTAAATAAAAAAAGAACAACCAACGTCTATATTCTACTAGATGCTTATTTCTTATCCGAAATCCGCTTATAACATAATTTTGTTAAACATCTACTATAAAAAAGAAGCCTGATTCGTTGCCAAAACAGACTCCTAAAAAACACCCTTATCGTAATATTCTATAGACTTATAACTCAGATAAAAATATAAAATATAGTGAAACTTAATAGTCTTTTATATTGTCTATGACGAAAATACCTATTAATTAATTTAAAATCAACACAATTAAACTTACAATACCCTTTTATTTGTATTTAAAACCAAATATAAATCAAAAAGTTTAGATCAACAGAATGAATTTGTAATAAAAAAACTACATCATCTAAAAAATTCAACTATAATTTATGGTATAGACAATTCAATTAATGAAAAGCAAAATGTAACAATATTCGAAACAACAAGCATCTTAATAAAAACTAGTGGTGTCCGAATAAAAATATACGAATCTAATACAGCTAATAAATTAAGAGGTGTTGGGGTAAATAAAGAAGAAAGATGTTCTAAAATAGAAACTTTAGAATTTACTCCGAATCTTGAAATTTGATATTGTCCTCTAAAAGATTTAGGTGCATAGTGAACGTAATCGCGTTTGCCGTTTGATAAAATTGAGGAAGAAAGATAATTTTTTGAAAAAAAAACTTAGTTTGAATTAAATATTATGGAAGGAAAACCAAAAAGCCCCAAGGCGGAGAGCCCGGGGCCTCATATCTTATTATTGTTTAATAAGATAAGACGATTAAAAAAGACGAAATTCTTTACATAGTTCTGTTGCCCATACCGTGGTATGATCGAACTTCACTATAAAATTTATTAAGTAATGATTGTCCTAGGCTAGAATTATAATAGCCATAGTTTTAGCTTGATTACCTTTATTTTAAATAGAAAACACTAATCTACATTATCATGTAAATATGAATTGTCACTTGATAACAAAGGACCATCATCATCCATTGATACAGTGTACCTACTTCGGTCGTTATCACGAGCCGAATCTACTTCATCCAACTTCACATTTCTACGTGCATATGCTGGCAATGACTCCATGTCTGCAACCACTTTGGGAGAGTCCAATGGTACACTCGAGCTCTTTCTTGCTAGTTCTCTCCTATTGGCTTCCATTTCTTGTTCTTTTCTTCTTTGCTCAGCTCTAAAAAGTAAATCTTCATCACTCATTACTGGTTCGTAATTACCTTTTTGAACACCTAAAGTATTGATAGTAGATCTGATATCATCACTCTCAAAATCAAATACATTCTGAGTAGCAACTTCTGGTTCTTGAGACGTTGTAGATTCTGGTTCTGATTTTGTGATCGCACCAAAAACGTCCTCATCTAAACCAACTTTTGTAACTTGTCCTCTTTCTTGGACAGGTCTCTTTGCACCTCCTTCTCTGAATCCTGTAGCTATGATTGTTATACCTACACCTTCTCCGATGGTATCATCTTTACACACTCCCCATATTACATCCGTACCATATCCAGCTTCTTCTTCTAGATAATTAGTAATTTCACTGACTTCGTCCATAGTTACTTCTTTCTCACCAGAAGTAATATTGAGTAATATATGTTTAGCGCCTCTGATGTCATTATCTTCTAATAACGGGGAGTTTAATGCCGTTTGGATAGATTTTCTTGCTCTATCTTCACCTTCCACAACTGCATGGCCCATTATAGCTACACCACTATCTTTCATAACAGTGTTGACATCTTCAAAATCTACATTGATATTTCCTATTACTGTTATAATTTCAGCGATTCCTTTTGCTGCAGTAGTTAAAATATTATCAGCTTGAGAAAAAGCTTTGGACAACTCTAGATTACCGTGGATCTCTTTGACTTTGTCATTAGAGACAACCAATATAGAATCTACATTTTTTTTCAACTGCTCAAGCCCTTCTAAAGCTTGCTTGTTACGCCTCATACCTTCAAATTTAAAAGGTAATGTTACGATTGCTACAGTTAAAATATGCATCTCTTTTGCAGCTTTGGCAATAATTGGTGCAGCTCCTGTCCCAGTTCCTCCTCCCATACCAGCGGTGATGAATAACATCTTGGTATTATCTGATAAAAATGTTCTTACCTCATCGATAGACTCTATACAAGCCTCCTTACCAACCTCTGGTTTAGATCCAGCGCCCCTGCCTTCTGTAAGATGAGGTCCTAGTGATATTTTAACTGGAATATTACTGTGATCCATTGCTTGCGCATCTGTATTACAAATGGCAAAATCTACACCAACGATCCCTTGTTCGTACATGTGTGCTACGGCATTTCCACCGCCACCACCAACACCAATTACTTTGATTATTGAGCTATTTTTTTGTTTTAAATCAAATTCCATGATTATGAGTTTTCTTATTTTATAAATTGAGAGCTACTAAAAACGCTTAGTAGTCAGTTGATGGTCATACTAAAATTCTGAGTCAGGAGTAGCCTCAAAAAATTCTTTGGTAAGTGTATAGAATCTATCAAAAAACTTACTCCCACGTTTTTTTCTATCCTCAGTTTCTCCAGACGTACTATCATGTTCTTCATGATCTTCTTCATTCTGCTCTATACCTTCAAAATCTAATCGATCATTATCATTCGTTACAGACTCTACGAATTGCCTGTCTTTCATATTCTCAATTGTATTTTTGAGCAAACCTACTGCAGTCGCATATATAGGACTTGCTAGTTGCACATGATACCCGTGTGCCAAATGTTCTACTGGCTTACCCACTCTAGCTCCAAGCCCTGTATGGTACTCTGCAAGCAAATTGATATGCTTCAATAAAGAACCACCACCAGTTAAGACAATACCTGCAATCAATTTATTTTCATATCCTGATCTTCTGATCTCCCATAATACATAATCAAAAATCTCTTCTACTCTAGCCTGAATGATCCTCGCTAGATTCTTTTCCGAAATCTCTTTATGTTCTCTTCCTTTAAATCCAGGAATCGTGATTATTCTGTTGTCATAGATTTCATTCGCCATTGCAGAGCCGAACTTAACCTTTAATTTTTCTGCCTGATCCATCATCACAGTACAACCTTCTCTTATATCTTTTGTCACTGCATTTCCTCCAAATGGAATAACAGCAGTATGACGGATGATACCATCTTTGAATATTGTAATATCAGTAGTACCTCCTCCAATATCTACAAGAGCAACTCCAGCTTCTTTCTCCTCATCACTGAGTATAGATGCAGCACTTGCTATAGGTTCTAGAGTGACATCAGCAACTTCTAAACCCGCCTTCTCTACACATCTCATAATATTACGTGATGCAGATATCTGCCCGGTAATGATATGGAAATTTGCTTCTAATCTAATTCCTGACATACCCACTGGATCTATGATGTCTCTCTCATCATCCACAGTAAATTCCTGAGGAATCACGTGCAATATCTTATCTCCCGGAGGCAAGACGAGCTTATGCATGTCTTTGACCAACATCTCGACATCATCGTAAGATATCTCGTCATTGGCATCATGTCTAACTCTGACACCATGATGATGGAGCGATTTGATATGCTGTCCTGCGATACCCACATGAACCAATTTAAATTTCAACCCAGCATTACGCTCAGCAATTTCAATGGCTTCTTTGATGGCTCGTACAGTTTTATCAATATTCGATACCACTCCTCGTGATACTCCTTCTGACTTCACTGTTCCTACGGAGACTATTTCAATCTTTCCGTATTCGTTGAGGCGCCCTGCAATGGCGCACACTTTAGTCGTACCTATATCCAAGGCTACGGCTATTTCATTTTGGATGTTGTTGTGATCATTCATAAACTATTATTTTTTATCGAGCAACGCGCTCATTAAAAACATCTATCTTGTGTAATCCAGAGATTCTAATCTCCTTTTTACTTTTAATTATTTTTTCGTTTTTCAACTTCAATCATTCAACCTGCACAATACTATGTTCGTCGAGGTTTGATATCTCAATGCTATATAATTGCCTAAGTACACTGTTGACTTAGATTTATTTTTGCTTCGCAAAGACTTTATTTCAGCTGCCAATGAATTGTAAGCACCATTAGCTTTCCGTTATTTCAAAACATTTACGTCGAGGTTTGTAACCTCGAAGCCATATGATTGCCTAAGCAAACATCTAAATATGCCTTTGCTCACATGACGTTAGAATTATCAATTATTCATTATCAATTATCGATTCAATTTTACATATGATTGCCCAAGCAAACATCTAAATATGCCTTTGCATACATGACGTTAGAATTATCAATTATTCATTATCAATTATCAATTCAATTTCACTCTTTCTTCGTCGCCCAAATAGCGGAGTAATCATCATTTTTAATGTCATATTTCAGTGTGAGCATTTCATACTTTCTCCAACCGACATGTTTCATACCTTCCTTGTACATCTGCTTCATCAAATCGAATCTATGAATCATTTCTTCTTCCTTATCGATGTCGATTTTACCCATAGCCAATTTTTGCCTTCCTACTTTTGGAACTAAGATGATTTGATTATCATCTTGTACATCTATCTGCTCAATTAGTGCTGTCAAAAATTCATCTTGATGAACATATTTTGCAACTGCAAATACATCTTTCAGGTTGTTCTCTTTCTTACTCTCCAGAAACCCTTTTGTGTAATCATCTATATTTCCTGACGCTACTGGCACTCTTATAGTTGATCCCTTATATGCTGGTATTTCTGTACCATCACTATCTAAATAATAACTCGTTTTATTCTTGCTAAATACTCTAACTATAGGCTCTCTTTGCATTATGGCGATGTACAACCTATCTTTATTATCTACAAAAACTTCAGCTTCTTTAATACGATCATCTGCCTCTAGCATCATTTCCATATCCATCAAATCTAGATCACGAATAGAGCTCTCTTTCAAATCATATCCTAAGTAGTTTCGGAACATCGTTTTCACTCCATTTTTAGATATCAAGTTTTTGCCTCCTTTGATCCCTTTTATAGATATTCCTACCTTGGTTATCGTAGCATTCTTCTTTCGTTCTATAGCCATGAAAAGCACACCCATAATGACAAATGTCACTATAGTCCAGGCTAGATTTTTCTTCCAGTCCGCTCTTTTGGAGTTATGTGTTTTATTTCTTGGCATTTGTATTACTTAGTTTCTTTCGGTATTTAAAAATTTATTTATCTGAGAAACAAAAACATCAATATCACCTGCACCGAGGGTCATTAATATTTCTATATCTTTAATTTTCAATTCTTCCAATAGTGTTTCTTTTGTCACTAATGTTTTATTTTTAGTTTTCATTTTATCATAAATAACCTTGGATGTTACTCCATCTATCGGCTTTTCTCTAGCTGGGTAAATTTCCATCAAAAAGACTTCATCTAACATATCCAGCATCTCAGCAAACCCATCCACGAAGTCTCTTGTCCTTGAGAATAAATGTGGTTGAAATATTCCAGTTATTTTCTTATTCGGAAACAACTCTTTAGCTGCCCCTATTGCAGATTTCAACTCTGTTGGATGGTGTGCATAGTCATCAATATATGTCACGTGTTCATCCTCGTAGATCGTTTCAAATCTTCTTTTTATTCCTTTAAACGATTCCAAACCAACTCTTACAGCCTCTCCATCTAATCCTAAAATTTCACCAATAATAATTGCCACTATTGAATTTTCGATGTTATGCCTGCCAGCAAGATTTGTTCTCAATCCATTAATAGATCCATTTTCTGATTCATAGTCAAAGAAGAATTTTCCGTTTTGTACACGAATATTTCCTGCACTTACTTCTGTATCTGTTCCTATTCCAAACAAGACAACATTTACATTCTTATCTGCTAATACATCTATTACACCATCACTTAATCCCGCTAGCATCTCCTCTTTGATAATTAGCGTACCGTCTTGCTTGATCTTCATTATGAATGCTTCGAATCCTTCGATCATCACATTATGATTACCATAGATATCCAGATGATCAGCATCCATACTCATGATGGCAATAATATCTGGAGACAAGTGCAAGAATGATCTGTCATATTCATCTGCCTCGACTACGATCCAATCTCCAGATCCTTCGATATAGTTACTGTTATAATTTGACATGATTCCACCAATAAAAGCAGAGACATCTTCTTTTCCATGTTTCAATAAGTGAGCTGTTGTTGCACTGGTTGATGTTTTGCCATGAGTTCCAGCGATCGCAATCGTTTTCTTTACTTGGCTCAATCTTCCTAGCATCTCTGCCCGCTTGATGACATCGAATCCATTATCTATAAAGTGATTAAGTTCTGAATGCTCATCTGAAATTGCTGGCGTATATACGACCAAGTCAATTCCATCTGGTATCAGATTCACATCATCATTATAATGAATCTTCATGCCTTCATCAACCAACTTTTTGGTCAATGTTGTTTCTGTTTTATCATAACCATAGACTTCCTTTCCTTGTGAAAGCATGTATCTTGCAATGGCACTCATGCCTATTCCTCCGATACCTATGAAGTATATTTTTTTCGTTTCGCTCATTTCATTCGCTTAAGACCGCTTTGCTTT
>Ga0209187_1003424_pt1 | contig 13269 bp, 8 predicted proteins | sample BantaG_FD_187430 | JGI IMG/M metagenome (GOLD analysis project Ga0209187, IMG submission 187430) | Marine algal microbial communities from Bantry Bay, Ireland - BantryBay_4 metaG (SPAdes) (version 2) | ecosystem: Host-associated > Algae > Red algae > Unclassified | place: Bantry Bay, Ireland... | reverse complement strand
GGGATAGTGCGTTATTTGGTTGGTCTCCTGCTCTATAACTCACCGGGATTCCTTTTGGGAGATTGAGATAAACCGCTGCTGATTCTGTAAGTTCTCCTTGATTAGAGAAGGTAGCTTTCAGATCTGGTAGCATGGACTCATCTATTCCGAAATAGTCCATCAGTGCAGAGGCTGTAGACTGCGTCTTAAAGTTCCACAGGATACCTTCAGAAAGTCCAGATATAGTACTGGTGACTATGCCAGTCATTTTATAAGCGATGTAATCACCCGGCAGCATAATTTTATTTATGCGCTCATACACGTGAGGCTCGTTTTCTTTGACCCACTTTAGTTTTGATGCTGTGAAGTTACCTGGAGAATTTAAGAACTGCTGACTACAGTAGTCGATTCCTAGATCAGATGCAGCTTGATCACCTATGGAGACGGCTCTACTATCGCACCATATGATGGATGGCCTGACAGCTTTTCCATCTTTATCTACAGCGACTAGGCCATGCATCTGATAGGAGATGCCAATGGCTTTGATTTCTGATTTATCTACCTGGACAGTGTGTAATAATTTAGTGATCGCTTGTTTAGTATAGGACCACCAGATATCGGGGTCTTGCTCTGCCCAGTCTGGATGAGGGGCAGATATTTCCATTTCTGTGGATGGAAAGGTAGATATGGCAATCGTTTTTTTTGTTGTGGCGTCTACGATCGCTGCTTTAATGGAAGAACTACCAATATCAAGGCCTAACAAGTACATAAAATAGTATTACATCTATAATGAGTCACTTCCTTTATTAGAAGAGAATATATGTGCTGGTTAGGCCTGAGGTATTGATTTATCGGTTGAAGATCGCTTAGATCCGACTAAGGTTCTTTTGATTTAAATAATCTATATAGTTTGCCAACATTCGGAACAATTACGAATTCTGTTCGTCTGTTAGCTGCATGCGCTTCTTTAGAATCACCAGCTACATCAGGTAAGAATTCCGCTCTACCTGCTGCTGCTAATTGCTTAGGATTAACTCCAAGATCAATCAGCTTACGCACGACAGAGATACCTCTTGCAGCACTAAGATCCCAGTTATCGTCAAATTTATCAGTCACGACACCTCTATTATCAGCATGTCCTTCGACGAATAATGTTAATTGAGGATTGCTAATCAGCATGGTTGCTATTTCTTGTATAGCACCTTCATCGCCTTTCTGAAGTTTATCAGATGCAGATTTGAAGTTAATATTCTCATTGAGGTCTAAGTATAATTGGCCTTCGATTTCTTTTAGTCTCTGGCTGCTATTCACGACAGCCGCGTCGACATTGCTCACTGCTGCTTCTACATTAGCAAATGCTGCATTGATTTCCCCTCTTAGATTATCAATTTGTTTTTGTTTTTGATCGACCCTATATTCTACGTCGGTCAAGTCTTTTTTCGCTGAAGTCAGATCAGATTTTACAGTTTGTAAATCTTTATTGATTGAATCTTTTTCTTTAGCTAATGTTGAATTCTTTTGATTTAGACTTGCGATTTTGCCATCCATGTCTGTTTTCATTTCAGACATTTTCATATCCATATCAGCGATCTGCTGTTCTTTCTCCATCACCATTTCGTCGAATTTCTTTTTTCCGACGCAGGATGTCATCAAAACACAAAGTGTCACCACGGCAATTAGGGTAGTTGGTATAGTTTTCATTCTCATTTTATTCAGTTTTCAATCTTTAAGATTATTTATAGAGGTTTAAAATTATATACTTATTTGAAATTACTATAATATCCTGTGGTTTATTTGAGGGAAAATCAGCCATAAATTAGAATCAGGGAGTAAATGAGGTTGAAATTTCGGCTAAAAAATAACTTTAGCAGTTTCTTAACTGGATTATTTTTAGAAATATGGTTACATAATTAGATAAAAACACTCCATATGTACAAAACAATAGCACTTGTCTTATGCCTTGGTCTCTCCATCACGACTCAAGCCCAATTTGGTAAATTATTAGAAACTGCAAAAAAAACCATCCTTGATGACTCATCTTCTGGAGATATAGGCTCAGGACTTAAGCAAGCCCTAGAAATTGGTGTTGGAGATGCTGTAAAAAGCTTATCTGCTGAAAAAGGTTATTTAGAATCCCCCTATAAGATATTAGTGCCAGAGGAAGCGAAGAAAGTCACATCCAAGCTGGCTATGGTGCCGGGATTCCAAAATGTAGAAAAGGATTTAATAGATAAAATGAATCAAGCAGCTGAGATAGCAGCCAAGAAGGCTACACCAATTTTCATTGATGCGATCAAGCAAATGTCATTTAGAGATGCGACCGACATCCTTTTTGGCGATTCAGATGCAGCCACCAGATATTTAGAGAGTAGTTCTAGGCAAAGCCTATACAAAGAATTTTTACCAGTCATTCAAGCTTCATTAGATGAAGTAAATGCAAGAACATACTGGCAAGACGCCGTATCAGCTTATAATAAGATCCCCTTTACGAAAGACTTGAATCCAGCGCTGGATGATCATGTGAATCAGAGAGCACTGGATGGTATGTTTAGCCTGATACAAGAAAAAGAGACGGGTATCAGAGGCGATAAAAGCTTGCGCACGACACCACTTTTAAAGGATGTTTTTGGAAAATTAGATGAGTAAGTCTTAATCGGACTGATCTACTTTTATTCCAGTGGGTAGACCGTCTATGCTTTTCGAGTTATTTTCTTTCCAGTATGATTTGAAATAGTTAGGTCCTTTTTCTTTTGCCCGATCTACTAAGATGCTGCGCTGACCTGAGAATTCATATTCTGGTACAGCATAGCCACAAGAGGTTTGGACTGATTCTATCTGAAGCCTGAATATATTTCTGGCACCAGATTTATGATCAAAGTCAGCTAAAAGGTCGTCCCATTCTGAGTCACCTTCATGATATACCTTCGCCTTTCCATATAGTCTCAAGATCAGTGGAGTGCCCAGAAATGAGCAAAACATCATCGTCATCCGATTCTGACTGAGCAAATGTGCTGCTGTCTCATTACCGCTCCCCGTATAGTTAACCCATAGAATATGCTGCTTATCTTCAACTCTTAAAGAATCTAAGCCTTTCGGTGATAGATTGATCCTGCCGTCTTCAGCTGCTGTGGCCACGAAGAACATTTGTTGTGCTTTGATGAATTGAATCAGAGCATCATTGAGCGATGAAAGAAATGCTGCCATAATGAACGGTTATTTGGTAAATTTCTAAAAATAAATTGATGCATTCAAAGCTTGAGGATCAATGTTGTGCGTATTGATGCTTACATGAGGGCTATCTTTATCAATATTAGTCTGTTCACAACTTACGCAAGAAAGAAAAATGACTTATATTTGCACTCCATTAGAAAAAATGGTCGCGTGGCCGAGTGGCTAGGCAGAGGTCTGCAAAACCTCGTACGGCGGTTCAAATCCGTCCGCGACCTCTCGAAAAGGCTCCTATCAAGGAGCCTTTTTTCGTGGTTCACGGTCGGATTTGGCTTGCCCGCCCTTTACTGATGCGAAGGTTTCTTTACTTTGAAGGTCGATTTACGACCTTCAGGTTGCACCAATGTGGGAGATATTCAAATCACTATATTCATTTTTAATAATGGAGTGTTTTTGGAAGCTGCTTTTCAGTGATTACTCTTTTGAACCCATCAGGCTTTTGCCCGTAGAAAAAATATAGCCTCTGATAAGTGTATTTACAAAGAGTATATATATTTAAGCATGGTAATACTATGAATAGTGAAAACCAGACTACAGGGACAGACCAACTATATATTGCCCCGTAACCATATAGGAAAACAGGGGGTTCGTATATAGGATTGAGTTTGCTTTTGCGATTTTGTTAGTATGGCTTAAAATCATTTGCCATCTGATATTCATCTATCTGAATTCTTCTCAAGGATGCCATTCAATAGAATACACACAGATTTCATTTATCTAAAGCATCAAGTCTATTTGAGATCAAAGCCATCACCATAATGGGAAAGGCTATCCAGAATTGAATAGCCAATCAAAGCATGATCATTCTAATACACTTCTAAAGTTAAATCGCCATCATCCAAAATAGGCTGGAATAGCTTTGCCTCTTTTCTGATCATAGTCAATGCCTCTTGATTCAGATCCGCTATCCATTCCATTAAAGACATTGATTGACTATCTATAGTTTTGGTAATCAAAACCAATTGAGCCAATAAGCTATCTGAATCACTTTCTATCAGTTCTATGAATAGCTTTGCTGTCTTTACTGCTTTTTTTGCCTTGCCTTCGGCATGGGACGACTCTGAGGTGATAAGATATACGAGGTTGCTATGATGGCCTTGAATAGCCTGTCTTGTTGTTCCGATCAATTTATCTGTAATCATAATTTAGATTTTTTTATGATCGATATTAGCCATTGAAATTATCGAAAGGGAATTAGAAGAGGCTTGATTCAATCAACTTTGTTATATATAAGTGAATTAGTTGTAGTATCTACATAAATTGTGAATTATTTGTGCCATTTAATCATTTTCTGCAAATAGCTTGACCTTGAAGAGAAAGAAATTAAGAAAGGTAAGTAGAGAGCCAAAAGTTTCGACTGACTGGAACTTAATTTTCGATTATTTAAATGATAATCTAAAATTTCCAGAATTTACTAATGTTGAAGATTCCTATCATTTACTAAATGATGATGGTTCTTCAAATAGAAATCAGGATTGGAAGTGGGTATTTTGGTATCTCTTTATTTATGCTTGTTTAATTTGGTTGTTTTCATTGGTTTATAAGAGCTATTCTTATGAATTCTATTATCCTAACTTGGATAAGGATCCAGAGTATAAAGAAGAACTGCAAGTATTTCGAGACAGACTGAAATCAAGAATAATTAATCATTTTGAAACAAGCTATGGAACTACAAATTTCCAATTTGGTGACTACTCTGCTGATTTATCAAATATTAATATTTCGACTGTGAGAACCTTGATTGAGGGTATAGAAGTAAGAATCAGTGGATTTTTGATTCGAAAAATGAATAGAAGGAGTTTTCCGCTCAGATTTAAACATACGCTATTACTTCATAATGGATGTATGAATAGTGATGTAGAAATACTTGAATCTCGATCTAATTATAAACAATTAGATTCTATCTTAATGAATAGCCCTTTAGTTATAAGAAACAATGATAGAATGAAAGATTATTTGAAGCTTGATAAGGAATTATGTGATCAAGTATTTTTATTGTGCCGAACAAAATCTAATAGTCCTATTTTAATGCCTTCCAATTTAGCAAATAGGATGCTGTATTTCAGTGCTTCAACTATGACGGGATTAGGTTTAGGTGATATATTGCCACTTTCAAATAGAATGAGGATGCTATCAATTATTCAATCACTTACTGGATTGTTAGTTATTGGCTTGTTTTTGAATACGCTTGCAAGGAGATATTCGAATAAAGAATAGTCTAATATAAAAGACAATTAGATCACCTTTATCATCACCCTTTTAAAATTGTTTAAATATTTTACTCATATATAATTGAATATCAGTCTATTATGATTATATAGATTAGTCCGTTCGCGACCTCTCGAAAAGACTCCTATTAAGGAGCCTTTTTTCGTGGTACACGGTCGGATTTGGCTTGCCCGCCCTTTACTGATGCGAAGGTTCCTTTACTTTGAAGGTCGATTTACGACCTTCAATCTCGCTGGGGGTGAGACCGTTCAGTCATGTCCGCGACCTCTAGAAAACGGTAATTGACGGATCAGTCGGTTGCCTTTATTCATTCTGATAATTAGCACTTTTCGCATAACTGAAATACGATAGGGTAAATAGAAACAAATTACTCAAGTGCTAGTTAAAAAATTGAATGACTACATCGATGAGTCAACACTGGCTGATGTTATTTTAGATAGGTTTTTTCACAAAGTCCATCGTAATGAACTAAGCTGAACTGATCAGAGGCATGGGGTCAGATATGCGGAATAACGGAATACGTAATAACTTAAAAAAGCCCATAAGAGCATAAGAAACACTACTGTACTCTCTTCTATATGATTACTACTACTCTATAGAGTGTTTGTTGTTGTTGGACTCTGTGAAACTTGCAGCCTAACGGCTGCTTTTACTAATGATACATTGATAAAAGGTGTTTATCTAAGGTATGATTAACTAAGTGCTAATATGCGCAAATTAGATCCAAAAGTTAAAGTCAGACGATCACCAAAGAATAAACCTTTCGCATAGTAACTTAACATTGAAACCAACCTTGCATGAATATGCGTAAATATGCTTTACTGCCAATGCTACTATTGGCCATGACAACAATTTTACTTTCTCAAGAACAATTGGAAGTTGAAGGAGCCATAATCATTGAGAACAGTTCTGACCCCACACCTTCAGTTGGTACTATTCGCTGGAATGGAAATGACTTTGAAGGATTTACCAATAGTGGCTGGAAATCGCTTACTGGCTGTGATTGCTGCCAATGTAATTTTGAATGCCAAGACATAGAGTTATTCAATGATTATTCGAATGGAGCCATCACTGATCAAATTCATATTAATAGCATTGCTAATGTTGATTGCTATAGATCAATAGATGTTTCATTCAGCTTATCTAATCCCATGGATTCAGTTTTATCCTATATCTCATCTGGTCCAAATACTGTAAGTCAGATGGTTTACTATTGGGATAATGGAATCGTAGTTGATTCATGTAGCTTTGATATAATAGCCATTGATTGTAGTACTAATCAAGGTCCATTATTTGCATGTAATTGCTTAATGATACAGCTTGTTAATGGAGTGGTTACCGTCAATGTAAATGACTTCATTCAAACCAGTCCATGCTCAAATTTAGACTTTTCGTTTTCAGCTAATCAATCTGATACATTGCGCACTTTCAATTGTACCAATATTGGAGATATTCAAATTACTTTCTTTGTTTTTGAGAATGGCATCTATCAACAGAATTGCTTTGCTATATCAACTGTGATTGACCCTACTGGATCTTGCATGGCTATGCCATGCAATAGTGATACCTATACATGCAATGAGCCAGTTTTTAATATGACGGCCACTAATCCGCCCTCATATACAATTGGTATTTACGACATAGTTGATATTGATGTTTGTACCGGTAATCTATCGGCTGCTTTCTCTGCAAATCCAGCAGATCAGTTCAGGACATACGGTTGCACCAATGTCGGAGATATTCAAATCACGATTTTCATTTTTAATAATGGAGTGTTTTTGGAAGCTTGCTTTTCCGTGATTACAATTCTTGACCCAAGTGGCTTATGTCAATAACTTATATTCCGTTAAAAGTAGTTACGAGATGCTTTAATCAATATCCTTAAGATATAATTCCAAGTAAATGATTAGCTAAGCTATTTACTGAAATCACGTCTTTATCGATAAAAAGCATCCTACAACTTATCTCATTATTCCCTTCAGCATAAATCATCTCATTTGAAGGGAGTTGAGATCTTGGATAAAGTAAAAACCCTTGTCTCGCATTCCAAAACCGACAATAAGTATAAATCTGCCTTAAATCTTGTTGACTAGCTTTTCTGTCCTTTGGTTGTTTCCACTTAGCATCCAGGATATAAATATGCCCATCTTTCTTGATAATAATATCAGGTTTTAGGTAGTATGATTCATTAAGAAATAAATGTCTGAATTCTTGATAAACTTCGTATCCGAGTTCAGATTGACTTTTCTTAAGAGATTGAAAAATAAATTCTTCCCAGAGCTGATCCATATTGAATAGTAGCGCCAACATCTTATTGCGGCCTTTGCTAATTTGGGGAGAATAATTACCGATGAGAACTCTGGCAATGTCCAATACTTTGGTATAGGGTTTTGTTTTTCGGCTCAGATGAATTTTGTCAAATGAATCGATTGTAATGACTTTAGTGGCAATACTTGGGAATAATAGAGAAAGCCTGTTGGCTTTGCCAGCAAGATAACTGGATCCACTAAACTCTTGAACGATTTGTAAGGCGAATCTCAGGATTTGATGAATCAGCATCTCATGATCGTAGACTTGATGAGAGGTATAGAACCGTTCTTTATGAACGATATTTTTTGATAGATGTCCAGTTAATTCAAGCCTACCTTTTAGTGCCAGTGAGTTTGATGTTTTCTTTCTATATGATTTCACTAATCCTGATTGGATCAAAGAGGCTAATTCCATGAGAAACATATCCATGTAGATTTCAAGTAAATGAAATTTATTTTTCCCGACCGTTGCTTCTCCTTTATTATATGCTTGTACTTTTTTACAAACTCGCAACATATCTAAGAGGATATCTCTCCATTCGGAGTTGCTTTCGGATGAATCGACTTTAGGAAGTATTTCAATCGTCAATTGATCAACTTGTATAATGCCTACATAATTTCTAAATCTGATTCCATTTGCCGTTGCTTCCAAATAATTAAACCCATAAAGTTCATTTAATTTGAGTAGTGCAGTTAGATGGTGTTTAGTAAATCCATTAACTCCGACGTTTAGTTTGGTCCATTCATATGTTTGAATCACATTAGTTTTCACTTGCTGATTCTTCTGGAAGATTGAGTAAGTAGCGAGTGGCGTTTAGAATATCAAAATCCTTACTGATTGGGATTAGTTGATATTCAAAATCAGGAAGGTCTATATCTATATCATTTGAATTTCCAGCAAACACAGTTGACTTGTTGTCAATTCTTTTTCTGGCTATAAAACCTTTGCCAAGAACTAACTCTAATTTACCATAGTCATTGTAAAAATACTCTTGAAGTAAAGGGATGATCTTATTCTTGAATGTCTCTTTTAGTCCTTCAAGCTCATTTATCCCAAGAAAATAGGAATGACCAATGGTATGGTCTTTATCTATGAGTAAGGTTATTCTTTGATTAATTGTTTCCAGTAGATGAACAAGATTAACACCATCTATGTCATCACTGCCTTCTTCTTCAGATTGCCCTGAGATTACTTTAGTATCTGGTTGTACCTCTTTGAATGAGAATCGACGTCTTAATGCAGTATCTAAAGCTTCCACACTTCTATCAGCTGTATTCATGGTTCCTATGATATACAAGTTAGATGGCAGGCCAAAGTCAATCTTACTATAAGGTAGCTTCAGTACAATTCGATTGGTCTTGTCCAATCTTTTATCATCTTCTAATAAGGTAATCAGTTCACCAAAAATACCTGAAACATTACCTCTATTGATTTCATCGATGATGATAACATAGCGATCTACATTGAGCTGAGAAGCTTCCTGCCAGTTTATGTCTCTTATAATAGTCTCTAATTGCAAGTCTGTCAATTGATAATTGATCTCATAAGAAGATTTTTCATCTTCCATATTATGTAGGAATTCATTAACTGCCCAATAGGCTGTAGCGTTACTACCCCCAATAAGGTTTCTGATGGCTTTATTTATATTGCTAATATTCTTTAAATCAGAAATACCATGAAAAACCTTTTCTAAGCGAGTTTTAGAAACGATATAATTTCGATTACCATTTTCATGAGAGACATTGATATTGTCTTTTGCAGTTACTTCCTTTAGGATCAGTTTACTACCAGTCTTAGACTTTAGGGTGTACCCACTTTCTGATTCATTGATCAAATCAAGCAATCTATTGTACTTATCGCCAAAACTTACACTTTCATTCTCGCTCCATTTGACATATTCTTGCGTTGCCAACTTACTCATACTTTTTAAAATACCATCTTTGATTTCATAAGAGAGTTCAGACTCTAAATCATCCAGAGTAGGCTTGATGCCTTCTATGAAGTCTTCGTAGCTCATGCTCTGATGAAAGGTTGTAAAGGCTATCTTACCTTTCTTCCTCAAATTTTCATATTCCTCAACAAGGTCTATTCGAGTTCTATTCTTAATTTCTACGCCAAGGATGTCTAAAGCCAGTTCTATAGAGCGATATGTTTTTCCAGTGCCAGGAGGTCCATAAAGGATTTGATTGCAAGGATGTTCTGATTTAGTAGGGTTAATCAATTCTATGATATCTTCTCCGAGATGTTCTTCCTCTTCTTCAACTATTTCTAAGGGATATTTTTGAAGCCTTCTCTGATATGAACTATTAAATTTTTCCCAACCCTTCTTATCAATCCTTTGCGCTTTCCATTCAGGATTTTCTATCTGAAAACTTGAAATTTCTGAATCAATAAATGGCAATACTTTATTTATGAATTCAAGAAGAGCTGGATATAATTTCTTAAAATCAGAGAATTCAGTAGGACTATCTATGTTAAGAAATGCAATCCTATTATGTTCTTGTGTATGACGATTTTTATAATTTGGAAAAGCTGTATCAATCTTCCTGACAAGCTACTCCAAGAATTTTAATGAAAGTTTATTTTGATCACCACTTACATTTTTAGGTATTGAAGAACTAAATCTAAATGTCCATATGTTTTCTGATTTTTCAAATAGTGAGAAGTCCAAGAAATTACCTGAGCTTCCAGCAAAGCCTATTGGAATGTCCCAAAGAGAAAAATTAAAGTATTTACTTTCTTCTGTGCCAATAAAAATATCTCTTCGAGCATTTGCACTTCCATTCTTTCTAAGGCTAAAATAGATATTGGTGGTATCTATATCTTTAGATAGGTGATCATAGATGTATTGTTCGCGTTCGTGGTAGGTCATGTGTTATAAATTCTATTCCAATCTTTATTTCATTATAATTTTCAATCTATAGCTCTCTATGCCTGCAAGAATTGTTTAACATAGCTTCACAGGAAGGACGGTGGCGTGCAGCAAAATATGCGCTACCGCTATCCCGCTTTTTCTTCGTATAAATTCTTCTGAAAACCAATGAAGTTTTCTCTAATTGATTTTATGTTTCCTAATTCTCTTTTAGCGTCTGCTATGGCTTTGTATTTGAGTTCGAGCAATTCAGGTAGTTTTTTATCGTCTAATTCATTTACTCCGTCTCGTACATATTGTTCAAGGACGAAGTTTAGGAATTCTTGTTGTTTCGCATCGTAGTCCATGATTTTAAGTTTAGCCTTTGATGCTCTCTCTAATCGGGGGACTAAGTTAGTGTGATATGCTACATAGTTTAGTACATCGTATAAGTCGCTATCTTGTCCTTGAACCAATTTTCTGAGATCATCTAATTGATTTGAGGTATATCCGTTTTCATTTAGTTCGTCAAGAAGTTTCTTTCTTGTGCTTGGAATGATCCATATTTTCCTCAATTCAGCTTCAGATGAAAAGAACTGTGGTATATCTCCGAATAGTTGTTGTATAAATTCAGTTGACGAAATAGGTTTGCCAGATGGATCCCAAAATGTTGTTTTTACGGTTGAATCAATTTCTCTTTCTTTATTGTCCGAAAGTTTGACTTTTATTATTTTCTTCCGCGGATTATCACAGACACAGGGATCATTTTTACATTCACTACAAACATATTCCACTGCTGGATCTTCGGCTCCTCCTGGTGGTGGAGGTGGTGGATATGGACCTGATTCAGGAGGTTCCGGCTCTCCATCCCATTCAGGATCTTTGAAATGTTCATGTCCCTTTACGAAATCGAATAATGTGAAATAGTCTTTACTATCAAAAAGTCGGGTTCCTCTTCCTACTATTTGTTTGAACTCTACCATAGAATTTACAGGACGAAGCAATACGATATTTCTTATCTCTGGTGCATCTACACCAGTACTCAATTTTTGAGAAGTCGTAAGAATAGTTGGAATTGCTTTTTCATTGTCTTGAAAGTCTCGAAGATGCTCTTCCCCTTTTTTGCCATCATCTGCAGTGACTCGATGACAATAATTACTATTCGTGCTTTCTGAATTTTGATTGATCAAATCTCTTATCAATGCCGCATGAACTTGAGTTGCACAAAACACTAAAGTTTTTTGTTTTTGATTAATCAACTTTAGGATTTCCTTTACTCGATATTCTTCTACCTGCTTAATGATGATTTTTCGACCATAATCTTTGTAAGTAAAAGTATCTCCAATTTCTGCCTCTCCATCCAAAATTGTATCATCGGCAGTTAAAGTATATTCATCATAATTTGTTTGTATTTCTTTAACCTTGAATGGTGTCAAGAATCCATCATTTATACCATCCTTTAAGGCATAGGTATATATAGGATTGCCAAAGTACTTATACGTGTCGCCATTAACTTTTCTTTTGGGGGTTGCCGTTAATCCAAGTTGTACGGCAGGTGAAAAGTACTCCATAATGGCTCTCCAAGAACTTTCATCGTTTCCACCTCCTCTGTGGCATTCGTCTATAATAATAAAGTCAAAGAAGTCTGGTTCGTATTGTCCAAAGTTGAATTCGGCAGGCTCATTCACCTTTTGGTCGGCAGGCTCATTCACCTTTTGGTCGGTAGGCTCATTCACCTTTTGGTCGGCAGGCTCATTTACCTTTGGTTTACTTGACGATAACTTTTTTAATAGGTCAATGTCATTCTTTATTAGTGCATCCTTTTTTGCCCTACTCCAACCTTGAATTTGTTTTTCTCTATTAAAAGCCTCATCTATCCTATCGAACTTTTCATAATATATCAACTTAACAGGTAAATGAGTTTTAGTGTAGTTCGCTCCTTCTCCAGATTTATGTTGCTCAACTCTTTTTCTTAGATTTTTACTACTTCCAGTATATAAGCTGCCATCACTGCATTGAAGTATATACATATAACCGTATGATTCTTCAATATGCTCTATTTCTTGAAATCCAATTTCATTTTCATCGGCTGTTGAGCCTGTCGAATTTCCGGCTGTTGAGCTTGCCGAATTTCCGGCCGTTGAGCCTGTCGAAATTCCGGCTGTTGAGCCTGTCGAAATTCCGGCTGTTGAGCCTGTCGAAACTCCGGCTGTTGAGCCTGTCGAAACAGTCATGAAAGACTGAAAGATGGTAAAGAAAATGCTTCCATTCTTTGGTACATGTCCTTTCTTGCGTATTTCAGAAGGACGTATTCTAACCTTGATATTTTCGTCTATGGCATCAAAGGCATTGAACGCATTGAAAGCTTGATCGGCTAAGATGTTTCTGTCTGCAAGGAAGAGTATTCTTGGACTTCGTTCTCCGTCACGGCGAAGATTCCATTTGGCATGAAATAGCTTCCAACAAATTTGAAAGGCGGTGGCTGTTTTGCCTGTTCCTGTAGCCATGGTCAATAGCAACCGATCTTTCTTCTCTGCTATACCATAAAGTGTTTTATAAATGGCATTACGCTGATAATATCTTGGAGACCATGTGCCTCCACGATCTTCAAAAGGGATATCGTCAAATCTTACTTTCCATTCTTCTATTTCCTTCTTGTATGCTTCCTTTGG
>Ga0209187_1003422_pt1 | contig 13273 bp, 14 predicted proteins | sample BantaG_FD_187430 | JGI IMG/M metagenome (GOLD analysis project Ga0209187, IMG submission 187430) | Marine algal microbial communities from Bantry Bay, Ireland - BantryBay_4 metaG (SPAdes) (version 2) | ecosystem: Host-associated > Algae > Red algae > Unclassified | place: Bantry Bay, Ireland... | reverse complement strand
GCTGAGGGTTTGCAATGGTGCTGATTCAGATGTGGGTTTGGACTGCATGATGTGCTCCTTTCAAGTTGAAGCACAGCTTCGCGCAAGAGGCGAAGGCTTGTCTAGACGTCGAAACTTAGGCGCTTACCGTTAACTAAACAAGGGGAAAGTCTATGAAACTAGCAAAAGCTTTGGCATTTGTATCAATCGTGTGCTCTGTGATGGTTGTCAACCACGCAGCTGCCCACAGCAGCAAATGGTCTGATTCACACAGCGGGAACGATACCCTGATAGATGAAAACAAAAAGCTTCGGAGTAGTTTGCATGCCAGGAGTTGGGAAACCAACGGCTGTACTGTTGTATGGGATTCCCAAAATGGCGTTTTCCATTTCGAACACGCTTGTGATCACCACGATGGTTGTTATGGTGGTCATTGGAGCCGGTATGGCAGAGTGGGGTGCGATAATGAATTCTGGAGAAACATGGAAGCATCCTGCAAACACAACTGGGCGTGGTGGAATCCAGCACGAAAAGCTTGTCGAACCGTTCGGGATACCTACTACGTTGGAGTCAGAAATTTTGGGTACCCAGCTTACCGTAACTGGAGCATTTCGGCTAGATTAGCTCGATAATCCTTTGAAATATGGTGCGGGCTACATATGCCTATGTGCCCGCTATTATTCTTGAATGATCCGATCAAATTAGAAGGTGATCAGCATTTTTCGACTTCAGTAAGGAAGGTACAAAATGTCAATGAACAAACACATATCAGGTACGCTAGCGATTGCTCTTGTTGGTTTTGGATCTACGTTTTTTTACTTCATTTTCTCACATCATTCCCACACAGACGTACATTCCAGTCACGTCCACAGCGAAGAGAAAAAGGATAAAAAAGTCGAGACTCAAGGACGCTCTACTTCTATAGAAACCCATAAGCCTTCTGCCCTCACAAACGAACCTGAGTTAGTCAATATGCTGATTGAGAACGAGCATGACAAAGGCCCAGATTCTGGTGCAGAAGCAGGAATCGCTTTGCAAATAGTGTCGCCACTAAATGAACTGCTGGGATTGGCACCACAGTACTCTACTGTCGAAAATATCGAAGCGATTGCACAAAACATGATTGAGGATTGCATGACTGATAAAGGATTTGAGTATACAAAACCGCTCATTGAATCCACAGAAACAGAAGGTGAATTCGATGAAGGTACGGTTGAATACGTTCAACGCAATGGCTTCGGAATTTCTGAATCACTGAAAAAAGCAGGCGATGATATTTTAAATCAAACAGCCATATATAACCCCAATGAGGTGATTAGAGAATCGCTGCCCGAAGGACGCAAGAAGGAATACGATATTGCGCTTCACGGCTATTCCAACGACAGGTATGCCATAGACGAACAAAATGGAAATATGATCGATACTCAAACAGGCAACAAGTTGTCAGAGAGCGATTTTACAGAATTGTTGGAAAATGGATGTGCATACAAAGCTTACTCACAGCCAGAGCTGGATAAAAACCATCGGTTGTCTAAATTTTATTCTAACGATCTCTACTATGAGCTTCAGAAAAATATCATGGAAGACAGCCGCATGACCGATCTCAAAGTAGACTGGTCTCGATGTATGGCGGCTCAAGGCTACGATGCAGAGTCACCAGAAAAACTTCGGGATGCTTTTTTCGCTGAAGGTAACAACATTATCAACGCGAACAAGGCAAGTATATCAATCAGCATGGAGGACCTTGAGTTGAGGGAAATCAGCGCAGCTATTGCCGACTGGAACTGCAGCAAATCATACGTCGAAAAGGCTCAGGAAATAATCAGGGAATACGAGTCTAATTTCATTAGAGAAAACCAGAACTTTCTTGAAGAGTTTTTAGCTACGAATGACAATTAGCTGCAAATAAAAGCACTAATCACCAAAAGAACTTATATTAAGAGAAGGAATTTCTTCAAAAGCTCTAGGAAGCCATGGATCATTACTCAATGTCACTATGATTCTGAGAGCACTAATGACCTGCTGAAGACGATGTTTTCTCCTCGGACTAATTCTTTGACTTCGGTTTATCAGAAATAGATTTTCGATAATTTCCGGGGGCAGTTTTTACATATTTTTTAAACTGTTCATAAAACACCGATTGACTGTTAAAGCCTGATTTAAAAGCTACCTCTGAAATATTCAATTCCGTGTTTAGTAATAATTCTTTGGCGTGCTCGATTCGCATATCGTTAACAAAACGTTTGAAATTATCCCCGCTCTCACGATTTATCAGAGCAGATAATTGCTTTTTAGGTATGCCAACTCGTCTAGAGAGTTCCTGTATTTTGAAGTTGGGGTTTAGATGCCAGCCATTGTCTCGAATAAGATTTCGGTATTCTTCAAGCTGTTGGAAACCTTCCTCTGTCTTTTTAGCAACACTGCTATTGGATCTACGTTCGTCCGGCAGAGTAAAATTTCCTTGTGTTAAGTAAAAATAAATCGCAATTGCTAGAAACATTGCTAAAACTGGTAGGTATACTGACATATACCGATGTCCAGTAACAGAACCAATAAATCTTAGCAGTACTGCGACTAGCGCGATGGTAGATATGCATAGCAGTAAAATATGACTAGCAGTATTTGTGTCTTTCGATGATTTTCGAACTAGCGGAAACGTAAATAGAATGTAAATAATACAGGTTAACTCAGCAATACGAGTTGATAGATAGATAGATAGATACTAGCAAGAAACTTGTGACATTAACTTCAACATATTGATGCTTAAATTCCGCAGTTTGAAAAAAAAACGGTAGTGCGAGAACAGTAGATAAAAACACTGGTAAAAAGTGTTTTTTGTCTGTAGATGTGTATTTATTTCCCCCAGCAATCAGGCCTCGCACATAAAGGAACCATAAAGGTCCAGTAGCAGTGAGAAACGGAAGATAGACTTTATTTAGATGAGGATACCTATCTAGCATGCCTCCCGAAAACCCAATGGCATGTCCGATCCAAATTGTGCAACACAAGATCAGAAGTGCTTGCGGCACATTAACGTGTGTGTTTCGAAGGTGTAAAACGTGTAAGACGGATATTGCGAGTAAGAATCCAAAACCAATCAGAAGCGTGTTATCCACATCCACCTCTCATACGAATCACTCGTTATTATCCTAGTGGGGTGTCCCACAGGTGTATTTTGGGACACTGCCCTACCCTCTTTTGGAATTACTAAAGTCTGGCATATTCTGCCGCCCTGAAGGGAGCCCTATTAACCAACTACAGCCCAGGCTCGGTAATACCAGGAATTGGTGATGCTTCACCACAGATAAACGTGTGGGCGATCTGTGCCTCTACCCCACGATCATCCACGAAGAAAAATTCAATTGTATTGTTTGACGGTTGATCACCACATTGAAGCGTCATTGGTAACGGATTCAACCTTTCCTCTAAACGCGCTATATCAGGGAAAAAACCATTCGGTGTGTTGGTTGAGACTGTCAAGGGAAAGGTAGGGTTGCCCCGCCAAGATATTGAGAATGGCGAAACAGTCGAGAGAGGTAAAATATCTGCTACGTTGACCGACACAAGCTCAAAGCCTGGGCGTAGTTCAGTAGGAATCGACATATATAAGATTGGCAAAGGCTCGTCCCTCACCGTAGGCCAGCAAATTCTATGTTCTTGGTTCAGTTCTTGAGAAAGATCAGCATAAACATCTATTAAGGCTTCCTTAGCGATTTCGCTTATCCACTTATCCCTGGTCATGTCATGATTATTGATTACATGCACGCCACGTAACGGCCCTGGGATTGAACGAATGCCAATGAACACCGCTGGGGCTCTAATAGTCCCTGAGGCACCTATAACGTCAATCGCATTATTGATATTACCAACAACGCAGCGCTCTTCCACAGCATCATTAACTATGACACGTTCAAAGGAGGAAGGATCTGTAAGGAAATGAAAAGCAGAATTAGCAGCTACAGCACCTGCAGCAAATCTCACGAGACTCCATAGTACGTAGGTTGCTGGAAGTGCTCGCTGCACACTATCATTTTGATTTTGATCAGACAGAAGTTGTACGCTAGAAAGATACTGCCCATCTGCTGTGTCTGTCCACAGAACTACGTCATTAGATATCTCAACGGCTGTTATTGTGATATCTGGTACGACCCCACCTGTAGCTTCATCGCGTACATCTACGTCGAGCTGACGCCCGCTATTCAGAGAGATAACCGCTCGACCAGCCTCATCAGATACTTCAGTATGAATGGCTGAGGTTATTTCGTCATTAACTAAACTTGAGGAATCATCAAGGTCAGAAGTCGTACCCCCACTGCAGGCGACCATGACAATGGCAGAGAACGTAAATGAGACCAGCAAGATGCTTAATTTCTTCACGCAAAGTCTCCAAGCCGCAGAAGCTAATGTCGGAAATTAGTCACAATACACTACTTCATGCAATTCAAAAAACTGGCTCAAGTACAATTAAAAAATGCAGAATTGGCTGTAGGTAACCGTCAGCGGTGAAACTGCAAATTCTGGTGGTAGTTGTTCACCCGTTCTGAAGCAAACTGTTTACTTATTCTGGTCTGAAGATGAAAATGATCACCTTCAGACCAGAATCATGCCCTCGTGGAACCAAGCCTTGCACGAACAGCTGTTTGTACAACTCTCAGAACGCACCAAAAGCCACCCCTTTCTGTGCTGCTCGCCATACACACTAGTGGAGCTGGAAACTGGTAAGTTCTTGCAAGGCGTCCGCAGCCACAGCGGAACGTGCCAACAAGTTATCTGTACTCATGATGCAGATCCACCCGACAGCCAATAGCACGCTAGTGGTGCAGGTATAGCAAGAATACTGGCATCGATTTCTTCACGCTCACGACCATGCCTGGCCGACAGTGGCTTAATCAGTTTCAAATCATCCCACCGCTGCGTTATGACGTAGCCATGTTCTACCTTATGTTCTTCCAAGAATAACCTCAGCCCTTTTAATCGTTTCATCGACGTGTCCGCGTCTTGGTACTTCACTTCGAATGGAACAATGCGATCGCCAATCTCAGCAATAAGATCCACTTCGAGATCTCGATTTCTTTTGTCCTGCCAATAGCTGAAGCGGGGTGTTGATCCGTAATAACGGGTGAAGACATGTTTAAAAAAGGCGGTCTCGACCGCGGTTCCCAACTTTTGAGGATCGGCTAACAGCTTCCGACCCAATAGCAAGACGGCACCGGGTAAAGCGGCATCGGCAAGATAGACTTTGTCCTTTCCTCTTAGAATTTCCTTGCCATATCCGTACGGTTTGAGCCTGTAGATCAGGTGTGTGCTGTCAAACAAGTCAAGGTGGTTGAGTGCCGTCTGGCGATTGACTCCGTCCAGCTGCTGAGTCAGCGTCGAGATATCAAGAATGCCCCCATCGTGATAACACAGATACAGGAAGATTTTTTCCAACTCAAGGACACTGCGCACGCCATACAACGCCGTCATGTCTCTTTTCAACACCTTGTCGACGATATCTTCTCGTAACAGCCGTTGGCAGCGAGTCAGGTCTTCATTCAGTGCTGGCTCCGGAAAGCCTCCTCTGAGCAGATAATCGTGAAAATGTGATGTCAGAGGCTGCGCCAACTTTGCCACTTTTGCTAATTCTGCCGGACTCCAATCAAACAGATCTTTCAACGACTGTGAGGCAGGCAATTGATCAGGTACCGAAATATCACGCAGGCGCAGATATTCCCCAAATGACAGCGTCGGCAGTGGAATGGTCTCCCACCGCCCTACGCCGGACTCGGTGCTTCGATCGCGAAGCGGGCTTGCCGAGCCTGTCACCGCTATCCGCAGCTTCGGATGAAAATCGACCTGGTGTTTCAACCAGACTTCCCAATTCGATGCATATTGAACTTCATCCAGAAACAGAAACCGCTGACGACCTGGGGTCGCCGGGTACAGCTCGTTGAATGACTGCACCGTGCGCTCAAGCCCAGCCAGTTTTAACAACGGATGGTCAAAGGTGGCATACAGGATATCAGTACCAGGCACGACCTCAGCGTTGATGAGGCGCCTAATGACCTGCCGGAGCACCGTTGTCTTCCCGACCTGTCTGGCTCCTGTGAGCAGCAGAGAGCGCTTGGTACGCCTGTCCTGGCACCACGACCAAATGGCGCCACTCACCGTCCGCTCCCAATCCGGCAGATCGTCTTGTGGTTCTCCGCGCCACCAGGGGTTGAACTCCTGCAGAACCGCGAACAGATCCGAGCTAGGGATCTCCATGTGCATACCTTGTTATGTAAAACGTGTTTTACTTATAGCACACAAGCAAGTAAATCATAGATTAATATCAACGGGCTCCGAATTCTTCAAAAAGCTGCCATATCGATAAAGGTTGCGAATTTCTACCCATACCTCATGCTGAGAATGGACTCACTCCGGCACCGGCGCCCTGAGAGCCCTATCGCTCAGCATTTCGCTATTTTTTCCGACTTGCCTCAGACTCATCAACCAATCCAAAAGGCACAAAATTAAGCCGATAACTAAGCCGTCCGATTGCCCACCTCCCTCGGTCAATATTCTAGGAAAAGATGACTTTCGATCCCATCAAGAACAGCACTCAACATAGTGAACAGCTCTTGGCTTAACCCTGCTTTGCCGTGGATGACATACCAGTCGCTGTGGCAGGGAGGGCATCAATAAAATCCGTAGATATAGGGATGTAACGGATTAGGGTCTGCCCTACCCTGTTCTACCCGAAGTGCATCAGGGCACACCCGATTGAGGCCCCCAACCAAGGACCCGTAGCATTGTCCTCAAAAAGGGTGAACAATTTGCTTGGTAAACTGTTCACTCTAAAATCAAATAGATTCGATTTCCTGGGTATCTAGCTCAGCGATCCAAGAAAGCACCGTTACTACATGCGGCGAACCGAGCGTTTCGAATAGCTCAGCTGCGAGTTCCCAAGAAGCCCTTGCACGATCCAGTTCGCCCCGCGTTTTGTAGACGATGGCCAGGTTGCCGTACTGGTTTGCCATACCTTCCTGTAGACCCAGTGCCTTCTCTATGGCCAGTGATTTTTCGTACATCTCGACAGCACGATCCAGTTCGCCCCCTTATATGGATCCTTTAAAACAGGTGTTTACTGCCTGACACAGGCATCTCACCCTAATAATATCATAGCAATATCAATAACAACGACTGATCGTATCGGCGGTGATTAAGGATAGTCTTGATCTGCACCCAGTGTTTTATCTCTCTGATGATGATTGGTCGCACTTTCAGCATCTCACAGATAAACACCGGGTGCACCTCCTAACTCTGTCTGTTTGTCACTGCTTCTGTCTGGCGAATTCAACCTACAGATTTTCAGACGATCCTATTTCCATTGGAAATCTGAATAAAGACTGCCTAAGGTGCATATCCCTTACTATCCCATACTGCATAAACTGTAATGTCCCCTCCAAATGCGTAAATAACAAGATTTCCATCATTCTGCATGGTGAGAGTCTCTACATCAAAATCACCGAAATTGACTCCGGTATGAGAGTGCCAAAGAACAGCATTGTCATCAGAATAGAGCACCAAATTCCCATCATTCTGCATTATCAATCGAGTGGCATTTGAACCATGGGTGCCGCTGTGCCAGATTGGGCTGATTTCGTTTTTATATACAACCAAGTTTCCATCATGCTGAAAAATAAAACGATAAACTCCATTAGTTGATAATCTACTTTGTCCCGGCGTCATTACTTGACCCGTAAACAAAAAATCATCTCCAGGCGCTGCGCTTACTGGCATCGCCATACCGATTGATAACAGTACAGAGATAAAGAGCTTACATATAACAATTTTACGCGTTAACATATTTGATCCTCATATTACAAGTTGATTTAAAGTCAAAAACACACACTAAACTTTAAGCTAAACGCCCGCAAGCAAGTGTAATTTCAAGCCGTAGAATATGGCTTTTTATACTCTGAAAGTCTGATTTGTTACAAATGACCCTTCTGCATAATTAGGTACTTCTACTTCGTCTCCTTGAAAATGGGCGTTGCGACTTATCGCGGTGCCCGGAAACGTTGTTATGCCAAACCTTTCAAACTGCGTACAGATACGAAAAACAAATATGCCATTATGCTTGGTATATGTTTCACGAATACCAGTCAGAGTGGATAGCCTCAACTCAGTACCATCACGAATGCTATCAAGTGACGCTCGGCACACTCTATTTGCACGTGGTCAAAAAGCAACCCAGTCGACCGGTGATCGCTATCCGCGCAAAGTAGCAGCGTGGCACCAGTCTCGCCGCATGAATTGCTCGTGGTGTGAGCGCAAACAGGCTACCCACAAGGCTATTATCTAAAAGGGGTTCGCAAACCTACGAAGTTATTAGCGCCTCGGTCTGGACATGTGAAATTTTGAATAAAAAAAGGGCAGATTTATCTGCCCTTTTTTTGATAGTGGCGGTAGACCAGTGCCTCTGGCCAACGGAACAAAGTTTCCTGCAGCACCGTATGCACTCTTAGCAGGGTCCACCAAACCGCGTTATCTCGCTTTCTATGGCATCGTTACTTGGTTGTTGGCTATTCCATAGCCTCCATGTCCAACATACCTACAAAGCGCGATCATGGTCTTTTCTCATTTCTTCCTACCCTGATTCTTAAATTCACGAATAGCTCTACGGTTCTGAGCCCTTTGAAATATTCGCGTTATCTCGCGATCAGAATATTCCCACCCTGTTTTAGGGTTCACAAAATGACTTTCGTAGGGGTTTTCAGATTTAAGTATCCTTTTCTCTGCTCGATTATCTGCCGATGCTTGCGATACGAATAGAGTCGAAACAAGCAACAAGGATAGTGTAGAAAAAGAAAGGATGGTCTTTACCGGCTTCGTGCAGTTTAGGTTAATCAGTGTTTTGATAATCATCAGACTTCGTCTCCTTGAAATGGGCGTTGCGACATATCGCGGTGCCCGGAAACGTTGTTATGCCAAACCTTTCAAACTGCGTACAGATACGAAAAACAAATATGCCATTATGCTTGGTATATGTTTCACGAATACCGGTCAGAGTGGATAGCCTTAACTCAGTACCATCACGAATGCTATCAAGTGACGCTCGGCACACTCTATTTGCACGTGGTCAAAAAGCAACCCAGTCGACCGGTGGTCGTTATTCGCGCAAAGTAGCAGCGTAGCATCAGTCTTGACGCCAACATCTATCCACTGACCAATTCATTCGGTCTTGATTAGTTTGTTGCTATTCTGCGTTGCTGCTTTATTAAATCGGCACGTTGACCGTCCCGAGTCGGCGGTAGGATCCTCTCTGCTTCCTGCCTAATATTCTCGAACTCTTTGAATATTTCATGTCCGCTGGAATTCGGATCTCCAAGAATGTCCTCAAACATACGAACGTCGCTTTGATCTAGCGAGAAGCCGCCGTCACTGGCTTCAAGTTTTCCATGCGCCACGAGCGTACTAGCAAGCATAAACGCTACAACTTGTACTCTTGATAGTATTTTCACGATTTATTTTCCTCTGTTTCGAACGCCCATTTTCCCGTCATCATGCTATACAAGGCTTCACGTAGTAGCGGAGTGGATTGATACGCGATGATATTCTCGAATTTCGATAGAGATATCACCTCGATCAGATTAGCGGACAAAAGAGGCTTCAGCCTACGGCGTGTACTGCTTGTTGCTGCTTTGATCTTCTTCTCTACAAGATCCTCCAACTCCTTCTCAGCGATGTCATCGCACGGTTGATCAGTGGCAATTGTGCTAAGTCTTTTTCTTTTTGCTTTCTCTTCGTTTTTGAGCTTCGTACGCAGTTCATCTCGGGCAGACTTAAGCTCCACCGGATCAACAGTCAAGGCTTGGTGGAGATCTTTATCGCTTTTATCAAGTGAATCGAAAAAGTAGTCACTCGGACCAACAATGTAACCACCATCGAACTTGATGTTCGAGTTAACCAAAGTCATCAGCGGAAGCCCTACTCCGTTTTGATCTGTAGCCTCTGAGATCATCAGTGCGATTGACATCGGATCAATCTTAAATATATCGTCGGTATAGCCCTGTTCTCGAAAATCTAGGAATGCGCCGATATGCCGCCACGCGGATGGTCCTCGTCTTAGTAGCCGAGTAAAACGCAGACGCAGGTCTCTATTCGGGTCTTCCGACACGCCGATTTCGTCAGAGCCTTCGCTACAGTGGGTCGGCGCTTGCTCCAGATCTTCGATTAAGAACTTTCTATCGTCAGGTGGCTGCTTGTTCATCACAGCTCCTCATTATCAGAACGTGAAAAGTCTAGATATCACAGCATATAGGCGAATAGCCAGCTATATAGAACATAATGTAGGTACGTTTTACGAACATCGTGTTGCAACGCCGTTCAGGGCCAGATGCTGTAGTAGTTTCTTCATCGATCATGCTTGCCGCTACAGGCATTTAATATCGTTTTTCTGGCTCGGGCATTCTGCATATTTCCCGTCGAACGTCTCTGGAGTAAATCGGCTGTTTGCCCTATGACGGTAATGGTCCGGTTTTGGGGGGGGGCAAAAAGGTGAACAGTTTCATAAGGAAGTGTTCACCTTTTGGGCGTTTTCGTCAATATATAATCCGTATAGGTATGCGGTTCTTGATGATTGACTTGCCCCAGAATTGCCGTAAGGTGAACAAATGACCAGCGAATTGTTCACTCGCAGCACTATTGGGTTATGCGGTTTCAAAAGATCCCGATTCCAGTTTTTTGTTCAAGAGCACTGAGGTTTGACGTTGCGCAGCCAACACTAGTTTTTTCAAGTTTTTAGGGTTGGCTTCTTCAAGTTCAAAATACCGCGCTTTTTCAAAAGCTTTATTACATTGCTCAAGTGTTTTACGCATATCGGCCTGGCTAAAACCAGATATCTTAAGCAGAGAGTTTTTACTTTCATCTGATAGCTTTTCGTGCAATACAACTAATTCGTGACCCCGTGTGGCATTGCCTGACTCCATACATATGATCGCTTTAAAATATAACTCACATGCAAACGCTCCATTAGCAATTGCTGGAACTATAAAAGCTAGTTCTACACTTTGTTTCTTACTTTGTTGAAGCTTAACGAGAGCTCTTTGGTGTTCAGCAAGGCATGAGTTCATGCTAAATAAAAACCCATCACCATTCGCAATAAATTTACTTACGTATTGCTGATTTTCAGAATAATCTGTCATTTCAGTGATACCAAGGTTACGTCGCCTTTTTTGGCGAACAGACCAGATTAATTTTAATTATATATTTATACAAGCACTATTGAACTGTACCGATCTGTGGTTACAGAACTAAATCGTGATAGCTCTGCCGTACTCTCTCTGCATCAAGACCAATGTATCGCATGGTGATGCCGGTGTGAGAGTGATTCAGTAAATTGCAGACTTCCTCGATGCTCGCACCTGCTGAGTGCATGGCATAGCCTCGGGTTTTACGCATCGAGTGCGTTGATAGCTGAACTGTTGGATTAGTCCTCTGCCCTACGCTGGCAAATACTCGCGCGACAGAACGCCGTGTAATCGGTTGTGGCTTTTTCGGGTGATTCTTTGGGCTATCGGACTGGAATAACCAAACGTGTTTAGGATTAGCGGCCAGACGCTTCTGTGCGATATCCATCGCGCCATCGTTCAAGGTGATTAACCTGGCTTTGCCGGTCTTCTGTTCGATGATTTCTATCTGGCGCTTATCGGGATGCAGATCGATCACTTTCACTTGCGCCATGGTCAGGCTCAACAGGTCGGATATGCGTAGCGCTGTGTTAATGCCGAACTTCCACACATCAGCATAGATTTCGCCTTTTTCAGCTAACAGGGTTTCGATCTGTTCGCGCTGGTTTTCGCTTTTAACTGCATCGACTTCGTTCATGATTATTGTGTCCCACAATAACGTTTTAGTCTCGTTGTGGGACACAGTGTAGCATTGATTAAGCTGAAAGCCTATAGGAACGCCGTTTAATGGCTGCGTGTCCCACAATAGATATTGTGGGACACGTTGAAAATAATAGACTGATTAAAATACAGACTAAGTTTTGTAAGTTTTAGGTATCAAGCGACAAATTCATTCTCCGCTAATGAATTTATTGTGGAGTTACCCAACTTGTTAGCGGTTGTACCCAAATACCCTGATGTTGATGCCAAAAAGCGCCGAAGTCATCATTGACGCTAGCTAAAGTAACTCCAAATTCAATTGGAGTTATGTCTGTAAAAAATACCGTCCATCAAATTGCCGTTGGAACCATCGCTGCTGTTCTTGCCCTCCTGATTTGGTGGGTAGTAGAGCCTCGACTTCCCGAACAGATACCCACTGAAATACCGCTGCAAGATTAATTCAACGCACCATCGTTTGGGGTTATGGAGATCTGGTATCTGGGATGATATTGCCTGGGAATGGTTGCTAAATGGAGTTTTTTACAAACAATTTTTGGAACGATTTGAATAAGCGTGAGACGATGCCGGTACATTCAAAAATAGAGAACCACGATGACCTCTCTTAATAAATATCTAGCTGCCATGAAGCAGATTGAGAAATTAAATAACCCCTTCCCAGGAATGAAGTCATATTTGGAAGCAGCGGAAAAAATGGAAGGACTCGCTGTAGTTGCCCCGGTAGACGAGCTATTGGAAAATGGAATTAAAGCTCAGGATAAATTAAGCAAAGAAGCCGATTTCATAGCCAGTTTTTCAAGGATGAATGCTATTGCGCGTAATAGCCAAATAATCGGTTCTAAGACGTCGGACGAAGTGATTGAGTTAACTGATCTTGACGCGAAGTCAAAGCGAAAGAAGATGAGGGTTGGGAGCTTATTACCACCAAGTATGTACTGATAAAACCCAAATCAGACGATTGAACATACCAGTTTGAACCTGCAACCAGTAATAGATTTATAGGGCTATGAGGGTTGAGTGTCCCACAAGGGCATTGTGGGACACTGCCGTCGTGCTCTAAAAATGATCACTTGCTCGCTTCAAGATTCTCTTCAGCAATTTGAAGCCATTTCATATCTATCGGGGCTAATTTATTTTCGTTATTCAGTAACTGAAGAATTCTTACCACCTCGCCCCAACTGTCACGAGATTTATTGCCGTGTTGTGCGATACGCCAATGTGACCACGCGAGATCGCGTTGCCAGGAGGCATTCTCCGGATCACTCTGTGCCAGGTGTTTTGCGATATCCAACTGTGTCTGGTAGTTCACCAGTGCCTCGGTCAGGTTGCCCTGTTCAACGAGCACATCTCCGATCTTTTCATGTGAAACGGAGAGATCGCGTTGCCAGGAGGCATTCTCCGGATCACTCTGTGCCAGGTGT
>Ga0209187_1003419_pt1 | contig 13291 bp, 12 predicted proteins | sample BantaG_FD_187430 | JGI IMG/M metagenome (GOLD analysis project Ga0209187, IMG submission 187430) | Marine algal microbial communities from Bantry Bay, Ireland - BantryBay_4 metaG (SPAdes) (version 2) | ecosystem: Host-associated > Algae > Red algae > Unclassified | place: Bantry Bay, Ireland... | reverse complement strand
AAAGGAAATTAACTTGGAAAAATTTGGAGAAAAATCTCTGCAGGAGGTTGAATTAGGAATAAAAGAAGAGACTCAACAGCACAAGCTATTTAAACGAGTTGAAATTAACCTAGAAATTATTCATTTCTATCTTTTCTTTATTAATATAAAATGCAAAAGAGCACTTTCAGGTTTATTTGATATCCTTGTAAATGGAGAAGATGAAGATGAAGACGAGGAATTTGATATCCCAAATGATATGCTTGGCTCAGCAAAGATAGCGCTCATTACTACTAGAAGGTCTATAAGTGCATGGGCATTGATGATGGAGACAAATATATTTTCGGATGAAAAAGTGCTTCCATTATTAGCAAAATTGCAGAGGATAGAAAATATGATCCATCGTTATTTTCCAAAAGCTGAAGCTTATAAGAGACCTGGATTTGATGTTTAAATGATTGATTAATATTATGTATAATTCACCTATCCTATCTCGTGAAATTAAATATATTCCATATGTTTACAATTGAAATTTAATATCATAAAATGCGGTACTTCGTAAGGTGCAAATATAATGGAACTGACTTTCATGGATGGCAAGCTCAGAAAAACACACCTGACACTATACAAGGAAATATAGAAAGAGCTCTACGAGTATTTCTCCCTGACAATCCTGAGATAATTGGATGTGGTAGGACAGATTCTGGAGTACATGCATCAGAGTATTACTTTCACTTTGATAGCATCGAATTTGATCTTGGATTAATGAAATATAAGTTGAATAGTATTCTTCCATTTGCAATAGTAATCACGGATGTAATCATAGTTCATCATGATGCACATTCTAGATTCGACGCAAACAAAAGAGGCTATACTTATCATATTGTTGCAGAACGGGATCCGTTCAGGCAATGGACAACACATCGATTTCCTTTGCTCGAAAACATAAATCTAGAGGACTTAAACAAAGCAGCTAATCTTCTATTGGAGTACGAAGATTTCGAATCATTCTGTAAAAATGGTTCAGATGAAAAACATAAGAAGTGTACCATGTATCGCAGTGAATGGATACTAACAGATGTAGGATATACCTATCATGTAGAAGCAAATCGTTTTCTCAGAGGAATGATACGACTCATCGTTGGGATGTGCCTGAATGTAGCCAGGGGGCAAGTAACTATCGAGGAGGTTAAGTATGCTATGGAGAATCGAAAGAGGCTAGAAAAAGATTGGAGCGTTGCCGCTAGAGGTCTTTTTCTGAGCAAGATTGAGTATCCTTTTATTAAGAATAGATCGTATCAAAGAGATAGTTAAACCTATGAAATACAAATGCATAATTTTTGATTGTGACGGAGTCCTTGTTGATAGTGAAAAAATATCAAGCAAAATATTAGTCGACATGGCTAATGCACTAGGTGCAAACATTAACATGGATTATGCAGAACATAATTTTACTGGCAAATCATTAAATAGTGTTTTTCTTAAAATCGAAAATTTAACGGCTAAAAAATTACCAGATAATCACGAAAAAGTATATCGAGATCAAAGCTTCGCTATGTTTAAAGAAAAACTACAACCTATCAAAGGCATTCATAAACTACTTGATGAGATTTCAGTTCCTTATTGTGTTGCTTCAAATGGTCCTGTTAATAAGATGGTACTTAACTTATCTATTGCGAATCTACTTGACAAATTTGAAAATAGAATGTTTAGTGCATACCAAATTAAGAGATGGAAACCAGATCCAGAATTATTCTTGCACGCTGCTAGAGAGATGGGATTTGCACCAAATGAATGTGTTGTAATCGAAGATAGTATTGCAGGGATAAAAGCTGCTTGTAGAGGAGGATTTGATGTGTTCGGATTTGCCAATAAACTCAATAGTAAGGAATTTGAGAAAGAAGGAGCAACTGCCTTTTATGAAATGGAAAGTTTGCTCGAACTGTTAAATTAGAATTGAATAGACTGATCCCAAATAGTACGACAGGGAATAATATAATAAGACCATGAAAGAACTACCAAAACGAATAACACTTATCGGCGCGGGTATCATGAGTGCTACTTTAGGCATACTAATAAAGAAACTGATGCCTGATTCAATCATTGATATCTATGAAAGATTGGATGAGATAGGTGCAGAAAGTTCTGATGCTTGGAATAATGCAGGTACCGGTCATTCTGCATTCTGTGAACTTAACTATACCCCTACCAATGAAGATGGTTCTATTAATATCGATAAGGCGGTAAAAATCGGTGGACAATTCGAAGTTTCGAAACAATTCTGGTCATACTTGGCTGAATCTGACATGGTAGATACCAAGGTGCCATTCATAAACGACATTGATCATATGAGTTTTGTTTGGGGCGCTGACAATGTAGAATTTCTGAGAAAAAGATATGCTGCACTTACACAACACGCCATGTTTGAAGATATGATCTACTCAGAAGATCATGAGCAGATTACACAGTGGGTTCCACTTATGATGAAAAATAGAGAGATCAACGAACCTCTTGCAGTAACACGTATGGAAATCGGTACAGATGTCAACTTTGGAGCTATAACAAGAGACATGATTGGATATTTAAAAAATAGCGACAAAGTCAATATTCATCTTGGTCATGAGATCCAAAACCTTACGAAAATTGATGATGGTAAATGGGCAATTGATATTGAAAACTTAGGGACAAAAAAGAAATTCACAACAGAGGCAGATTATGTATTTATTGGAGCAGGGGGTGGATCACTTATTCTTCTAGAAAAGTCTGACATTCCAGAGGGCCGAGGCTATGGAGGATTCCCTGTAAGTGGACAATGGTTACGCTGCGATAATCCTGAAGTAATCGAGAAGCATGAAGCAAAAGTCTATGGGAAAGCTTCCACTGGATCACCACCGATGTCTGTTCCTCACTTAGACACAAGAATAATAGATGGACAAAGATGTCTTTTGTTCGGTCCATATGCAGGATTTTCAACTAAATTTCTTAAAAATGGATCTTATTGGGATCTTCCTTTATCCATAGAAATGCATAATGTGTGGCCAATGTTATCAGCTGGCTTTCACAATGTAGGTCTTACAAAATACTTAGTAGAACAAGTATTCCAATCCATGGATGATAGACTGGATTTTCTAAAACTATATTACCCAGAGGCTAACTCAGATGATTGGAAGCTAGAGATTGCTGGACAAAGAGTTCAAATTATCAAAAAAGATGAAAAAGATGGCGGAGTTCTTAAGTTTGGCACCGAAGTAGTGACCAGTGAAGATGCAACATTATCCGCACTCCTTGGAGCTTCTCCCGGTGCGTCGACATCCGTTTCTATTATGATAGATGTACTTAAGCAATCATTCCCAGAACATATGGAATCTGCAGAATGGAAATCAAAAATGAGCGAAATGATCCCTACTTATGGTAAGTCATTAGTGGATGACAGAGCGCTACTACATAAAACAAGAAACAGGACGACTCGAGCTCTTAAGTTAGAGTCCGAAACATAACGAAAATTGGTATCCATGCGATAAGAACCTCTATTTTAATATATAATATCGATAGATGTTCCAAAATGTCATCTCAATAGTTGATTAAATATAAATTCATAACCATATTACGGACAAGTAGATATAAAATTCAATGATGGACAAACTAAATTCCGTATATTTTACGTATTGTTGAAGTAGCAAGAATTATAAAAATGCTAAAAACCTTTCTCATATTCTTATTTTCGGTTATTTCTATGTGTCAAATATGTGCACAAGATGGTATTGAGATATGCGACAATGGAATAGATGACGATCTAGATGGTTTCATTGATCTTAACGATGAAAAATGTGAATGTGGGAGCGAACTTCCTTCTTCATTGATTCCAAATCCCTCTTTTGAAGATAGGACATGTTGTCCAACTGCAAATGAAATGCTGAACTGTGCTGTTGGATGGGTACAAGCATCAGCTCCTACAACAGATTATATAAATACTTGTGGTGATTATTTGGGAAACACAAGCATTCCTGCCTTTGCTCCTCTTCCTCTGGCAGATGGAGAAGGAGCAGTTGGATTCAGAGATGGACAAGCAAATGTAGGATCATCATACAAAGAATATGTTGGTGCATGTCTTACAGAAACTATGAAAGCTGGTATAGATTATAGATTACAATTTTTTGTTGGATTCAGAGACAATGTCACTGGAAGTAAGAGTTTGGATATAGCAATATTTGGAGGAACGACTTGCAATCAATTGCCATTTGGAGGTGGAAGTACATCTATTGGATGTCCAGCTAACACTTCGACTTACGATCAAATAGATATACAATTCGTCAGTGGATCCAATGAATGGGTATCTGTAGAATTTGAATTTACCCCCACTAAAGATTACGAAGTTATTGTCATTGGGCCTAGCTGTGAAGCGAATCCCAATACTTCATTTAGTCCATATTTCTATCTTGATGGGCTTACTCTTGCAGAAACAGCAAGTTTTGGAGTCCCTTTTGAAAATGTAGAAGGAAGTATATGTAATGACGATCTCGTCTTATCAATAGAACAAAAACCAGATCAAACTTATCAATGGTATAAAGATGGGGTTGCACTAGTTGGAGAAACTAGTAACGAATTAGCTTTAATAAACACACCTGAAACAGAAGGAACGTATCTAGTGGTTGTAAATGTTGGTGCAGTTTGTGCTTCTTCGAAAAATTATGTAGTAAGGATTCCGCCTTATTATGCTGATCAAGCTGTTACAATTTGTGAAGACGATGTTTATGCAATCGAAAATACTGAATGGACTGAATCGGGAACATACGAAACTACAATCGCCGCCAAGGATGGATGTGACTCGATTATTACTTTAGAATTAACAGTGACTCCAACTACTTTTTCTACTTTAGAGAAATCATTCTGTGAAGGGGATACCTTTAACTTTTTTGATATTGAAACATCAACCGAAGGCGTTTATAGCACCACTCTTATCAATGCTAATGGCTGTGATAGTATAATTAATGTATTATTAGAAGAAATACCTGCGACAGATGGCATACAAATCGAATCTGAAGTCGAAGTACTTCTTGGTGATTTCCTAGATTTAGAACCAGACGCTTATGATCCACAACTAATCATGTTTTCATGGATGAATTCTCAAAACGATATACTAGGAAATGAACCACTGCTTGCGGGAATTCAGCCTTTTACATCTGAAATTTACACCATAACTGGGCTAGATCAATACGGATGTGATATAGCAGAAGATGTAAGCATACGGATAGATCGTTCTTCAGTTAATATATACACTCCAAACATTTTTTCTCCAGATGAAAATGGAATAAATGATTTTTTTAGATTTCAATCAGGAAGGGCACTTACTTCAGTTGAGCAATTTGTGATTTTTGACAGATGGGGTAATATCGTTTATGATAACAAAAACATTACTGACTTTGAGAATCTGCAAGGATGGGATGGAGTAGTTAATGGTCAAGAAGCGGAACAAGGCGTCTATGGTTGGATGGTCAAAGCTACCTTTATAGATAATACGAAGACTGTATATAGCGGTGATCTAACATTGATTAGATTCTAAACATCATATATCCACTACACTCATTACCAAAGTAAATAGTCTATATAAATATACATTAAGGAAATAGGCCAACTTCTATTCTTCTACATTTTTAAAAAAATATTACACAAAATTTAGATTAACTTATAGCTGTCAACATCTAGAAGCAGTTAAGCGGTTCAAGCGATTTGGCGATTCAAGCAGAACGATCTTCTGAAGATTTAAAAATTATTCTTTTGCAATAGTGCAATTTGTTCTACATACTTTTACCATTCAAAAACTTTAGAATAATCATTTTTGTTTATCTTACAATTCTCAATAATAAATTAGACAAGATATGTTATCCAAAAAAATGCAAGAAGCGCTCAACGAGCAGATAAGAATAGAAGCAGAGTCATCTCAAGTATATTTAGCTATGGCATCGTGGGCAGAAATACAACCAGGAATTGATAATGTTACTGCATTCTTCTATAAGCATAGCGACGAAGAACGAATGCACATGCTTAAGCTTATTCATTTTGTAAATGAAAGAGGTGGATTTGCAAGTATTCCTGCATTGCCTCAACCTCCTATCACATTTCCGTCTATTAAACACGCATTTAAAGAGTTGCTGAAACATGAAATATTTGTATCAGAAAGTATAAATAAAGTAATCGACATCGCATTAGAAGAGAAAGATTATGCCACCCACAACTTTCTTCAATGGTATGTAGCTGAGCAAATAGAAGAAGAAGCACTCGCTAGAACTATGAATGATAAACTAGAATTGATAGGTGATGATAAAGGAGGTATGTATTTATTTGATCGAGATATTTTAACAATCAGTATGGCTGCAGAACAGAAAGCATTTCAGTGATTTTTCGTTTATAACAAAACATAGAAAAAAATCTACCGTTATATCCTGCATACCACATCCAATACAAAATGATCTAAAAAGTAAATAATAATGAGCATAGTAAAAAAGTCAATTTTCTTATTATTATTTATTTCACTATCTGCTTCAGCATTTAGTCAATTTGGAGCACGGGTGAAATATAATTTAAATACACTCTCAGGATTTGATGAATACATTGAGGACAATACGACTGGTAATAATGATAAAATATTTGCATCCACTATAGGTGTAGGATTAGACTACTGGTTCAGACTTAAAAATTATAGAATAGAGTTTTTACCAGAAGTACATATGGGTTTAAAATCAAGTACCTCATTTGAAGATAATGGTGCAATAACTGACTTCTCCTATTTTGGATTTAACTTTAATACACAGATTTATTTATTTGATCTAAAAGGAGATTGTGATTGTCCAACATTTTCTAAACAAGGTCCAACGTTGAGCAAAGGTTTCTTCATTAATCTATCACCTGGAATATTATATAATACAAAGCAAATATCCACTGAACTTGTAGATCCATCTCTAAAAAATGATCAATTAAACTTTAAAATAGGCCTTGGTATAGGTTATGATATTGGAATAAGTGATCTATTTACAATTACTCCAATGATTAATTATAATCTAGCTCCAGGATTATTATTCGGTGAACTGCAAAACGTAGGGGATATATCTCCTACCCCACCAATCATTGAAAGTGGTTTAAGCCAACTTCAATTTCAATTAAGATTTGGATTCAGACCAGATTATGTCAAAAGTTATGGAAGAAGGAGATAGGGTACTTATTTTTCTCAAACAATTATTTCAGTCTTTCCATTCGAAAGTATTCAAAATCTGATCGATATCTTTAGATACAAAATCTAAGACTACCTTAGTAGAATCGGGATTCACAGCAGAGTTAAAATATAGTGATGCTCTTACAAAATGACTTGTAGTATCCGTAAGAAAGAAGTTAATGGGTGATGCTACAGGTCCTTCTAGATTAAAAATAAGTCCCTTAACACCATTCTTATTTTCAATTAACGCCTCTTCTCTATATTCCGCTTTAGCGTTGTGCTCTTCTACAATTTTGAATGCGTCTGTAACAAGTTTTTCTAGTGTGTTCTTTCCTTGTATTTTGGTATAGCTAAAATGAATGGATGTCTTTAATTCTTTTATTTCCAAATCAAACCAGCAAGGATCCTTCGCTTTTTCTCCAAAAAAAGTAATTCCCGTCTTTACAGTTGCATATTTCGGCTTCTGAAAAGTAAAATGACATGCTTCGAAGTCAAAATTGTTATATGCTCGTTCAGGAAAATCAACCTTAGGAAACATCCTTGGCTTAGGCGTGAATACTCCTTCTTCTCTACAAGAGTAAACCATAACAAGCAACAATATGAATATTAATCCTTTCTTCATTCCTTTAATCTAAGATTTATCTTTTCAATTCTCTTTTTAGAAACGGATACAATCTTAAAAACTATATCTCTATATTCTACTTCCGTCTCTCTTTTTGGTATAGCACCTGTCATTTCTATAATCAACCCAGCTAGTGAGTCAGATTCTCCCTTTTCATTATCAAAATAGTAACTATCAACTCCGATAATCCTGCACACATCATTTAACAAAGACTTTCCTTCGAAGATATAATTTCCTTCACTGAGCTTCACAAATTCAACCTCCTCTTGTTCGTCGAATTCGTCCTTAATATCTCCAATAACTTCTTCCATTACATCTTCCAATGTAACTATGCCTCCGCTACCTCCATATTCATCTACCACTATCGCAATATGTGTTCTCTTTGATTGAAATTCTCTTAAAAGTTCATCAATCTTTTTTGATTCTGGAACGTACAGTACACTCTTTCTTATAAGCTCTACCCAATTGAAATCTTTTGTTTCTCCATACGATCCTATAAGGTCTTTTACATACAATATTCCCTCAATAGAATCAAAATCTTCATTATAAACAGGGATTCTAGAGTATCCAGTTTCTTTGATAACATCCATAACTTCGTTAAATGGAGTTTTTATATCGATCGCAGTTACATCTACCCTACTTTTCATTATTTGCTTTGTAGACACATCTCCAAATTTCACTATGCCTTTTAGCATATCCGCTTCTTCTTCAGAACTATCATCATCAGAGCTTACCGTGAGATCAATCGCTGCATCTAGGTCTTCTTTACTGGTATTAGATTGGTAGCTTTCTGAACCAGTAATCCTGCCTTCTAGTTTATTAGACCAGTTCACAAGTATTCTACTCAGCGGTCCAAAAATTGTATTTAGAAATGTCAATGGTCCAGCCATTATTCTGGAGAACTTGAGATTGTTTAGGTTTGCATATAGTTTTGGTGCTATCTCTCCAAACAAAACCAAAATAAAAGTTACACCGATAACTGTAAGTAAAAACATGAATATACTTGCCAAGCTATTAGCATCACCCATCCACGCAAATCCATGTTCATAGAACCAACTACCTATCAGCAATAGTTTCTCTTCTCCCATGAATTCCGTTATCAAATAATCTGAAAGTACTACAATCGCAATATTTACAAAATTATTGGCTATCAGAATTGTAGCTAGAAGAGTTCTTGGTTTCTCTTTTAGCTTAATGATCCTATTTGACGAAGCGGAACCTTCATCTTGTAGATCAATCATCTGAGAAGGAGTAAGTGAGAAATATGCAACTTCACTACCAGAAATCAGTGCAGAAGAGAGAATTAATAAAAGTAACAGAAACAATGACAACATCATACCTGAAGACCAAAGAATAAAAAGCGAACTAGCGCATAAATATATTAATTCCGATGGGGGTTCTACGTCCAATTTTCTCTGTGTTTTAGTTTATATATCAGGACAAGTTTCATCTTACATTATCCAACTTTATAATTTGTTAGTTTTAAAATGGTAGGTCATCTTCTGGCATCGTTGTATCAGCATTTGACTTCGGCGCTTCGGGAGTATCTATTTTTGGTTGACTCTGTGGAGTAGCTGGTGTCTGCGTAAGTGGTGATCCAGCTGCAGCTATTGGTTTAGTAGCAGCGGGTTCATTCATTGCATTGGGAAAGCTAGAAGCTCCTTGTCCTGAGCCTTCTCTCTTTTCTAATATTTGAAAATTATTAGCAACTACTTCAGTCGTTCTTCTTGTCTGACCTTGTTGATCTTGCCATTTCCTAGTTGTAAGTTTGCCTTCTATATATACCATCTTGCCTTTTGTTAATAATCTTTCTGCAAGCTGAGCAAGTTGTCTCCACATTATTATATCGTGCCATTCTGTGATAGTTTGATATTCTCCTGCCTTGTCTTTATATCTTTCATTAGTTGCTATTGAAAACTTGGCTACCGCAGCACCATTTTCTAAATGACGAACTTCTGGATCTCCTCCAAGGTTTCCGATTAGCATTACTTTATTGAGCATAGGTCTATTTTTCTTATATTGTTAAATATCCATAATAATTGATAAAAAAGTAAATATATCATTCACTGGTTCCCAAATGGATCATACTACAAATGTCAATATTTTTAATGGATTTGCAAAACTTAGTTTTCCCCATTATTAAGTATTAAATTTTCACACATGTTTTTAGTGACTAATTATAAACTATGTAGTCTATATTAAGTTGGACTATTCTTTGTAATACTCTAATTAATTCATCCAATAATAATCTAATAACAGATCAAACCATAAACAGAAGAAATTAATGTTAGGTACCAAAATACAGTTTTCAAGAATCATAAAAATAACATTCATAACGCTAATTGCAATTATTATAAATTGTCAATCAGGAATTTCGCAAAGATTTAATTCCTTAGTAGGAGTTAAATTAGGATATCAAACTGCTGGTGTGTCAGCGAAAATTGCACTTGATGAGAAAAACTATTTGGATGGATATATTGGAGTAGTAACACCACAACCTGATTATACAGTAGGTCCAAGCATATCATACCACCGTCATTTCGCACTTAATGAAAGTAAAGATTTTCAATTCTATGTAGGTGCTGGGGGTAAAGGCGTTATTGGAGATCAGTCCGGTCTGGGAGTTGGTGTAGACATTGGACTTATATATATTTACAAGAATATCAGTCTTGGTCTAGATCTCAACCCGAGCTATTTTTTCAATGAAGTTTTGGATTTTAGACCTCTATATGGAATTAACTTAAGGTGGGTAAATGACTAAATATTTACTGAAAATATACATTTAAAAAATCGATAATATAATTCTTGTTTCGTACTTGGCTGTCCTATCTTCGCAATTAAGAAAATCCTGATAGTTTGACATTTGATGCCATAATTAAAGATCTTAAATCACAAAAATACAGTCCGATTTACCTGTTACATGGTAATGAGCCTTATTATATTGATAAGATATCAAATTATATCGAAAAGAATGTCCTAAATGTTGGGGAACAATCTTTCAATCAGGCAATTCTATATGGCAAGGATACTGAGTTTAAGACTGTAGTTGACGAAGCCCGTCAGTATCCAATGATGGCTAGTCACAGAGTTGTAGTTATTAAGGAAGCACAAGACATGAGGTCGCTAAAAAACTTAGCGGCTTATGCAGAAAACCCCTCTCCTCAATCTATTCTAGTCATTAATCATAAGTATAAAAAATTTGATTCTAGAACAAAATTGGCTAAAGCAATTAAGGCAAACGGAATATTATTCGAATCAAAGAAACTATATGATAATAAAGTCCCAAGTTGGATAAGCGCCTATCTTTCAGACAAAGGTATAAATATTGCCCCCGATGCTTCTATGATGGCCGCAGAGTTCTTAGGTACAGATCTTAATAAGATTGCAAATGAAATGGACAAAGTCATTGTCAACCTTAAAGGACAAAAATCAATCTCGGCTGATATGATAAAAGAGATGGTTGGTATTAGTAAAGACTATAACGTCTTTGAATTGCAGAAAGCAATTGGCACTATGAATACCGAAAAAGTTTTTAGGATCGTCAATTATTTTGCAGCTAATGAAAAAGCAAACCCTTTAGTCATGGTGCTTTCTAACTTATATGGCTACTTCGTGAAAGTATATACAGCCGCTTATCATTCTAAAAAGAACGATAATGAATTAAAAACTTTGTTAGGTCTTCCAACTCCATACTTTGTAAAAGATTATAGAATTGCTGCAAAGAACTTTCATGGCAAAAAACTAATTAACATATTTGATGCACTAAAAGACGCTGACTTAAAATCAAAAGGGGTAGGAGCTAGAAATATGAATTCTAGAGAAATCTTACGAGATCTGATGTTAGTCGTATTCTATGGTTGATTTTAAATTATTTGATTATACATTATAACTTCTCAAATAAGCCACTTCAATTTACACTTTCATTGGTCTTAAACCTTACGTCCTTTCCCAAATGCTGCACCAGAAAATGCGGCAATAGCTGTTAAAAATGTATCTATCATAAGATATAGCTTAGGAAAATCGTACGTGAAATTGACCACAAAAATAATTGCAAATATTATACTTCCTGTAATAATACCATTAGTAAATCTGGCTCTTTTTGATATTAGTGAAGTTATCAAAGTTCCTAAAAGTGCCCCAATTACATGAGAGGCCATAATCATCACAAAAGCTGCATCAGGTAACCCATTGAAGTATGTGTTCATATCTTGAGAATCCTTCCAAGTTAATTGTTCAGGAAATGGATAGTACGAAAAAATGACTACACGAAATATCGTAATAATTAACATTCCAACTCCTAATCCTGCCAAAATCGACAATATTCTTCTACCCACGTTTACTACTTTGATTGATTGCAGTTGTAAAGAAACATGTTATTCTCTTAAAGATTCACATCTTATATAGATAAATGTTATCAACATACGTATATGCTTGATTTGCAGATTAATGTTTAAAAAATTAAAATAAACCGATTTTTTTGAGAATAGTTTATACTCTAGTATTAATAGAATTCTTGATTAATATGACATAAAAGTGGATCAAGATGAAAAGCAGATGGTGATGACATTTATACTTTTAGAAGTAAGAAAAATCTTTTTTAACAGTTTAAATTACATTTAATAGTAAATTATATCTTGTTTTTATGATCTTCTATGCCAAAATGATTTTGTCACCATTTTAAGTAAAAATGCCGTCAAAATCGAATTGTTTTTTTTCCATAACCATGGGTCTAGCCTTTCAGGTCTAGTCTAATATCAAGATTATTAAAGGTAACGTTAGAAAGATTGATATAGAGATGAACAATATATTTTATCAAGGTTTAATGAAAAAATGAGCTTCGTAAGTACGGCAACTAAATAGTCTGATAGCAGATAGGTTAACTCTAGTGCCCCATCATGCTTTCATCTTGATCCATAAAAGTCCCATTGTATTTCTATAATTCATCAATTCAAATACCAATATTCATTTAATATAAAATCCCTTCCACATATTAATGCAGAAGGGATATCATGTATTTTAGATATTTTTAACTTAGACCTCGCAGGTTTTTGAAACCTCCGAGGCCTTCTGTTCTTTTTATTATCTTACTATAATCATCTTCTTCGTAGCAGTAAATTCACCACTCTCTATCGTATAGTACAATATTCCTGTAACTCCAAGATCATCTGCATCTAATGGTAAGATGTTCATTCCTTTGATTCCAGCAGTATTTACAGTTTTCAAGAGCTTACCAGTTACATCAGTTACAGTAAATGTTACCGCTCCCGCCTCTGCCAATTCAAATCTGACCATCGTCTGATCTTTGAATGGATTCGGTTCGTTCTGGTACAAGTTGTTCTCTGCACTTGCCGTAACATCTCCTCTCGTACTGATCACTACTTCTCTGATCTCCATAAGCTGGCTGAGCGAAGCCGAAGCCAGCGAAGCCGAAGCCAAATATGCTTCTGCAACTGTCACCTTAGACGTCACCTCTATCATCTCTG
>Ga0209187_1003418_pt1 | contig 13295 bp, 13 predicted proteins | sample BantaG_FD_187430 | JGI IMG/M metagenome (GOLD analysis project Ga0209187, IMG submission 187430) | Marine algal microbial communities from Bantry Bay, Ireland - BantryBay_4 metaG (SPAdes) (version 2) | ecosystem: Host-associated > Algae > Red algae > Unclassified | place: Bantry Bay, Ireland... | reverse complement strand
GATATAGTCTCTTACTGTCTTACGATGTATCCCTAACTGACGAGATATACTTCGCTGTGAGTGACCTAAATCGTAGAGTCTTATTATTTGCTTTTGTTGCATATCGATGATTCTTGTGTTACTCATTCTTCGGCATTTTTATGCGAAGAAATTAAGAATCATTACCCTTATTTAAAGTGGTACACTTTACGTAATAATTACTGGTACACTTTCCATGAGATTTAATGGTACACTTTGGATGAGATTATGCAGATATAGAGCAATTTTAATTATTTTGAAGGTAAATTACGTAAAAATCAACAATCACTAACCACGATCGTTAACGCTTACAATCTCGATGTCATCCACTCTTCCAATACAGACGCTTTATTAAGTTTTAAATAATTTAAATTTTATCATCCATTTTTTCAAGTTCATGCAAGAACCTTATTGAATCCTTACTTACAAATAATGACTCTTTGGCAATTTGATCCTAAAGTAGTTTTCTTCAATGGTAACTATTCTAATTTTCTACAGCTTTACTTATATTTTTACTTCTGCTATCTTTAGTTTGATCTTAATTGTTTGAGAAAGATTGCAGATCAGCATATACCCAACAGTCTATCATGCCCTACTTATTCTTCTACTTTCTATTATAACTGTAGAGATTATAACCAGTCCACCCAATATTGTATTAAGGCGAGGAGATTCACTCAAGAATATAAAAGCTAATATAATACCATAGACGGGCTGCATCGAGCTGATCAAACTTGCAGAAGTAATCGAAAATTTCTTCAAACTACTTACAAATAAAGTATGTCCGATGGCTGTAGTCAATACGGCAAGTGAAACTACAGGTATCAAAAAATCAATAACATCAGAATTATTTAAGTAACCGATTGTAGGCAATAACAAAACTGAAACAACAGCTAACTGCGTGAACATGATAGCAGTCTGATTGTAATTTTCTGCGTTTCTCTTAAGCAAGATATTTCTCAAGGAATAGAAAAATGCAGACAACAAACCTAAGCAGATACCAGAGAAATATTGATTATCCATATTAGTAGATGGGGCAATTAAGTAAATACCAAACAATACAATAAGACCTAATAAAATATGTATTCGCAATAATTTACGCTTAAGTATTATAGGTTCTAGTAAAGCGGTCATAACCGGAAAAGTGTATAAGGACAACATCGCAATTGCCACATTGGATAATTTTAATGAATAAAAATATGTAATCCAATGTGCTCCCAAGAAAGCACCTCCAATCCATAAACTTATTCGATCTTGGCTTGCAAGCTTGAATTTATAGCCCTTAGATTTTCCATATAGAAAAAGCAATGCACCAGCAATAACAGATCTAAGAAAGATAGTCAGCGGAACAGGCAGATCTATATATTTACCCAACACTCCTGAAGTACTCACGAAAAGCACTGCAAAGTTAAGTTCTATGATGTTCTTAAAATGGTCTTTTTGTCTCAAGTTATTTTGCTATCCTTAATAACCGCAATACCGCTGATATACGTTTCCTTATTAAGATAGTCTTTCGTCATATTCATATCCCATATTTACTGCAAGCTGAGAAAAATAGAGGAATAATTGTTCTGAACTTACAATTTTATTCTAACGCAATGTCATTGAGTGTAATGGTCATTAAGGTACTTACAGGACTTCCTTCGCACTGTCCTGGTAACCACTTTTGAGCTTTTATTAACGATTTAATTTCGTTGATCTTTTCTAAGTCAATATAAGCAAACATAGATTTAGTCATCTCTGCTTCCATCGGGTCTTGCTCTGCAATTTCTTCATACATCGTAGATCCCTTACTATTTACTGAGAACCAAAGGATTTCACTCGTTAGGAATAGATTCCTTACATCTGACTCGGGAGTGATAACAAAATTGACTTCAAATACATTATATAGATCGCTACGGAATTCCTCTTCAGGAATTATCGTCAAAAGAATAGAATCAAGTCCATCGTTAGTATTGTTATTACCATTGACTGATGCTTTAACTTCAAGTTTACCATTCTCTATCCCGTGTAGATAATCTTTACTAAGTTCAAGTTTATTACTTTTCTTATCGATAACATTAACGACTTCTATCTGATCACTTAGCTCACATTGGGCATTAGCTATAGCTGTCAAAGCGAAGAAGAAGATTACAAATATTAGTTGATTAGTATTTCTCATGTATAACTATTTTCATTTTGGAAAGTATGAAGATATTTTTCACAAGATAATATATTATTTCATATAAAATTTATTCTTACAGCTCTGGATCGTGAGCAAAACAACACCTTATGATGCCATGTTTGGACTAGGCTGTAGGTGAGCTTTGTAGCGACGCCTATTTCTTGGATACATATAAAAAATCTGTTTTCAGTATATAATAATACTGCATTATGCTCAAGACAGAATCTTGAGTTACAATCTGATATAGTTCGCTGTAATCTCGATTCTGATGTCTATCGAGACATACGGGATGCTCAGCAGCAAACTTCGCCGAACGGGTACGTTAGCCTATGGTCGTTCTTACCACATGTTGTCTGTAGTTATTATTTTCAATCTACCCTCCTGGGGCAATAGAAATGCATTTGATTGTTCTAATTTAGTTTGAATTACATCCATGCTTTCCCCATATATTGTTGAACTAAATTCATGAGCTCTTGATAACATGCGAATATAAGGTTCTGGTTTATGTTGTCTTGTTAACCTTCTTAAGGTTAGTAAATAATCTTCTCTAAATACATTCGGTATTATAATTTTAGATTGGTTTGCTGAGGCTAATTCAGCATTCATCATTACACGTGCTACTCTTCCATTTCCATCTAAAAAAGGGTGGACTTCACTTATCATGAACATGATATAAACTGCTTTAGCAAATGGGTTGTTAAGTGCTGAATAAAATTCAAATCCTTTTATTAAGGTTCCCTTGACCAAGTTTGGATCAACAAAGGAAGTTTGGCCGGCATAATTATTTTTGTTTTTAAATTCCCCTGGATTCTTATCTATTCGAGCGGAAAGCAGAGTTTTGTGACGATACTGAAGTATTGATATTAATTCATCTGCAGATTTCGGGATTACTCTCATTTCTGTCCGATTGGAAACAATTTTATATGTACCCAAAATATCATGCGAATCTTGATTCCTTGTAGGTAAAGGTGTTTGTGTTTCTATTATTTTTTTTGCCTCATCTATCTCGAATACTGTCCCCTCTATATAGTTTGAAAAGTATCCTTCATAGAAAGCAAAGTATCTAAATGAATTTAGTTCTGTATTTTTTTCTTCAAATGACTTAAACTCAAATTGTTTCAATTCTCTGAATAGTTTTTCAAATAGTTGATATCTATTGGGATCATAGGGGACTCCAAATGCACGAGCAGCTGCCATAGGTGATGTCAATATCTTTGAGGAATGTGTTGTTAAGAGGGCACTTACTATCTTATCCAGTTTTTTGAATTCTTTTTCCATTCCTAAAACTTCCGAAATATCTCGTGCCCTATCCCTTAATTTATTAAGTTCTTTTTCTCCGTTTATTCTCACTATTTGATCTAGTCGTTCTTCAATTTCTGGATAAGTTAGTGTCTTTGAATCTGGACCTGATTTTCTTGATGTTTGAAGGTTTTCTAAAAATGCTCTTGCACGTTGTGAAGCATAAACATCTCCTGATAAAGTGTTATCTCCTTCGATTGGACCATGACCTTTTAGAAATCTTATTGTTAATCCTGGTAGTATAGTTTTTTTAGTGTACGTATGTGTTAAGAATATTTGGTTCGTTAATGTCGGCTGAAATTCCAATGCTGATCGATGGCTTAATACTGCTCCGGAGTAAAGTTTCCCTATAATTGTGAAAATATTTCTTTTTACAATTGTTTCTGGAGATTCCTCAAGATTTCCTGTATATAGTCTTGGAGCTATTTTCTTGAGCTTTCCTTCTTTCTCTAATTTGGATATCTTTTTTGAAATGTTAGGATCAGATGAGCCAAATACTAACTCTTGTAGATGTATTGGTAAATTATTTTCCACTTATTTAAATTAATTGGTCGATTAAGAAAATTTTTTCCATTATAACGCATTTTTCGGCAAATATCTTCTATTATAAGTGATAGATACAAAAATTTTCGACTTCTAAATGAAGTTGCAGAGTTAAAAGTTATAAATATTCCACTATAGTGTAGTATATGGCAAATTTTTTCTATTATAATGTGGTTTAATTGAATTTTGCAATTCTCTGGAAATTCTGACAGCGTATCTATAATACTTGACGGACGACCGAAGGAAGACTGGCATGGTCTTCAAATCATTCTTAATTACTTTTTTCGCCACTTCAAAATCTACACAATACAGCCTGCTTCCATTGATCCACTTCCTCTGCCTTTTCTAAAATTGTCTATTGTTTTATAACCAGGCTTTCGCATACCAATGAGCCACCATAGTACAGCGTTGACCTTGCAAGCTTTTTCTAAAGTGCATAATCTGATCCAAACCGTACCATAAATCTCACGTAAATAACTTACGTTAAAGAGAAGTAATATTTAGTGTATAGTCAATGTTTGCCCGATTAATTTTCCATTTCAGTAAATTAGATTTTTGCCTGTTGCTTCAAAATAACGGAATGATGATATCCGGTATATCCCGAAGGGTATTTCATCATCATGTGTTAGAGTCTGACATTTATTTAAATTCAATAATTTTCATTAAATCATCATTTAGGATAAGACCGATTCTAAATCCAATTTCATTCGACTGATAAGTTTCTTCATAAAGTTGATGTACTCCGTTTTGCATATAGATTGGTGGACTTACAAAGGATCCTCCCTTAACTATCACACCACTATAATCTTCATTGTTTATTTTGGTAGCTGTCCACTCACTAACATTGCCAGCCATATCATATAGTTTATTATACGAATTATATGATTTTGTCGGTTTAATTTGTGAGAAACCTTCGCTTGGAAGAGGTTTTAGACAGACTCCAAATTCTGTTGTGATATTTCCAAAGTTTGCCTTGTATTGACCTTTTTCATCAGTTAATTCGAAACCATCGAAAGGATAGTATTTGATTTCTCTAATCTTTTTTTTATTGTCCTTAGTATCTTTGTAGATTGCTGCTGCATATTCCCATTGTTCACTATTTGGCAAAATGAAATTAATTGAATTAACTGAAAGATTATTTTCACTCTTTATGTTGCTTAATTTTTGATTTAACCAATGAATGTATGCATTAGCTTGTAACCAATTAATTCCAATTATTGGGAACTCAGAATATGTATCATCAATTAAATACACTTTCTCTTTTTTTGCCATGAAGGATATACTTGGAATTATATTTATAGTTATTTTTTTTTGGTTTAGTAAAAAGGAATAGAATTCCTCTTTTTTAATTTGATTTATATTCTCTTTCCCTGATACCTGAAAAATAAAATCTAAATACTCTTTTACAGTGACTTCATGATCACATAATAGAAAAGCAGTACAGTCTTCTCTATAGGGGATGTCTTGGACAAATAAATTGTGATCTAAAGATTGTATTCTATCGCTTCCGTGCAAACTACATATTCCCTTGGTAAATTTTCCTTCAGAGAACAGTATTAAATCGTGTGAGTCAATAATATTTCCTAATTCCTTGATTGCCTTTTTATTCTGCGATTGACCAATTGTTGGAATGATCATCGAGAGTAATAATAAGAGTAGTATTGATTTTTTCATGTTTATTTTTTGTTTGACTCTGATGGATGATGCATATCTCGAATGCTGACGTAAGAGGCATTCCCTGACCATGCTGTGTTATGTGTCGGATTTATTCTTACTTTGCTAAGTCTAAAGCTTCTTCCATTTTTTTGATAGACATAAACATTCTGCCGCTATCTAGTAACATCGTAAATCCATACTTTGAATAATATGTTGTAGCTTCTTCATCAATAGGGTCTACAATTACCGCCACAGCACCTATATGTTCTTTAGCTACCTTTACGGATCTTTTTAATGCCTCAATCAACATAAACTTTCCAAAACCTTGCCCTTTGACTGAATTATCTCTAGCTAATCTTCCGAGGAGTATTACAGGAATGTTATCGTATTTGATTGATTTGACATATTCCTCAGGAGCACCATCTTTTGGAATACTTTCAGTTGAGAGCGTATAGTAGGCAATCACTTCGTCTTGTTCGTCTAAGATTACAAAACAAGTACAAGCTCCTGATTTTACATCTTTAGTTGCGTTTTTAAGAATGTAGTTGTCCAAAGGAGGTTTTCCACAAGCAAAGTTTTTTCTACCATATTTTCTGTCATATGGAACTGTTTGCAATGGGATTTTACTCACTGATTTGATTGTGGTATTTGATTGCAGAAATTAAAGATTTATTGGGTGGCTCTTCCTTTCCCATTAACGCATTAAAGAAGATGGCTCTATCCCTTTTAGTCGTTAGTATCTTATTTTCTTCAGCAATAATAGCCTTAGATTCCCGAGTCATAACTACTCTTAAGAATTCAGAGAGGGATTTGAAACCCCTTAATTTACTTGCATATTCAAATAACTCCTTGTCATCATTGCTTACCCTAATCTCGATCCTGCTATCACCTTTTTTAATTATTGTAGCGTCCATGATATTGTAATTACAATCAAATGTACGTTAATATACCGTACAAATCAATTTTGTACGTTAATATTACGTAACTAACTTGCATAATCTCATCCAAAGTGTACCATTAATTATTACGTAAAGTGTACCACTTTCAATAAGGGTAATAATTCTAAATTATTTCACCATATTTTATTTGACCAATCCTTTTGTAATTCAATTCTAAATCTCTCTGTCCATTCATCTGAAATTTCATCAGCTAATTTTGAAAAATAAGGTAAACTTAATTTAGTGTCGTCAATATCTACTCCAATATATTCTCCAATTTGTTTAATAGCTCCAGAATAGTCATCCTTAAAATCTTCGTAGACAATTGTTAGTGAAGAGCTTTTTCCTTCCTCGAGAAACGCTTCAATTTTACTTTCTCTTATTGTAGTTTCAATCAATAGATGTTTTATTGCATCGAAGTTATATTTACTCGCTAGTTTAGGGTCACTTACTTGAGTTTGTTCTCCCACTTTCCTGTGCCATTCGTTTGTCATTATTGCCTTCCACCAAGAGATCGATTGCCTTACCTTATTTTGTCTTGTAAGAAAAATATGTTTGCAATTTGGAAATACTCTTTCCCAGACTTCAAAATTGCTAGTCGATTGTGATTTAAGGGCAGCATTTGGAAAGAGTTTTAACTCATTAATTACAGGATCATTTTCTTTTTGTGGTGCATTCGACTTAATCCCAAAAACTCCATTAGTACTTGATCCTAAATCATATATTTTATCCTGAAGAATTTGGTAATTATCTGCATTATGTTTAGCTAACAAAGTTTCATTTGGCTTTATTGTAAATAATTCAGAAGGCTTACCTTATACGTTCGTCATTTCTAATGCTTTGCACAGTAAAGTACTACCGTTCCGTTGACTAAACCATATTGTATAATATTTTGATGGTTTCATAATTTCTAATATAAATCCCTTTATTCAGTTTTTGCTGACACCTAACGAACAAGAATATGTAACGTACAAGTCAGACATGACTTAAACTAAGCAAAAATGATGAAGCTAAGATCATCAGTTTTGAATTCACCGCAGTGAGTTTAAAACGTGTATGACATCTTTATACAGTGTTATATATCGGCTTCATAGTATTGATGCAAGGAACTTCTCTGATACTAAAACTAAGCAATCTAACTACCTTCATAATCTAACCCACCGAACCATCAACAGCTCTATTTTCCCAAAGTGTTTTCGCAAAGAAGATTTGCAATTTATAACTCTAATAGTATAAGCACTTGAATATACTGCGAGCTGTCTCACGAAGCACCGAAGAAAATCATCCGCCAAGATTACAGCTTTGAACAGACAAAAGCGCAGCTCCCAAAACCTCCAAAAACGAAGAACCACAACATTACAAAATCCAAGTATAAGAACCAATTCCAAGTCAGTTTACAGTTCGCCGTAACGAAAATACGATGTCAATTTGAAAATCTAAAACTTCTCGCTTATCGCTGTAAGATAACGGATCTGCGATATCTGGCGGATTTGGCGTTGGTTAATCTGACATAATTATCATTAGTTACCTGTACACTTTATTTCTCAAGTCTACCATTTTAATTTTACATTTCGTTCTGCATCCCAAAAATCACCATTTTCAAATTCATTCTCCAAGTATCGAAGAATTCTTGATGATGATTCTGCTGGTGTTAATCTACCGTCTATATTACTTTTTGTAATTGTAGTTTTTACCCACCCAGGATGTATTGCTGCTACTGAAATTCTGTCCTTTATTCTATTTGATAATATTTTAGTGTACATATTTAATGCACTTTTTGACATTCGATAAGCAACTGAGTCAAATTTTTCACAATAGTTGATTGAACCCATCTTTGAGGAAATATTTAGGATTCTCCCACCTTTTACAATTGAGCTGAGAAGTTGTTCAGTTAGTAGTACTGTCCCTTTGACATTCACTTCAAATGTTGATTCAAAGGTGTTCAATTCTGGCAGCTCAAAATCTAAATCTGGGCCTATTCCAGCGTTATTAATCAATAAGTCAATTCTAATTTCTTCGCTGTTTATTTGCTGGACAAAGTCCTTAATACTATTTGGCTTTGAAAGATCCAATGATATTGATTTGAAATCCTTATTCTCAAAATCCATAATATCACCTGACCTACATGTCCCGATAATTGAATACCCTTTGCTCAGTAATTCGTTTACTAAAGCATAACCAATTCCTTTTGATGCTCCAGTAACTAATGCTTGTTTTTTCATTTTCTTTGATTACAGGAAGCGGAATTATGATACGTGGCGTATCCGCTAAGGTATGCCATCATCATCATGTTACATGCTTTTATTTATTTCCAAAACTTAATCTTAATCCATATTTGTGTGCAATTTCTTTCTTCGCTTCATCCATTTCAATTGAACAGATACCAAATTTTTTTCTATCAAGATTTGCCTGTTCTATATCATTTGTTTTTCTTCCGAATGTATAGTTGAACCAATATTCAGGAAGACGGGGAGAATTTTGATTTTTGTATTTACTTAATCGACTTACATAATTGGTTTCAAATGAATAGATATATGCAAATTGTCTCGGATGTAAATGTCCAGATTTTATAGCGTCTATAAATTTGGACAAGCCTATATCAGTAATCGGATTATCATAGTGCAATAAGGTTGGAATCACTTTTGAGTTAGATGCTTCACAACTACTTAATTTTCCACCACGTGAGGTCGGGAAAATTGATTCATCATCAATCCCTATAATTCTCTCCGAAGGGAAGGGAATTGAATCCATTAAGGCTTTGATCCTATTGTAATTTCGATATACGATTGAAACATATTTTTCTCGCTGCCTTTTACTCTCTTGTTCTTGTTTGTACCTATGATGAAATTCGTAATGTAAATCAAGATTTATACTGTCTAAATATATCGAACTATACTTTTCTGAATTAGAAAGTATGTTCTGCCTTAAATTCGTTTTTAAATACTCTTGAAATACTGGAATTCTTCCAATGCATTTGCAGTCATACCCATTTGATATGGCTTTTATAAGCCAATCAGTAGATTTTTCAAAGTTGTTACTCAATATTGCAATCTGAGCTGCGATTACTAAATCTTTAATAAATATATATTCATACTGGTTTATTATCGAATCATATTGATTGACAGATTCAATAAATTTTTCTTTTACAAATAGTTCTTCTGCAATATTAATTTGACGATGATATTCTAAATAATCCTGTTGTGCAAATCCACCAAGTGATGTGCAGAGTAAAATAATAATTATATAGACTATTTTTTTCATTCCTGAATTCCTGCATTATTGAAAATTTCTCTAATCTTTCTGTTTATTGGAAATGGTTTTAGAGGAGGAACATTGGACCCTCCAGGATTTCCAACAGGAACTTTTCCTACGAAAGATTTCACACCGCCAAATATCAGTCTTGTAATTTGCCCAAAAATTTCTTTTGGACTTTTAATTTTAACTCCAAATTTTAGCATTTCCCAATGTACGTATGTGTGAGCAAATGGATATCGCTGCCCGATTATATGTGCTCGTTCTAAGTGTTTCCAAGCATTCTTTAAGTACCCGTTTTGAAATTCAACTCGATACTGATTAAGTTCTGCCTCATAATATGGTTTTAAACTTTCAGGTATTTTTGTGTACAATTTCATTTCTATTTATTTTATGTTTTTGTCCATTAAAGTTCTTTGGTGGTTCTTCTGTTATTATGATAGACATCACCTTAGCAACATTATCCACGTATTCATTATTAGGTTCCAATTTGTTGAGCAAACTCTATGTATTTGTTTTGTGCCTTTTCGATTACAGTAGATTTATTGGTCGTTCTTGTTTCATGTTTATTCATGTTATGATTGTATTCTCTAATGTATTTGTCACTCCATAGTACTAATTCCATAATTAACGGTGCAAGATCTAATCCTTTCTCTGTAAGCAAGTAAATATTTTCTTTTTTGTTACCACTCAGTTTTCTTTTACTTATGATATCTAAAGATTCCAATAGCTTTAATCGTGATGATAAAAGATTGGTTGCTATCATTTCATCTGAAGAAGTAAATTCTTTAAATGTTTTCTTCTGATGCATTAACATATCTCTGACAATTAGTAATGACCATTTATCTCCTATTAAATCAAGCGCTGAAGCGATTAAACAAGATGATCTAAATTTTTTCTCCATTTACAATTATTTATTGCTTTAAATTGTAAAGTAATATGTAGTTTTGCTTTATAAAGTAAAGTTAAATAAAATATGCTTGCAGGACATTATGCAACTGCCTTAGTTGCTTATCAAAAATACCCAAAGGGTACATTACTCTATTTTCTAATTGCTTCGCAACTACAAGATCTCTTATGGTTTGGTTTCCATTATTTAGGCTTAGAAAGAACTACGCCTAATGATGTCTTCGACACCACAGTCAGCAATATGGTAGTAAATATGCTTTATAGTCATGATTTGATTCCATTAATTGTTTGGCTTATCATAATCTTTTTGATTGGTAAATTTATTTTTAAAGACAACGAAATTGGATTAGTTGGCTCAGCATTAGTCCTTGGTCATTTTGTTTTGGACTTCTTTTCAGGTCACCCACACCACGTTTTTGGTTTAGATTCTGGTACTATAGGATTAGGAAATTATTCTACAAATGTGTTTCAAGCGATCGCAATAGAGGCAATTGCAATAGTAGGAATTCTTTGGTATTTCTTCAATCAAGAAAGCAAATATGGAATTCAACGTTCATTCAGAAACAAAGCATCTATTATAGGACTATTCATTTTTGGAATCGCATTCATGCTATCCATAGCAAAAACTTCCTTCAGAGAATTATTCAGCATTCCAGCATTTGATTTGGGTTTCAATACCAGTGTTCCAACACTAATAATGACTTATGTCGGTATGATTATTTATCTCAATCATTTTGTGCCGAAATTCAAGGTAAACAATTAGCACAGTGTTATTTTTTAAGTTGAGGACATTTCTCGATTCGAGTTGTGACTAACGGACAATTATATGTCGTCGTCTCTCTGAGGAACGAAGAGATATGATCTGTTATATATTCTTATGTGTCGGATTTCATCTTATTGCATAATTCGTTCCTGATCCACTTCCGAATCTTTCTATTATTTCGTCTTTCACCATTTTGCTTAAGATACGTTTTATTGTTGGATTTGGAATGTCCAATTTGGTAGAGATTTCACCAGATTTGCATCCTGGATTCGACATTATATAAATGAATATTGATTTTTCTCTTGGTGCCAGTTTTCCACTCTTGTCTTTTACTTCAAGCTTTATGTTTAGTTTCTGTTTTAGGTTCAGAAGTGAATCAAGGAAAAAATTGACCCATTCAGAAATATTCTCATTTGGTCTTTGAGCTTGGCAATTTCGTAAACAATTATAGTATTCTTTTTTTCTGAATTCTATTTCGTGTTCAAAGCTCACATACTGTATCCAGACATAGTTTGATTTAAGTAGTAGCAATGAGGTTAACAACCTGCTTAATCTCCCATTACCATCTTGGAACGGATGGATTGTCAAGAATTCATAAATCAAGACCGATATCTTAAGCAGATTATGGACTTCTGAGATGTCATTATACCAATTAATAACATTTTTCATTTTATCATCTGTTGCAAATCCAGGTTCCGTTGTTTTGAATATTATTTGTTTTGAACCATCAGGAAAATTAGCTTCGACAGCATTAGAATGTTGTTTGTATTCTCCTTTATGCCAATTGTCTTTTTCGCTGAATTTCATAAGTTGGTTATGAAGATTCTTTATATCGCTTTTTGATACTCTTATATTCTTATAGTCGTTTAAAACTATATTTAGCGCATTATAATAGCCAGCAACTTCTTGCGAATCTCTATCTTCAAAGTTGGATATTTCTATTTTGTCTATAAGTACTTTTACTTGGTCGTCATTCATTTCTGAACCTTCAATTCTTGTTGATGACCCAACACTTTGTATAGTTGCTATTGATTTTAGACTGTTTAAATTATTTTTTTCTATCTTCTCGAGAGTCGACCATGAAGCGTCAAATCTGTCTATTTGACTTAGTTTGTTTAATAAATTCCAGCTTAGCTCAATATTGAATTCGTATAGCTTTGTTTCCATATCTTACAAATATAGTAATAATAGTGATACGAAATGATACGATTAGATTCGATTGTGGTACGTCATTTTTACTCTTCTGATGCGGATAATGATATGTCGTCGTCACTCAAACGGAGTGACGAGTTATGCGATCTTATCATGTGTTGTATAATGGCGCCTATTTGACCCCCCGAATGGCGCAAGCTGACCCCCTAAAAATGGCGCAAGCTGACCCCCTATGATTCAGTAGTGGATTTCAAAGATAATTAATAGATCCTAAGTACTTTTTCTTAGGCTTTTTCCTTTCAATTCTATTTTAGAATATTTTGCTGTGAGACGATCTAAAATGGCGTCAGCGACAGTTGGTTCGTTAATGTATGCGTGCCACTTACTCAGAGGTAATTGTGAGGTTATTATAGTGGATGATTCTTTGTATCTGTCTTCAAATATTTGGAGTAATGATAGCTTTACATCATGAGACATTTGTTGTAATCCAAAGTCGTCCATGATGAGTAGTTTGGCTTTCTTGATTCTGTTCATCCATTTTATCAGAGTACCGTCTACTTTAGCTATAGCTATCTGTTCACAGAATCTGTTCATATTGAAGTAT
>Ga0209187_1003416_pt1 | contig 13298 bp, 18 predicted proteins | sample BantaG_FD_187430 | JGI IMG/M metagenome (GOLD analysis project Ga0209187, IMG submission 187430) | Marine algal microbial communities from Bantry Bay, Ireland - BantryBay_4 metaG (SPAdes) (version 2) | ecosystem: Host-associated > Algae > Red algae > Unclassified | place: Bantry Bay, Ireland... | reverse complement strand
TTGGGTTGAAACCCAGACCCAAGGCGGGCGCTACAGCAATACGAGCGACTATGTGCGCGATCTCATCCGCAAGGACCAAGACCGCGCGGATAAGATTGCCAGAATGCAGCGTCTTGTAGACGAAGCACTAGCAAGCGGTATCAGCGAGAAATCGATGACTGAAATCCGGGAAGAGGCAAGAGTAAGAGCGGGCGTCTCTGCAGATGGCAGAAATGAGCTATAGGCTCACATCGGAAGCGACAGAGGACGTTATTCACATCTACGGTGAAGGCGTTCGGTTGTTTGGCGTTGCTCAAGCTGAAAAATACCAAGACGAACTTGAGGAGCGCTTCGAGCTTCTAGTCTCTCACCCGCGTATGGCGCGGGAACGCTCGGAACTTACCCCACCCGTGCGGATCAACCCTTTTGGCTCGCATATCATCGTCTACCGAGTTGAAGACGATGATGCTGTGTTGATCGTAAGGGTTCGACATGGGCGCGAAAATTGGACTAACGACCCGACAGGGTAGGGCGATCTGAACCAAGTGGACGACCGATCATATTCTTCTGACGGTTGGGCGGTAATGCAAACCACCGCAAGAATCAGCTCTCATGTGGTTTTGATCGCCCACCAGAGCGCTTGAGTGACAAGGGAAGGAAACAATCGATCTCGTCCTGACTAAACGTCATGTCTTCCATTTCCTTTAGCAGGCTGCTGAAAAATATCGAATCTGCTCTGGAATTTCGTGTTTGTTGAGGGATTTGGTTTGGCAGGGCGTTCGATTGGGTTTGCGATCCGTGCTTTTGGTCGAATGGGGCTTCGCGTAGATGCTCTGGCGAGCATCATGCGGGCGCTTCAGCGAGGAGTTTGGGGATGCGGATGAGGTTGTAGGCGGCAGTGGCGAATGTGAAGACGGCTTCGGCCTTTGGCCTGCCGCGCACTTTGACTTGCCTGTATCCAGCCTGTTCTTTTGTCCATCCGAACACCTCCTCCACTCGTTTGCGGATGCGTTGACTGATCTCGTAGCCGGGATGGCGGGTGGTCCGTTTGTCGATGGCGGTCTTTCGGGTTTTGCCCGTCTTCGTCGTCCCGCCCTGAATGGCGATGTGGGGGGTCACCTTGCGCTGGCGCAGGTCGCCGATGAAGGCCTCCACGTCATAGGCCTTGTCGGCCCCGAGCGTGATGCGCCTGCCTCGCTTGCGTCGGTCGAGCATGGCCAGCGTCGCGTCCCTTTCGGCGGTGCCGGTGGCATGTGTCAATGTCGCATCGACCACGATGCCATTGCGGTTCTCCATCAGCACATGGCCCATGAAGCACAATCGGCTGCCCTGTCCGTCGCCCTTGCGATAGAGCCGCGCATCGGGGTCGGTCGTCGAAGCGTGCGTCTCGTTCGAGCGCTTCTCCTTGCGGAAGTTGCGCTCGCCGTTGCGGCCCGGCGATGGCGGATCGCCCGACCCGTCCCTGGGGCGAAAGCTCTTCATCGACGCCCATGCTCCGACCAGCGTGCCGTCCACCGTGAAATGCTCGCTCGACATCAGCCGCTTTACCCGTGGCAAGGCGATCAGCGTCGTCAGGAACTCACGCGCCACATCCGCCTCCAGCAGGCGGTCGCGGTTCTTTGTGAACACCGTCGGATGCCAGACTTCGGCATCCATCGGCAGACCGACGAACCACCGAAACAGGAGGTTGTAGGTGATCTGCTCCATCAGCATCCGTTCGGACCGCACCGAGAAGAACGCTTGCAGCAACGTCGCTCGAAGCAGGTGCTCCGGCGGGATCGAAGCCCGACCGACCGGCGAATACATCGCCTCGAACCGCCCGTCCATCGCTGCCAATACCTCGTCCGTCAACGACCGGATCGCACGTAGCGGATGATCTGACGGAACACGATCTTCCAGCCGAACGTAGCTGAACAATCCGTCAGCCTTATCGTCACGTCCCCGCATCGACACACCCCATTTTCCAACACCAAAAGGGAATCACAATCCTAAACGATTGGCGAGCGACTTTTTCAGCAACCTGTTAGACGCTTCTGAGCATCACCATATGCCTTATCGTTGGTTTGCGGAGCAGACTGATAAAGAGCGGCAAGCATCACTTGCAATTCATTACGGCGTTCGACAGCCACGCTCCGCTCAAGTGCGGGCAAATCTGTGAGAAGAGAAAGATAGCACTCGCGGACATTCCATAGCTTCGCTGCAGCATCACGGTGCTTTTGTGCCGTTCCACCAAGATCGAAGTTTTTCAAATAGGTCGATACGAGCAGTGTCAGGAATGAAAGAACTACCGTTGCAATTTCCAGCCACGCCTCGCTCGTCGCGACGACGCCAATAGCCCCCGTACTCGTCAAAGCAGTCAGTACGATCTGCGCTATCTTGTATCGATTTAGTGTTTTGGCGCTGTTGTTCGCCATTCGCTCATGCGTCTTGTGGGTGTAAACTACGCGACCAAAGCACTCGCGAATTTGGTCCTCGAGGGCAATGTCATACTGCTGATTCATATTCGCCTACTTCAGCACTTTGCGCGCTGATTGGGACAAAAGTTCTGTCTCTCGCCACAACAACACCATTCTGGACCGCGTAGCACTCCACAAGGTGATTGCCTTTAAAGTCGGTGCGCTCGCATCTCTCCCAATCGCCTTCGTCTGCTATAATTTGGCCTCGTATCATATCGCGGCGCTCAGCTTCGTCACCACGATTCAACACCTTCCAGTATATTTGAACGTCACGTGGAAGATCAGCGCCATCAGTCACCATGAAACGAAGGCTTTTCTTGCGCAAAAGGATGCCATGCCCGCTTAGGAGGTCCAGTAAGTACGTAGGTCGGAAGCCTTTCTGCGTAACCTCACAGTTGATCGACATGTGGTAACGCACATCTATACGGAAACGGTCCTCGACAAACTGCTCCGTGTTTTGGAAAGCGGCGCTGTCAAATGCACTCTTTGTCTCCAACTTGGCCACAGGGGCAGGGTAGCCGTTGCCGAACACGTTACGCCATTTTTGGCGCTCATTCGCCTGGCCGCTTGCAGCGATAGCCTTCAAACAAAGGTCGTATGCTTCTTTGGCTTTCCTCTCGAATCGCTTTTTCACCCGTACACGTTGCCGACTGCCAAGCGCCGCATATTCAGATTGCTTCGGCTGATCTGCCAAAAACTTGAAAAAATCACGGCACATGTAATCGTAATAAAAATAGCTTTTCGTATCGTATTCATCGGTCGATTCTAGGAAATTATAAGCAAGCGAGTCAATGAGAAGGCCACCCATTGCGACGCCATGTTTGTTTTTCCACGCACGGGTCATTTTACATAAACGACGCAGATTTCTATTCTTGCGCTGATTGGCTGCTCGAATTTCATCGAGTTCAGCTTGCGGCTTCGTAATTTTCCATGATCCACCGTTCGCAGTATCAGGATACTTATAGCTCCCGTCTGCAAGTTTAAATGCGGGCATCACCTCGATATGAAAATTCTTGTAGAGAACCCGAACAACCAGTCGATCAACCTTTACGATTGTAGAAGGATAACGCTTCTTTATTGCGGTTCTCGTGTCTTTCAAAAGGTCATAATGTCCGCCACTTTTGTAGTCATCCCATTTAGATGCGGGCACGATATAGATCATGTCGAGATCGGAGATGCCTTTGATTGCCGTCCAACGGCCATAGGATCCGACCTGTAAGCTGTTGGCTGTCTTCGACTCTGTATCTCGAAATTTCTTGTTGAGGGCAGCTGTGACCTCTCCATAGCGAAGTGAGATCGTCGCTGCGTTGTCGATCTTGATATTGTCGAGGAATGCTTTGAAATCGTCCGAGATACTCATCTGTATCTGTGCCTACTTTGCTAATTAACCTTTGGGGGGATGAGGGTCGTTGCCGTAACTCCAGGCCTCACGAAATTGACCATTTTCGCCTTGGATACGGAGCTCTGCACTTTGATTGCGGGCGATACCGCGCCCATAATCAATCGCTTCACGTTGAGTATCGAAATTCTTTGTTAGACGGTCGTTCCCTTCGCCACGAACGCCCCAATTATCACCGTTCTTCACGACGTACTGGTTCTTGCCTGTCATATTAAACCCCTCTCTATGCTGCCATCTTTGTTGTGCGAGTATTGATCCAATCCCATGCTTTCTGGGGCAACCAGCCAGCGTAATCGCGGCTCAAGCTTACGATCAGGATGTTGTCGTTTTTATCGGTGTAGGGAGCGAGCTTGCTCCAGACTCCCTGAGCTGTCAGATTGGTATCTACCAGCCACGTGCTATCTAGGTAGTGCCACCAAACACCACAACCCTTGATGGCTTCGTGCAACTTGTTGTAGTTCTGACCCGGGCGGTTGAGGTCATAGTTGATTGCGTAGATCATTTGTTTCCCAATACTTTCTGTCAGCTAGGATTCTGGCTTCATCCCTCTATGCGGAGAAATCCGAAGGGCTCGGACATTTGGTTGTCCGAACAGGGGAATTTTTTCAGCATGGGGTTTTGAGCAGAGGCTTAGTGTGAATGAACGATGTCGTGACAGCCGCAGTGCTGACCAGGGAAGAACTCGAAGAGAACATTACCGCGTTCTCTAACGCTGACCGTCTGCGTCTTCGAACAACGGCGCAGCTTTACGCGATCTATCCAGTTGAACCAGATGAGCTGGTTCAAGAAGCCCTTTGCCGTGCTCTCACCGGAACACGAAAGTGCCCTCGCACCGTAAGTGTTGTCAGATTTCTTGCGGAAGCAATCCGCAGCATCGCTCACGACGAACTTCAAAAGGTCGAAAACCAACGCGATGAAGTGTCGGTGCATGATGAAACAGTTGAAAATCCAGATTCCATCACCCTTAAGGAACCGAGTCCAACCGCCGAGGAAAGGATGATTTCAGATGAACAGGCCCGAAATACCGAAAACAGCCTACTGGAACTTTTCGATGACGACGAACAAGCACAGCTCATTGTCTTGGGCATGCTGAGCGGCGCAGAAGGTACAGAATTGAGAGAGGCCACAGAGCTAGATCAAACTGGGTTCAACAGCAAACGTCGAAAGGTTCGGCGCCAAATTAACAAAGCCATCGAAAATGGACTCACGTTATGACCGACAAAAGAAACGACGAACGAGGAAAGCTGCTTTCGCTAGCTGATGCTCTTTTTGACGATCTTATGGCGGCTTCAGATGAAGACGTTATCCAAGAAATCACTGAAGCTGGTGGTGACGTCGAAGCGATAAACAACCATATGGAAATCCTTTGCGAGGAAGTTATTTTACAGGCACGCAAGAACCGTATGAAAGCCGCTCAATCAGGACGCAAAGCTGCTCAAATTACGAATAGTGTCATTAATACCGTTGATTTATCAGTTGCGCGCCGTGCCTTGCGCGAATCTTTTCAACAAGACGGGCTTTCGATGGCAGCACGAAATGAAGCTGCTGATGATCTGACCGATGAGGAGATTTTGCGTAAATATAGCGATCTAATCCACCTTGGCGTAATCAACCCTGAGAAGGGCGGAAGCTGATGAAGATAGTGGACCCTGCGGAGAAACTTCTAAGGTCACTCGGCGTTACTCAAGCAAACGAAATCGACCTAGAAGCTATTGCGTTCGATCAAGGGGCAGAGGTCCGCTACTGTAATCTAAATGGGTGTGAAGCCGACATTCTCGGGTATCGTGATAAGGCCATCATATCCATCGACCAAAATCGTGGGGATCAACGCCAACGATTTTCAATTGCTCATGAGCTCGGCCATTGGCACCATCACCGCGGTAAAAAACTACAGTGTCGTGTCGAAGACTATCAGCCAAAACATCGCCAATCTGCCGAGCGGAAGGCCAACGAGTACGCTGCTTCCCTGCTAATGCCGCACTACATATTGAAGCCACAGGCGCGCGATCATAAGAAACTCACATTTAGCGTTATTGAGCAATTCTCATCAGAATTTAATACCAGTTTGACAGCCACGGCTATCCGACTTGTCGAGGCGGATATCTGGCCTTGCATGTTAGTTTGTCATGCACAGCAGGGCCGAAAGTGGTTCGCACAAGCACCCATGTTTCACAACCGATGGTTCCCGCAAGAACAGCTAGATTCAGAGTCTTCCGCTTTTGATGTCATGTACGGTCATTCGGACGGCGATAGGTTTCCTCGAATCATTGGAGCAGATGCCTGGTTTGACCGATTTGAAGCCCGCCAATACGAAATTACAGAACAAGCAAAAAAAACTGGAGATCAGGAAGCGCTAATTCTGCTCACGATCAAAGATGATCGTATGGTCGAAGATGAGAATTCGGCTTGGTAATGTTGGAATGAAAACTATGTCAGGCACGCCGCACAGTCATCTGGCTAACCTTGAAAAGCCGCGCAATCTCAGGGATAGATCGTCCTTCATCGCGCATTTTTCGAACTTCAGTTCTCTGATTCGACGATAAGGCAGGAGGGCGGCCCCCAACGCGTCCGCGTTTCCGCGCAGCAGCGAGTCCTTCCTTCGTTCGTTCGGAAATCCGGTCCCGCTCGAACTCGGCGATGGAGGCAAAGACGTGGAAGATGAGCCGCCCGGCGGAAGTGGTCGTGTCGATGTCCTCGGCCAGGGAGCGGAAGCCCGCCCCTTCATTCCGTATCGCCTCGACGATTTCCAACAAGTCCTTTAGCGACCGTGCTAGCCGGTCGTACTTGGTGACAACGACTACGTCTCCATCACGAAGCTGGTCAAGGAGAGCATCGAGCTGCACACGCTGACGTTTTGTGCCCGTGACCTTCTCCTCGAAGATCCGTTCCGCTCTTGCTTCGCGTAGCCTGTTGAGCTGGGCGTCGAGGTTTTGATCCGATGTTGAGACGCGCGCATACCCGATAATCATGCACATCTCTCACACAAACCTCCCAAAACTGTCAAGGTATTGAGAGGGGTTTTAGAGCGTCTCAAGTGCTTGAAATGTCGAAGCCGGGGCAGGGCGTTCAGAAACGACCGTTTGTGAATAAATATAGTTGACAAAAGAACAAAACATGAATATCATGGTATATGACGCCATTGATTCGAGAGAGCCTTGAATGCCAAATTCAACGATCGTTTCTTTTAAGAACATATTTTTGTATCAAAAGTAGAAAACTGTATTTTATTCTCAATTTAGAACACTCACTCGTTAGTAGTGTGGTATTTATTTGTCAGTATGCTTGCATTTCAGGGTACGTCGTATAAATTAGGAGCTGAAATTGGATCGTAACCAAACCCTCTGGTTGGAGGCTCCCTTGTACTGGAAAATTGCATCTATAAGCGTGTCCATTGGACGTTCTGCCATAGGCGGCGCAGGGCTTGCAATGGCACTTGCAGGCTTGCTGTTGACTGTTCAACAAGTGTTCTCAAGTGGCGTACATGATGAAGCTCAGATTTCTTCACTCTTAGCAATTCTATCTATTACTGGTGCTGTAATAGGGGCTACAACTCGCCTATTTAAACTTGCTCCGTGATCAATAGAATCATTGAGTATGCTTTTGCGCCAGCAAATCCCACTATGCTGGCGCATTTCTATCTCATCTGGATAGGATTATTTCTAGTAATAAATATTACTTGGGATATATGCTCAAGGAAAACTCCTTCTTTTGATTTCAGCAAATTAAGAGAAGGCCACATAAACTTATTATATGCTGCAACTAATTTTGCTTCCGGATTAATTCTGCTAATTTCTATAACAGATGCAAAAGTAGCTTCCGCAGCACAAGATACAAAAATACCCATAATAATAGCTGGATTTTCGGGGATAATATACGGAATAAGCTACATTAGTCCCTATCCATCGGTGCCTGATGACTTAAAAATCAATCTAAATCAAGAAAGCGATAATATTAGCATTGATACATAATTTTATCATAATGGCCCTTATCGATCCCACGGATCATAGTCACCCCGAGAGTTGAGGAAACTGACGGCGGTGCTGTTCGCCCCGCCGTCACCTGCTGCGCCCCCTGCCTCGGTCTAGTTTATCTTCCTCGCGCTGGCGTTTGGTCTGTTCCCGGATGTCCTCGATCAGCCTAGCGTCGCGGGCGATCTCGGCATCGCTGCGGGGGTCTTTGGCTCGTTCGCGCGCCCTACGGAATGCCTCCTCGCGGGCAACGTGAGCAGCCGCCTCCTGTGTGCGGAGTTCCTCCGCCACGCGCTGCGCCTCGGCCTTCTCCCGGACAAGACGCGCCTCCTCGCGCTTGCGGGCCTCGATCCGCTCCTGTGCCGCACGCTGCTCGGCCTCGCGTTCGGCACCCTTCAGAGCCTCGCGGGCGCGCTCTTTCTCGACCAGCGCCCGGAGCGCTGACGTCGCAGCGCCCCGCCGTCCCTGCCCGCGCTCCCGCTCGGCGGTGTATGTATCCCGCGCCGCATCGAAGCGTTCCCGCACCTCCTCGAACAGGGACCGCTCCGCCCGCCGGTGGGCGACCTCGGCACCGCGCTCGGTGACGGGGATATACGCCACACCTTCCCGCTCGGCCTCCTGCTTCGCTCTGCGCTCGATGGCGCTGGTACGCGGCCCCAACTTCGGTTCCGGCTCCCGGTGCAGGGCCTCGGCCACCAGACGCAGCCGCAGGGCTTCCTCCTCACGTCCTCGCTCCTCGGCTTCGCGGGCGGTGCGCTCCGCCTCCTCGCGCTGTGCCTCCAGCGACCGATGATCAACCCGTTCGTCCTCGCCATTGCGTTCCAGCGCCGCGTTCTGCAAGTCGGCCCAGGTCGCGCGCATGGTGGACACCTCGACACTGCTGGTCTTCTTCACGTCCAGCTCGCGGGTCTTCTCCCCGAAGCCGTCCGCACCAGCCCGTCGCGTGGTCGTCAGGATATGTGCATGGTGGTTCCGCTGGTCGCCCTCGCGGTGCGGGGCATGGATGGCAACATCCGCCACGACCCCGTACCGCTCGACCAGCTCGAACGCAAAATCATGGACCAACTCCTGTCGCGCCGCGTCGGACAATTCCGATGGAAGCGCAACCTCCCACTCGCGGGCGACGACGGAGTTTTTCCGCGTCTCCGTCGCCTCGACCGCGTTCCACAATCCGGCTCGATCCGCGATCCAGTCGGACACGCCATCGGGGGCAAGGATTTCGGTATGAACGACCCCGCCCTTGCGGGTGTAGTCATGCTCGACCCCGTAACGCTCGCAGACGATGCGTTCGGCAGAACGGTACGCTGCCGCCGCCGTCGAGGACCGCCCCTGCGACCGGGAGATCGTCTTCACGTTCAGATGATAGCTCGCCATCCCGATCCTCTCCCGCGCATCGACCTTGCGCACCTTGCGATGCCGGATCGCTCTCGATCCAGCGCCGCGCTTTCTGCCGATCATCGCTTTCGATGATCGCAACCGGGTTCCAGCGCCGGAACGCTGGCCGGGAGTTCGAGGGGCGGCCCCCTCGCATCCGTGCGCCAGCGCGGACGGGTAAGGCTTCGCCTCAGGGGCCGCTGCCCCTGTTGAGAACGCACGAGGCCCCGCAGGGGCCGACGCAAACGAAGTTTGCTAATGTGCGCACTTGCCTCCCATTCGGTCGCCCCGTGTTGGCACATTATGGACCATCGCGCAACGCCTCCACAGCGGTCTTGTCGTGAATTATGGACTATATCGGGATGATGATAGACGGCTGTGTTCTGTTTTATTACACAAGCGGAACCACAATCACCATCACAGCTATAGGGAACAAATGATGCCGACCCTCGAACAGGAACGTAACCGCCCGATTGTCACCGCGGTGCGATGTGCTTGACGCGTGCGATGATTTCAGGGTCAGCGACGAAGTCTTCGAGAAAGCCGTGCCAATTATCGGGTGATCGTCGGGCGTCCGCGAGCATGTCTTTCAGTTCGCTGATGCCGTCGTAGGTCAGGGTTGTTATTCCCTCGTCACGTCCGGTCTGGACATAGATGATTGCCCCATAGCTGAGGTTGTCATCGTTGCTGACGATGGCTTCGAGCATCTCAAGGTCTTCGCCCAGCATCCTCGCGACATGATCGAGTGCGCTGACATGCGTTACGGTCGCCATTATGCCGCCTCAGCATTCTGTTCGCCAAGTGCCACCCAGTTCCAGGGCAGCAACTCGTCGAGGCGATTGATTTTGTGGTCGTGGATGCGGTCGAGGATATCGGCGAGGTAGGCCTGCGGATCGAGGCCATTCATCTTGGCGGTTTCAATGATGGTCATGGCGCGGGCGAGCGTTTCAGCGCCTGCATCGGAGCCCGCGAACAACCAGTTGCGTCTGCCGACGCCGATAGGTCTCAGGGCTCGTTCTGCAGCGTTATTGTCGATGGCAACGCGGCCATCGGTCAGGAACAGCGTGAAGGACGGCCAACGGCTGAGCCCGTAGCGGAACGCCTTGGCCAGATCGCCCTTGCCCGGAATGCGGGTCAGCTGTTTTTCGGCCCAGGCGTGGAAGGCCTCGACCTTGGGTTTGCTCTTGTCCTGACGGACGGCCAGCCGCTGCTCGGCAGATTTGCCGCTGATGTCCCGTTCGATGTCATAGAGCGCGCCGATCCGGTCGAGTGCCTCCCGGGCGATGCCGGATTTCGTCGCGGTCCAGACGTCGTGGAAATCCCTGCGCAGATGCGCCCAGCAGGCGGCCTCCTGGAACTGGCGCTTTCCCTCGATATCCGGCTCATAGAGTTTGGCATATCCCTTGTAGCCATCGGCTTGCAGGATGCCGCTGGCCTTGCCGAGATGGGAGAGGACATGTTCCTTCTTCCAGTCGGGGGCAAAGTAATAGACTGCCCCGGGTGGTGCGGTTCCTGCCCATGGCCGCTGATCGCGAACATAGGCCCAGATGCGGCCCTTCTTCACGCCCTTGCCAAGACCCTTGTCGCGTTTGCTGCGATCCAGCACCCGGATAGGCGTATCGTCGGCATGCAACAGATCGCTGGCCATGATCCCGGCCTCGATCTTTTCGATCAATGGCGCGAGGGTCTTCATCGCGCCGCCGCACCAGTCCACAAGCGTCGTGTCGGGGATATCCGCACCCATGCGGGCGAAGATTTCGTTCTGCCTGTAGAGCGGAATGTGATCGTCGAATTTCGAGGTCAGCACATAGGCCAGAAGGCTGGGGCCTGCCATGGAGCGGGGAATGGGGCGATTGGGGGCAGGTTCCTGGACGATCTTCTCGCAACGGCGACAGGATCTCTTGATCCGCACGACCTCGATGACCTTGAGCTGTGCGGCGATCATATCGAGCAACTCGCTCACATCTTCGCCCAGCACACGCAGATCTCCCCCGCAATCGGGGCAGGTGTCGCCGGGGTCAAGCACGCGGCGCTCGCGGGGCGTCCCTTCTGCGACTGTCGGGCGGCGGCGCTTTTTGTGCTGCGGCTTATCAGGCTCTACAGACTGGTCATCGGTTTCGGAATCATCGTTCTCGTCAGGCGCAGTATCGTCCGCCTCGGCAAGTGCGACCTGCAGGCCCTCCAGTGCCAGTTCCAGCTGCTCGATCTCGCGTTCGATCTTTTCGGAGCTGCGGCCGAACTTCTGTTTCTGCAATCGGGCAATGCGCACACGCAGGGCCTGAACCAAGAGATCGTGAGCCCGCAAGGTGGCCGACATCTTCTGGTTTTCAGCCTGCAGAACAGCGATCATCGCCTTCAGGGCAGCAGGGTCATTCGGAAGAGGAACACCGGTTTTCAGCATGGATATCAATACCATACCGACCAATCAGACGCCACAAAAACAGGCTATTACAGAGAGATAATCACCCGACCCGGGTAGGCGGCGCGCCCCAGTCCGGACGCCGCCAGTCAATTCCTTCCCAGAGCATGGCCAACTGCGCTGACGTCAGACGCGCCGTGCCATCCGCAGCCGACGGCCACGGGAACCGCCCCTTCTCCAGAACCTTGTAGTAGAGGCAAAACCCCTGACCGTCCCAGTACAACAGTTTGATTCTGTCACCCTTACGCCCACGGAATGCAAAGACCGCCCCACTCGTGGGTTTCTGCCGCAGAACATCCTGCGCCATCGCCGACAACCCGGCAATGCCACGGCGCATGTCCGTCACCCCGCAGGCGACATAGACACGGACGCCTGTTCCAGGCCCGATCATGTCGCCTCCACAAGACGGATCAGGCGAGAGAGGGCAGCATCACCCAGAGTGCCGGGACAGCGCAAGGCACGACCGTTCCGCAACACGATCTCGACATCCGGTACATCGAAAACGGGTGGGATCTGTTCGACCGGAACCGCAGTGGGCGGATCAAGCGCCAGGAACGCCCCACCATCCATGCAAGGCCATACGCCCTTGCGCTTCAATTCCGCGCGCCACTGATAGATATGCTGACGCCTCACATCGTGGCGACGCGCGACATCCGCTACCTTCGCCCCACCGACCCCGATCTCTGACAAAATCGAAACCTTCTGGTCGATCGACCACCGGCGACGGCGTTCAACGCCGATGATAATCTCCTGATGCACGACAACTTCCCTTCATAGGACGTCAATAACGACGTCAATAACGACGGAAGTTACAAAATTACCCTGCAAAGCGGCAGGCGGCTCCAATCGGGCGGTTACTTTTGAAGCGGCCTCGACGGAAAGCCGTCACATCAAAGATGCGCGCACGATGCTGTTCGAGGCCATCAACGCGATGGACGCGGATATTAAGCCATTGCATTCGAGCATGGTGCTGACCCGCGATGCCCTCAACAAGCACGAGAAAATATCCCGGTCGCCATTTTTCCTGCTGCTGGTCGGCTCCGCATTCACGGCCATCGGCATGACCCTTGGCCTGATCATCGGTACGCAGTTCCTATAGAAAGGGATTGCCATAAAGGAAAATTAACAGGGGGTTAATGCTTTCCAGGTGACGCTGATCAGGTGGCATACCGCCGCCGTGAAAGCTGCCCCCATGTCCAGCGATAACGACAGTATCGACATTGATAACGAGAACTTCCTCGCAAGGGAAATGCGCGTCATGGACGAGCACCGGCGGCTCCGGGGTCTGATCATCGCGCTCAATGATGAAACGAACCGCGCCCTGCGCGATGCCGAGACATGCAGCACGAGGTACGACCGGATAGCGAGACGTCAGCGGCACCCCATCCACCGCCCTCGATCCGCATGACGCGGGCACTTCAGCCGACAGCATTGCGGGTAATCGGCCTGACACACCGCCCTTCGCGCCAAGATGGTGCGACGACAAATCAGGCATCGGCATAGTCCTCGACACGCGGTTCTACCCCGGCCCGGCGGGCGGCAATCCACTGTATAGACGGTTCGAGATGCAGATCACCGGCCCTTGCCCGGCGGGTCATGGCAACGAACGCGCCTCCGACCGATCGAACGGGTTTGGTTGGATGATCACGGTTGGTATCGAGGACTGCCAAACAAATGGCGGCGCAACGATCCCCCATTTCCGC
>Ga0209187_1003415_pt1 | contig 13303 bp, 12 predicted proteins | sample BantaG_FD_187430 | JGI IMG/M metagenome (GOLD analysis project Ga0209187, IMG submission 187430) | Marine algal microbial communities from Bantry Bay, Ireland - BantryBay_4 metaG (SPAdes) (version 2) | ecosystem: Host-associated > Algae > Red algae > Unclassified | place: Bantry Bay, Ireland... | reverse complement strand
CTTGATACCCTGTGAAGTTTTCGCCGATTTGCCCTTTCTTCGTGACGCGGTTCAACACGCCGCCCGTACCGCCGCGCCCGAATAGCAAAGCGTTGGGACCGCGTAGAATTTCAACTTGTTCCAGATTATAAAGCGGGCGGTAATATTGAACATCGTCCCGCACGCCGTCGATAAAGAAGTCCGCCGTGGACCGCACGCCGCGGAACACAAAAGAATCGCGATGGCCTTCGCCTTGGGAATTGCTCACCCCCGGTGTGTAGTCGATGATTTGCGCCACACTATCAAAGCCGCGAACAGAAATTTCTTCCGCCGTCACAATGGACAGGCTCTGCGGAACGTCCAGAATTGGCGTTGGGGATTTCAGCGCATTGACTTGGTCCGTGTAAAGGACTTGGGCCGTTGCGATGATGACGTCTTCGCTCGCTGTATCTTGGGCGAATGCAGTGGAGGCGCACACGGAGGAGGCGAGCGCGGACAGAAGTGCCGCCGCACTACAGGAAGTCGTTTTAAACATTTGGGCTATTTCTTCTCTTGCGAGTAATTCTCATTTGCTGTGTGGCGGATAGCGCTCTTGAGAATGAGTTGCAAGAGCTTATTGAGAATAATTCGCAAAAATGTCAGGGGTAACATCTCATACCTATTATAGGTCTAATGCTTGGATGTTCCGAGGAAAGGAATGGTGGGCGGTAACGGGTTCGAACCGCTGACCCTCTCGGTGTAAACGAGATGCTCTACCAGCTGAGCTAACCGCCCTCGCATTGCCTGCGAATGGCAGGCTTATACGGTTTTTGCGCGGGGGTGCAATGACGCTTTGCTGTTATAGCGGACAAATTCTTTCTAAGCTGTCCCATTGCTTCCCCCTTAAAACTTTGGGCAATAAACACCCCCGCAGGATGGAGCTAGCGGCTGCGAAGTGAACGTCCAAAATAAACTGTAGTTTTCTCTCATTTCCGCGTTGACCGTGGGGGGTACCGTGGCTAAAGACCCGCTCACATCTTAGCGGGTGTAGCTCAGTTGGTTAGAGCGCTGGCCTGTCACGCCAGAGGCCGCGGGTTCGAGTCCCGTCACTCGCGCCATTCTCTTTTGGGAATGGAACAGACACAAAAAAGCCCGATCAATCGATCGGGCTTTTTTTGTGGGCGTAGCCGATTTAACGAACGGTTATGCCGCAATCTTTGCACAATAGCGGTTTTGTTTGGAACCAAGAGGCGATAGGTCAATTCAAAGGTGCTCCGCACATCGTCGCTTAGGACTCCGATATGGCCATCCAAACCCAAAATCCCGCCACGGGAGACTTCATCAAAACCTTCGAGCCGCATACGGATGCGGAAGTCGACCTGATGCTCGCCAAATCGGTTGTGGCACATGAGGCGCTGCGGGGGTGGTCTTTTGAAAAACGTGCGACTCATATGCGTAAGGCTGCACAAATCCTCCGCGATGAGGCCGAAGCGCTCGGCGCTATCGTTACGCTCGAAATGGGTAAAACCCTGACCTCCGCCATCGCCGAGGTCAAGAAATGCGCAATGGGCGCGGAGTATTACGCCGACACGGCTGAGGCGCATCTCGCAGATGACGTTGTTAAAACGGATGCGGCGAAATCCTACCGCACATATTTGCCACTGGGACCTGTGCTGGCCGTGATGCCATGGAATTATCCGATTTGGCAGGTTGTCCGCTTTGCCGCGCCGGCGCTAATGGCGGGGAATACGGGGCTGTTAAAACATGCGTCGAATGTGCCGCAATGCGCTTTATATGTAGAAGATATATTTAGACGGGCGGGGTTCCCGGACGGCGCGTTTCAAACGCTGCTGATTTCAGGAGCAAAGGTCGAACGTGTGTTGCGCGATGACCGCGTAAAGGCCGCGACGCTGACGGGGTCCGAACCTGCGGGTGCGTCGGTTGCGTCCATCTGCGGGCAGGAGATTAAGCCCACAGTGCTGGAGCTGGGCGGGTCCGACGCCTTTATCATCATGCCGTCCGCAGATTTGGACGCCGCGGTTAAAACCGGGATTAAGGCGCGCAACCAAAATAACGGGCAAAGCTGCATCGCCGCGAAACGCTTCATCGTCCATGCCGATATTTACGACGAGGTGAAGGAGCGCTTGGTGAACGCTACCGCCGCGCTGAAAGTCGGCGACCCGACCAAGACAGACACGGATATCGGGCCGCTTGTGAATGAAGCGGCGCGCAAAGAGATCGCGTCCCAAGTCGACGCCGCCGTGAAAGATGGCGCGCATCTGCTGACGGGCGGCAAAGTCATGGCGGGCGATGGCTGGTTTTTCGAACCGGGTGTGCTGGAAAATATCTCGAAAGACTCGAGCGCCTACCACGAAGAGATTTTTGGCCCTGTTGCGACGCTTTATAAAGTCGATGATATCCACGCGGCGATTGAACTCGCCAATGATTCTCCTTTCGGCCTTGGGTCATCTATCTGGACGGCGGAAAAGTCAGAACAGGAAAAAGCCATTCGCGAGATTGAAGCGGGCGCAACCTTTGTAAACGCCATGACATCGTCCCATCCGGCATTACCGTTTGGCGGAATTAAGCGCTCGGGCTATGGCCGAGAACTGGCAGCGGAAGGCATTCGAGCCTTTTGTAATGTCAAAGCAGTCTATATCGCGTAGCAAGGGATAAAGAGGATCATTATGAGCAAGGTTTATAAAACAGCCGCTGATGCGATGAACGGGCTATGTCATGACGGGCTAACGGTCATGTCAGGTGGTTTTGGTCTGTGCGGCATTCCGGAAAATCTCATCGCGGCATTGCGCGACAGCGGGGCAGGAAACCTCACCGTGATTTCGAACAATGCGGGCGTGGACGGTTTTGGTCTGGGGCAGCTTTTGGAAACCCGCCAAATCAAAAAAATGGTCAGCTCTTATGTCGGCGAGAACAAAGAGTTTGAACGCCAATATCTGGGCGGCGAATTGGAGCTAGAATTCAATCCACAAGGCACGCTGGCCGAACGCATCCGCGCGGGCGGAGCAGGGATCCCGGGGTTTTATACCAAGACAGGCGTCGGCACGCTGATCGCTGAGGGCAAAGAGCATAAGGATTTTCATGGTGAAACGTTCATTCTGGAAACGGGCCTGAAATCAGATGTCTCTATCGTCAAAGCTTGGAAGGGCGACGCGGAAGGCAATCTGATTTTCAAAGCGACCGCCCGAAACTTCTCGCCGATGATGGCCATGGCGGGGACGGTGACGGTCGCCGAAGTCGATGAAATCGTACCCGTCGGTTCGCTCGATCCAAACTTCATCCACACACCCGGAATTTTCGTGCAGCGCATCGTCGAGGCGAAGTGCGAAAAACGGATTGAGCAACGCACCGTGCGGGAGGCATAGATCATGAGCCAAGATAAGACAGGATGGACAAGAGATGAAATGGCCGCGCGGGCGGCGCAGGAATTAGAAGACGGATTTTACGTCAATCTGGGCATTGGTATTCCTACATTGGTCGCGAACCACATCCCGGACGGCATGTCTGTGACGCTGCAAAGCGAAAACGGGATGCTGGGCATGGGGCCGTTTCCGACAGAGGAGGAAGTCGATGCGGATCTGATTAATGCGGGCAAGCAGACAATCACCACGCTCCCGAAATCCAGCTTTTTCGACAGCGCTACGAGCTTTGCGATGATACGCGGTGGGCATATTGATTTATCTATTCTGGGCGCAATGGAGGTCGCGGAAAATGGCGATATTGCGAATTGGATGATCCCCGGCAAGATGGTCAAAGGCATGGGCGGGGCTATGGATCTCGTCGCGGGCGTCAAACGCTGCATCGCCTTGTTTGACCACACGAATAAGCGCGGCGAGAGCAAATTTATCAAAGCTTGCACGCTGCCGCTGACGGGGCAGGATTGCATCGATATGGTCATTACGGATCTGGGCGTTTTTGACAGAGGCGAGGGGCAGAGACGCTTCCGCTTGCGAGAACTAGCCCCCGACGTCGCTTTGGACGAGGTAAAATCCAAAACCGAAGCGGATGTAATCTATGAATAGGAATTTCTGCGCGGGGCGTTATATACACTCATGAGCTCGCGTCCCAAAATATCAGTGCACCCATGATGGATTGGGACCACTATTCAATTAAATCAATGGGTTAGACGGTTTCGTGTGCACTATGTGTGCACTGCGAAAAAGTTTTGGTCTTGAAATATTATGCTTTACGGGAAAGAATCGGAGGGCAAGAGTTCTGCGTTGAGGCTGCTTTTATGACGGCTTTAGCGAACTAAAGTTCATATACAGGCGTTTATTAAAAATTCTTGTTACTGTCATATTATGACAGTATAAGGAATTTTATGACCACTCTAATTTCACTCATCACTCGCGCCGGATATACGAACCGCATTTTAAATGATCGGCAATTGGCGCGCATCATTGGTGGTAGCGATGATCGTCGCTATGGTCAGGTGAAACGGGCCTTGAAGTCAGGAGACCTTATTCGGATCAAACGCGGGCATTATGTGTTGGCGGAGAGTTGCCGAACACATCCTGTTCACCCCTTTGCGCTAGCCCAGACCTTAGTCGTGGGCAGCTATGTGTCCATGGAAACAGCCTTGGCGTTTCATGGATGGATTCCAGAAGCTGTTTTCACGACGGTCAGCGTTACGCCGGGACGAAAGTCAAAAGACGTTCAGCATGAAACATTTGGACAATTTGAATTTAGGCCCTTGGCACTTCACACGTCAGGTTTTTTGTCAGGCGTTGAGAGACATATACTAAGCTTGCAGCCGTCGATTGTTGCATCACCTCTGAGGGCACTGATGGACATTGTGGCCTATCGTAAGAAAGACTGGGCAGGAATAAGCTGGATAGAGTCTGGATTGCGTATTGAGCGTTCATCGCTCCTGCAACTGCGTCGCCGCGACTTCCAAGCTCTTGTGGACGTTTATAAGCATAAAGCCGCAAGTAACTTTCTGGTTGAATTAGAAGCCGCCGTTTTTGACAGGCAATCTTCAGTCCTACGAGAGCGATAAAGGCAATGACATGAATAATATCATTCAGGCAAGACTAGCTGAGTACAAGGCCGCAAATGCAACTGAAGAAGAGAATGCCACGAAGGAAATCATTCAAGAGGTTGCTTTGTACGGGCTTTGGAGAGCGAAGTTTTTTGATGTTGCTGTTTTTCAAGGTGGAACGAGTTTGCGAATACTTCACAAGCTGCCGCGGTTTTCCGAAGACCTCGATTTCATGTTGATTGAGCCCGACCCAAAATTTGATTGGGCGCCTTACTTAAAAATATTGACTGACACATTCGAAGAATATGGCTTGAATCCTGAAACAGTTTCGAGAGAGCAGATGGATAGGCGTATCAGAAACGCTGTAATCAAAGATAATTCGGTGGCCAACCAGTTGGGCTTATCATTTGGCGCGCGCGATGCTCGAAAGAAGCTCAAGATTAAACTGGAAATCGATGTTGAACCGCCAGTCCACTCAATCGATGCCTTTACGTTCCTAGACTTTCCGGTGGATTACGAGGTGCGCCATCAAGACCTTCCTTCTAACTTCGCACTTAAAATTCACGCGCTCTTGTGCAGGGAATATGTAAAGGGGCGCGATTGGTACGACTTCTCTTGGTATGTGGCGCGAGGCGTATTTCCAAATCTGCCGCATTTAGAAGCAGCCCTCCGTCAGTTTGGCCCTTGGTCAGAAGATAAGAGCCTTAGCGTCGATAGAAATTGGTTTGAAACGCAAATGACTAGCAAAATCCACGAAATCGACTGGGAAGATGCGAGGCACGATGTGAGGCGCTTTTTGCGGCCTGTTGAAGCCGAGTCTCTCGACCTTTGGGGTGATAGATTTTTTGAATCAAAATTGAATAAATTACTCAAGTTCTCGAGCTAGAAATGCCACCACCCTACTTCAGCTTGGGGGGCTAAGCGGACATTGGACGAGCTAAGGTTTTGCTACATGGGAAACGAACATTGATGTCTTCTTCTGCGACTCGCAAAGCCCGTGGCAGAGGGGAACGAATGTGAATATTAATCGGCTACTGCGCCAATACTTCCCCAAAGGCACAGACCTATCTGTTCATAGCCAAACGGAGTTAGATGCGGTAGCAAGACAACTCAACGAGCGTGCTCGAAAGACCCTCGAATATGAAACACCGACTGAGAGGTTCAGCCAATGTGTTGCGGCGATCAGTTGAAATCGTAGCTCCAAGTAAGACACTGATAGGAAGCGCTTAACGATGTTGTGCAGCAGCTAAAGGGTAGGTTCGAAAGATAATACAGACGACTGAGGCTCTCGACTGTTGATTTGAATGCGTATCGATCATGATGGACCGCGAGTTTGGCCTCTCAAATTTGGAGGCTTTCCTTGGCTCCCTAATGTTGAAAGAACACCCATTCCAGCCATGCAACTATTGCGCAGTGTAACCACCATCTAATGTCAATATTGAACCTGTCATATGTTTCTCACTTGCTAGAAACAAAACTGCCCGGGCGACCTCTTTTGGTTCGGCGACTGCGCCTATCGGTATTGACGCGAGGTTCCTTTCCACAACTGTTTCTGCCTTTTTAGGGTCGGTATGTTGTGAGAATAACATGGGAGAATTTATGGCGCCTGGCGCAACCGCATTGACGGTTATTTTCCGAAGTGCCAATTCCAGTGCAAGGGTACGGGTTAGCTGGTCCAATGCGCCTTTTGAAGCGCAATAAGCGGCCAAACCTGCTGCGCCGACCTGTCCGCAGGTCGATGAAATATTGACGATTGACCCATTTTCAATGTCTTGTTTGGCGAATTCTCGGCTAAAGTAAAAGGGGCCGTTGACATTGACATCCATAACAAATTGCCAGTCATCATCACTTGTGTCGGATGCGTCAGCCCGATGTATGACGCCCGCCGAATTGACCAATATATCAACAGGGCGGCCATAAGCGTTGCTTGCAAATTTAAAGGTATTTGCGGCTGTTGAAGAGAGGCGAACATCCCCTGCAAAATGGGCAAAGCCTGTTGCCTTTAGTTTTTTTGTATCACGGCCCACAATAAAAACATTACAGCCCTCATCGGCAAAAAGCCTTGCACATTCTAGTCCTACGCCGCTTCCGCCGCCCGTGATTAAGACTGTTTTTCCCCTTAAGTTTCTTGGGTCACCTGCCATAGCAATTCCTAGAGGTTTGGAAGCGGAAGTTTGGCCATTCGTCCACCTGCTACGACTATTTCCTGACCCGTAATAAAACCAGCCTTTTCACTTGCGAGATAAACGGCTGTATTCGCGATATCCTCAGGTAGCCCAAGCCTACCAACTGGGTGTAAGTTTTCTATTTCCGACGTGACTTTCTCCAGGTTAGGATATTGTTCTAAAAATTGCTCGTTGAAAGGTGTGTTAATCCAACCCGGTGCAATAGCATTACACCGAATACCGTGCGGTCCATACTCTAAGGCCGTATTATGAGTGAAGCTCGACACGGCTCCTTTGGAGGCCCCGTAAACACCGTGATTAGGATTGGCCGCAAGGCCTTCAATCGAGCTAATATTGACAATTGCAGGATTCTTCGAAACGCCATTTGTCATGAGAGGGAAGGCTAGTTTGGTCATTAAAAATACGCTCCGCACATTTACCATCATGACGCGGTCCCAGTCATCCACGATCATATCTTTAATCGGCACTTCAATGGCGATGCCTGCATTATTTACCAATACGTCTAATCGTCCATGTGTGCTGGCCACATGTTCCATAAGGGCTGTGACGCTATCTTCATCGGCGACATTGGTTTTTAGGAAAAGAAGGGTGTTGTCATCTGGCGGGTTAAAGTCAGCCACAATAACTGTGGCACCATCAGCGTGAAACCCTTTGGCTATGGCCAAACCAATATTTTGCGCGCCGCCAGTTACAATAACGGTTCTGTCTGAGGTGACATTAGTCATTATAAGTAACAACCCTACTGCGATGAGCCCCCAGTCCTTCAATAGTCGGTTCCATGATGTCACCCGGTTTCATGTAGAGCGGTGGTTTCATGCCATAGCCAACACCGGGTGGTGTGCCTGTGAACATAATATCACCCGCTTCCCATGTCAGATATTGAGAAATATTTGAAACGAGTTCTGCGACAGAAAAAACCATATCGCCTGTATTACTATTTTGCCGAGTTTCGCCATTTATTTGAATGGAGATATCTAATGCATTGGGGTTAGGGATCTCATCTCGAGTGACTAACCAAGGGCCAAAGGGTTTCAACGTGTCTGCGCTTTTACCCTTTGTCCATTGTGTTCCGCGTTCGAGTTGGAACTGCCGTTCGGACACATCATTCCCAACACAGTATCCGGCGATGTGATCCATGGCTGTTTCCACTGGAATGTAACGGCCACCTTTGCCGAGAACGATGACAAGCTCGGCTTCCCAATCTAACTCTGTCCCGCCCCTTGGAATAATAACATCATCGAAAGGGCCGTTTATGGCCGTACGCGATGTCAGCATGAACATCGGTTCTTTGGGCGTTTCCAGACCTGCTTCTTGCGCGTGTTTTCCGTAGGTAAGGGCGCAACCAATGATTTTTCCGACATTGCCAACAGGCGGGCCGAGGCGCATATTCTCATCAATGGCAAGAAAGTCGTCTAAAGGTTCAGACCGTATCTTTGATAAGATGTCATCTGATATTGTGGCACCTGTCCAGTCACCTACAAGGCTGCTCACATCCCGAATAATATTATCAGCTCCGAGGATGCCCGCTCGCTCGGTTCCCGTATCGCCAAACCTTACAAGCTTCATGTTGAACCCTCTATAAGCCGATTAGCAAGAGCACCAATGTCAAAACCGCGAGCTTTAGCACTTTTAAAGTGCGCAAGAGTTTCCTCAATGCCTTTTTCAAGTGACCGATATGCAGGCACTTTTAAAAGCACATCAAGTTCACCATTATCAACCTGAGCAGGGAAAGGCATAGCGCCTCCATTAAAGTTTAAATCTGCATCCACGTCTGTCTGAGTTTTAATGATATCAATGATTTGGGATGTGTCTGAGGGCGTTCCGTTCATATCAAACACGGGTGCGCCTGTTTGATCTTTAGAAATAGCTGTAACAAACCTAAGAGCAGCATCTTCAACATGACAGAATGTTAGAGGGCCGCTAAAAGGGACAGTATAAGCTAGGCCTTCGAGTGCTGCGAGCATCGCAATGCTGGGCGCTGCGCTCATCCCTTGATCTCGTCCTGGGCCATAAATGATGCCGGGACGAATGCCAATGCTTGGAACTTGCCAGTCTTGCCAATACACGGCGGCCATTTGCTCACCGCAAATCTTATGAGCCCCGTAAAGTGTAGCGAGATAGTCATTATCTCCCATGGCAGGGGCGGCAACGGAACTTGCGTAGCTTAAGCGTTTTATTCCGGCTTGCCGCGCGGCTTCCAGAATATTGATACTGCCCATAACATTCACTTGCGTGCTGCCAACGGGGTCAGCTTTACAAAATGGAACTTGCAGAGCTGCGAAGTGAATTATAGCTTTGATATCATGCGCTTTAATGACGTCTGTAAGGCGTTTGAAATCAGTAATATTACCCAACTCCCACGGAACGTCATCCGCGCCTTCCATTGCTAAATGTAAGCGCGAACGATTTTCTGTCAGGTCATAGATGAAAGGCTTGGCACCACTTTCTATCAGAAGCTTTACTGCCCAAGCTCCAATGCAGCCTGCTGCGCCAGTAACGAGAACATTAAGGTCTTTCAAATTCTCTGCGAGTTCTTGTTGAGGCATTAGTTTGACTTCTCTTTTAAGCGATTCCGAAAAGCCATAAGAGATCCCAAAGCCTTATCTATATCGTTTACAAGTTTGGAGTCGTCATCATGTAAGCTAACATTTTCAACAAGCTGCTTAAGCCGTGCAGAGGCTCGCCATGCTTCGTGCCGCGTAAGTTCTGCCGTAATACACGGATCATCCCATCCAGCCATATTGACTGAGTTTGTCGCATCATTTGCAGTTTCAGGCGTGACCACAAATGAGGGGATCATTGTCATGCGTTCGGCTTTTTTGTGCAGGCGGCAAGCACGGTGAAAAATCATATTTCCTTGCTGAAGAAATCCATAACCTGCCGCCGGGAAAGGAATGGTCGTTACCCGCTCAGTTGGTAATTCGGCATCTTTTCCTTCTTCGCCAGAAATTCCTAAGATGTCTTGGCCTTCTTCTTTGGTTCCGTGGAAATATTGGAACTCACCGCCTTCAATTTTACCGGGATCTGACAACATCATTACGATATCAAAGGCGACTGAGTCTGTATGCCATGTGTCAACAGCGTTGCGGATATCCTCTGGCGCATAATTTACGCCGCAAGCCACAGCAGGGACGGAGTGCCGCGCAAGAGTAACGTCGGCAATTTTAGATAAATGCTCAGCCAATTCAGGGCTGTCACAAAAACTGCGAATAAAGGATGACCTATATCCTGCGCCGCGGCAATAAGAGCCCAAGCGGTTCACGCCTGTGCCAACACTTTCATTGCGGTTGTCATACATTTTGAGGCAAATCTCTCGCATGATGGCAAGGCCTTCATCGGAGAGAATTTTAAAGGCTGAGCTCACGCCAAAGATCGACGGGCAATTCGCAATTTGATTGTCTGAATATCCAAGGTCTTTGAGGGAGAGTGTTTTTTTAGGCTGTCCTAAATCCAAATGACGGTCCGCCGAAAACTCGGGTTCCCCGCTATATTTCACATAAGGCAAGGGACGCTCTGCGGGAAAAGGTAGGGTTGCTTGCATGTCATCCTCACTCATCTTATAACCCACATTCGTATTTTGATGTTTTCTGTAGACAGAAAAGCGCCGCATTTTGATGTTTTCTGTAGACAGAAACGCGCTGTCATCAAGATATATAATTTCAGCAGTAATATCTCTTATATCTCTTATCCGTCTAAAGTTGATTGATATTCTCACCCCGATTTTACATGATTGACAAGATAAAAATTCATTAGTGGAATACATGAGCCAGTCTGAAAGCATGCAAATCTCTGTTGCCCGAACGGGCTTCTATAGTGGGTTTAATCGTATTGTGGCGATTGGGGCTAAACTCATTTTGGCGCTTCTGGTTCTATGGGCGGTTGCCAGTCCCAAAAGCGCGGGGCGCGTTCTTGCTGACATCCAGACCTTTACGGTCAATAATTTTGCTGGCTGGTATATGTATGTCACCTTTTTCTTTGTGCTTGTTTGCTTTGGACTTGCGCTCTGGCCGAAATCGGGGCGCACCAAGTTAGGCCGGCCAGACGATAGGCCTGAGTTTTCCAGGTTCTCTTGGTTCTCTATGATGTTTGGCGCGGGGATTGGAGTTGGTATGCTAACCTACTCAACGGCGGAGCCAATATTCCATTTTGCCAATAACCCTGATGTTATTAAGGGTATTGTTGAGGCGAAATCTCAGGAAAATGTGCGCTTGGCCTATAAATGGGCAACTTTCCATTATGCTTTTACGCCATGGGCTTGTTACGGCATAGTTGGAATGGCGCTAGGGTATTTTAGTTATAACCGAGGGCTTCCTTTAACAATACGTTCTGGACTAACCCCTCTATTTGGCAAGCATCTGTCGGGGCCTTTAGGACACATTGTAGATATTGTTGCGATTCTAGCGACTATTGTAGGGGTAGGCGTCACAATTGGCTATGGTGTCTCTCAATTTGCTTCGGGCCTTTTTAATATCACAGGTGCGGAGTGGATCATTTCGGAGAGTGGTAAGCCGACGCTTGTGGCTCAACTTATCGCGCTCTTCATTATTATGGCTGCCTCAATACTATCGGCCATTTCAGGCGTTAAAAAAGGGATTAAGTGGCTATCCAATATCAATATGGGGCTGTCATTTTTCTTACTTATTTTCTTCTTATTATTCGGCGCAACAGCCTTTGCCTTTAAGGCATTTTTCCTGGCCATTTGGGATTATCTATTGGCATTCCCTGAGATGTCACTTTCCGTATGGAGTTCATCCGGGGATGAGACTGAAAAGGCCCTGGCCTCTTGGCAGGCGGCGTGGTCTGTATTTTATTGGGCCTGGTGGATTGGCTTCGCGCCGTTTGTAGGTCTCTTCTTGGCCCGCGTCTCAAAAGGACGAACAATTCGGGAATATGTTTTGGGCGCTATGCTCATACCAACAATCATGTGCCTGACATGGTTTGCATTGGTTGGTGGCACGGCTGTTAATTTGGAACTTTCCGGTATCGCGAATAACGCAATCATAGGCGCCGACATCTCAGCCCAGCTGTTTCAAACCATAAATTTGATGCTTTCTCCCGAATTGGCGGTAGCAATGTCAGTCATTATCGTGATTTTGCTGATGACTTATCTTGTCACATCAGCGGACTCTGCCATCCTAATTATAAATACGATTGTCTCAGCGGGTGATCAAAAGCAAAAACACGCCAAACATATAGTCGTTTGGGGGATTATACTTACTTCTATTGTCGGTGTCATGCTGAAGGTCGGCGGTATGGAGGCTTTGCGCTCTATTATGATTATAGGGGCTTTGCCATTCTCATTGGTTATGGCTTTGATGGCGATTTCTCTCCTCAAGTCCCTGCTATTTGATTCTGATGGTGTTCCGTAGTTCACAGATTTTGGCGACAATAATCCGGAATTACAGTATCTGCAGTCATGCGGTAGCAAGGTCTCACAACGAGCGTCCCGGAAAGACCCCCGAATAAGAAACACCGGTTGAGAGGTTCAGCCAATGTGTTGCGACCACCGATTGAAACCGCAGGCGATTTTAGGACGCTCGAGGACTTCTGATACACAAACTGGATGGCTCAACATTAATTCCTATATCACCGCCAAGTTACCGACATCTCGGTAATCACTTTGTCAAAGAACAATTCTCTTGAAGTATCTAAATCTACGACCTCATCTCCAACGAATGAATACCCATTTTCCACTCTTGTTAAAACACCCTTGAAATGAGCATATTCCGGATTAGGGCCTCCCACGAAAGTCGGAATACCCACGGACGCTCTATAAGCTTTCTCCTCACCTCCTTCAAAGAAGACAGTTTTGCCATCAAGCGATAGAATTCGTATCAAATCTTTATTATTAGAGATCGTTACTCGGCAAATTTTCAATTTGATCTGCCATATAATTTCGCAATTCAAACCAACCAAGCTCGAATTTGTTATCAAAATCAGAAACCACAACTGAAAACGCTCTGATTATCAGAACAGAACTTCAAACCATAACTACAGTTCCCGAAAATCGTTTTCGGTTAAAATGCCATTTAGTTTTTGATCAAATTCATCTGTAGGGATGTCGTCAGTCTCTTGGGCCGAAAAGGCTACACCACAGGCGAAAACATCCTTTATCTTCCTGAGTTGGGCAAGAGTTCGGTCGTAAAATCCGCCTCCATAG
>Ga0209187_1003413_pt1 | contig 13305 bp, 18 predicted proteins | sample BantaG_FD_187430 | JGI IMG/M metagenome (GOLD analysis project Ga0209187, IMG submission 187430) | Marine algal microbial communities from Bantry Bay, Ireland - BantryBay_4 metaG (SPAdes) (version 2) | ecosystem: Host-associated > Algae > Red algae > Unclassified | place: Bantry Bay, Ireland... | reverse complement strand
GGACGCAGCCCACACAGTCCGGTTGCCAACGACGTGGCGGTGCGCGCGCGCGCACGGGCCGTGGAAGGTCGACAACAACCCAATGGACTGACTGAGCGTGCGGGCGGCGCGGCAGCGACCGATGGGTGGGGAGATGACACCTTCCGGCGGGGGATGGCCCGCGGATGGCGGGGGCGAGCGGCGAGCGACGTGCCGCTTGCAGCCCTGGCCAGCCGCCCGCGGCCGCCACCAATGGTCGTCCACGGTGGCGGTGTGAGGCGGAGGCACCCCCTCCAAAGCCTCAAGTTGGGGCGCCCATCAGAGCACCACAAGATCGGCTCGTCCGCGCGGGTCGCTGTCCGCTGTGCGAGCGGTGTGCGGTCAGATGCTTGCAGACCGGCGCGCCGCGCCGAGGTCAACGGCCGCGTCGAGGGCGAGGGTTCTCCAGAGACTTAGTCCCTGTCAGAATTGAGCTCGTCGAAACTCTCGACTTGATCACATGTTGTACTCAAAACCACGCCCGTCCAGCTGTCCTTCCTGCTGTCGATGGGGTGTTACTCTACTGGCTCGATCGGTCGAATCAAGCGGCCGCCGACCGTCTGTGCGTCGCGGGTGCCAAGGTCCATCACCACGCTACGGCGTGTCGGCGGGCGCATCGCCACCGTCGTGGTCGCAACCAGCACCCTTTCCGTCCACGCTCAACTTCCTCAACACCTTCTCCTCGTCCCCCCCCCATTCCTCACCATGGCCAAGAAAAAGAAGTCCTCGAACAACCTGGGCGCCCGCCTGGCGCTGGTGATGAAGTCTGGCAAGTACTCGCTGGGCTACAAGAGCACCATCAAGACACTCCGTTCGGACAAGTGCAAGCTGGTGCTGATCGGTATGTTTGACCGCTGAGCTTGGGTTGTTGGGAGAGGGCGGATGTTATTGCAGTGCTTGGGTGGGCTGTACCGTTCGAGTTTGTTTCTGCGCGGGGATGCGGGAGCGTGCTTGATTATACTGGTGGTACCTGGCCGTCTGTGGTCCAGAGCGCAGCGCCGGACTCCCGCTGCTATTTTTGTCGCAGTCTCAGCTGGTTGCCTTTTGTGTGTTTGGCTGCTTGGACCCCGTGGCTACGAAGGTTGTCTTGCACAACTGGAGCCTCTAACACGTTCCTGATTACCCGGTGTCGATCAATTGCTGTCCATGCCTGGCGCTCCACTCTTTGTGAACACGTCCGATTCCATCACTTGCCTCTTCGTAGCGTCCAACACGCCGCCGCTGCGTCGCAGTGAGCTGGAGTACTATGCGATGCTCGCCAAGTGCAATGTTCACCACTACCCGGGGAACAATGTTGACCTTGGCACGGCTTGCGGCAAGTATTTCCGCTGCTCTGCGCTGGGCATCACGGACCAGGGCGACTCGGACATTATCCGTGCGCTCGACCCGGCCAACCAGGGTGCTTAGGATGTGCAACAATACAATCTTGTTCTTGTCAAATCGTGTCGCTCTTGGCACTTGCTTGTCCCGTGAGTTCTTTGATCCCACCGTCGTGGTCTACGTTCTCCCGGCAGCACAGCTACTCGAGCTCTTCACACGTCGTGCTCAGCGATCATGGTCCCATGGGCATGCATCCGCTCTCCTCATGTCAACGGCTATCCATTGAGACTCCTGCCTGATGAAGCAATGTTGGTACTTCATCCTTGTCGATCGCGTGGCGCAGTTTACCGCGCAAGATACTGTGCAGGGTCAGCTGCGGGCGAACCCGCCACGTTGCCGCGCGCCCTCAAGGGTGTTTACGCAACAAAGCAAGGCACTGTCGCTTCACCTTGCCATATACCCGTGCTAGCTCCTCCGTATCAATCGGCCCCGCCCCCGTGTCCGCCTCCTCCAAAAGCCGCGCAAACAGGAGGACGTCCTCGTCGTCATCCCGCGGCCGTGACAAATCCCCCCGCCGCACCATGTCCGCAATCGCCTGCGCCGCGTCAGCTGGCGTCACGGCCTGCCCCACCTCACTATCGTCGTCGTCCTCCCCGTCGTCGTCGGACCCGCCTGCGCCCTCCCCGTCCTCGTCCGACGCAAACAAAAAGTCGGTCTTGTCAACGAGGAACTGGCACCCGAGCCGAGTGTACATGTCGCTGCACGTCTGGCAGCCGCAAAGGTCGTACCGCCAGTGGGACGCCCAAAAAAAGTCCATCTCAGACTGGATGAGGCGCTCCGCGAGCCGCGACGGCGCCGGCCGGGAGCACCCGTCGCCGACCTTCTTGTTGCGCGCCGCCGTCAGGTCGACGCCCGTGAGGGTATGGGGCAACTCCACCCCGCGGATGGGGTAATAGTCGGCGAGGAAGGGGAGGCGCTTGGTGCACTCGTGGCAGGAAAACTCAAAGTTCTCGCTGGGGAACCGCCCCCGCTCCCCGTAGCGGATTTCAAAGCCAGACGCGCCGCCGCCGATACGGCCCATCGCGTGGCCCCGGCTCTCAGACCGGCGGGTCGGGAAGCCCATACACGGCTCGTGCCACCAATCCTCACACACGGCGCATTGGAGCATGTCCCCATGCTCGGGGGAGTAGAGTCGGTTGCACCCGCAGTAGCGGCCGTCAAAGTTGTGGCCGCGCGTGTTGCCTTCGTTGGTCACCTGCCGGCGGGCGCGGGCAGCGACGGGGGAAGCCAGACTACACCGGTTCTTCATCTTGGCCGTCCCGCAGTCGCAGCGGAAGCCGCGCTTGGAGTAGATGGGCAAGACGTCCGCCTCGTGGTCGCCATGGCACCGGTCCTTGCAGGCCGCACAAAAGCCGGCACGGCCGCCGGAGGGCGTGCACCGCCGACACACAAACACCTTTTGGCGGATGTAGCCTTGATCAAACGTGCAGTCTGCCTGTGGCTCCATGGTGTGTCGCAGCGCACAAGCTGGGGGCACCGCCGGAGAAGGAGGTAGAGTAGCGACAGGCAAGGGACGTCGGCGCCTAAGACCGGCGATTGCCGCTGCGAGGAGCGCACACAGAGCCAGCTGCCAGGGGCCCCGGACGTGCCAGGTGACACGGGAAAAAAAAGCCCGCGGGTCGCAAGGGTCAAGCAAGAGCCGACGACTACTGCTGCTCCGGCTGGATGAACACGCTGCTGGCGTCTCCGAGGGCCGCCGCTCCTGCGTCCCGGAAAGAGCGCCACGCGCCGAACTCGGATCAACAAGCAGACGATCCGGAGCACACGAGAGAGGGCTACTTTTTGGCACGAGAAACAACAGAGAAGAGCCGGTGTGGTGTGTGGCAGAACGAATGCAGACACTGCGTTTGTTGAGACCGGGTTCTCATCCAGGGCGAGAGACGAGTTGACCACGCAGGTCATGGAACGTTTTTGGTGCACACCGTGCCGGAATCACGCAGAGGTCACCTGGTGGTACTGCTCCAACGTTGATGCCGAAAGCCAGCACAAGCGACCGACCAACCTCCAAGCCTACTCCTCCTCCTCGTCATCGGACTCCTCTCCCCGCCCCTTCTCCTCATCATCAACATCTTCCTTCTCCCGCTCTTGTTCGCCTTCCTCCTCTTCTTCCCCGTCACTGTCGCTGTGCAGGACACGGCGACTACTACCTCGTTTTCTCCTTTGTTCCGCCCCTCCACCGTCACTTCGGTCACCCTTGTCACCCTTGTCGCCCCTGCTCAACCGCTTCATCACCGCCGCGTGCCGGGCCACGTGCGACTTGACGTCGGGCAGCTCCAACACCGCCCGCACCCCAAATGTGACCATGACGACACCGCCCACCCCGGCGGAGGGCTTGATCTGTCGGAGCCAGCGCGCCTTGTGGAAGGACTGAATCGCCTTGCCGGCCTCAGAAATCTTGAGGGTCAGATTGCGTTCCAGCTCGGGCCCGAGCGCCTGCGCGTCGGACATGGTCATGCGGGCCTCCTCCACCTCGAGCAGTGCCTGCACGATGGACTGGAAGAGGGCGACCTGCGGCGGCTGGTACTCAGACGCCAGCTTGGATGACTCGTCATTGATGGTGTTGACGACCCCCCAAAAGGTGCCATTGTCGCAGGGGGAGTAACCCTTGCGGAGTTGGATGTGGAACTTCTCAAGCGGCACGTTGACGGCGCCGATGTAGGTGTCCAGTTTGTCCTCGTCCGGAATAGCCGACGCGTGAGCCGGCAGATCCCGGCCGCTCAGCTTCGCAGCGTCCACGCTACAGCGAAAGTAGAGGGCGGCTGTGCGGCGTTCACTGAGCACCCGGGCCGCCATCATGCCATGAAGAAAGGCACGCTGGGTCTTGGAGAGCCCCATGGAGATACAGCAAACATACGACCTCCAAGTATAGGTAGGGAGAGATGGAGATGAGGGATGGGGGGCGGGGCAGCGGGCGAGGCCAGCAGGAAGGACGACATCGGCCCCCTGAGAAGAGACTGAAGTGGCGCGCAAATGGCCAGTCTGCTGCACGCAGGATCATTGGGTGTTTGGATACACGCCTGACACGTGGCTACTTTGGCGCGAACTGCAGCTGAACAAGGAAAGAACCAATCTGAGGATTAAAAAAGTATTGACTGATTGTGCGATCTGAACGATTCGGCCTGGGCTTGAGCCAGCTCGCCAAGCGGTGCAAGACTCGACTCGATCCCCGTCTCCACGCGCGGGCATCGTGGCAACCTTCTCACGGCGGCATCCTTTGCGAGCCTTACCTAACTGCTCCCGTCCCACCCGCCTGCTGCTGCGCCATCACGTTCGTGGCGGTTGTTCACCATGGCTCGCCTGGGATTCACCGTCGTCCCGGCCGTTTCTGCGCTCAGTGGCGCCACCCACGCGTGGCCAGCGGCGCCGCCGACATGCACTACAGCAGCGACGGCGTCGCACTTCCTCGGCTGCCGCGACATCGGCCGTGTGCGGCTCCTGCCAGTGACTGGCCCCGCTATCACTCGTCGCAGGTCAACTGCGACTGTGTTGTCAGTGGGCCCTGCGGGGGGGGGGGACAAGCCCATCCTGCCACCAGCCTTCCCCGACGTTGCGCCGTGCCGCGTGGGTCACGCCGCTGAGGGCCGGCCATGGCGGCAGTGGGCGGCGGCGACGATGGCGGCACTTGCGTTGGTCGTATCTCCGGGCGCCGCTCGAGCGGCGCGGCGCTCGATGAATACCAAGGAGGCACAGGCGCCGGCGCCGGCCGAGACGGTCAGATACGATGGAAAGAAGCAGTTGGCCGAGAACGAGCGGGCTGTATCGCTGGTCATCACGGGCGGCGCGTTTGCTGGCCTCTTTGGGTGGGCATACCTGTCCAACCGGCGGGATGACCAGGACGAGAGTGTCCGCGTTCGGGTACGTTTGGTTTGATGCCATCCATGGTGAGGAAAGGGAGCATGTTGGAGGATGCGCGTTACGCCAGTGGTGAGGCGTCCGCATTTCTTGGCTACTGCTCTTTTGGGTGTGGGCTGAGGTCTATTCATTGTGCATTCTTCTCACCATCGATAGTGTTGACTTGGGCCGCTGTTTGCTTCTCGTCCTGATGGTTGATGCTGTTCTCTGCTTGCGTTGCACTCCACCCATATGCTCTGGTGGCGATGTTCGCTTGTGGGTGGGTTCGCTTGCCTCGGTTCGTCTCGGCCCTTGCTGCTGTGTTCCATGCGCTCGCATCGCCTTTCTCCGCTGTATTGCGGGCTACGCGCGGTGTTCTTGTCACTGCCTACATGCAGGAGGAAGTGGAGCGGCTCGAAAAGATCAAGCAAGAATTTGTGGAAGTGGACGGAGACGACAGCGCCCCCGACGATGCTGACATGATGGCGGAGCTCCGCAAGCGCCTTGCTGCAGAAGCGGCGACTGGGTCCGACCCGACGGATGCGACCGGGACCGATGATCCCGACGCGCCCCCGACGCCACCGCCCGCGGGGGGTAGCGACAAGAGCTAGTGGGGCCCTATTTTCGATGGTCTTTGCTTGCTGCGATTTTGTGTTCGCCCGCGACTTCCCGGTCGTGGTTGTCGCTCCGACCGTCGCGGTGCGGCGGCGTGCCTTTCAAAAAGAAAATTGTACACCTTGGGGTTTCGCGTGATGCACGGTCGGGGGTGCTTAGAAAAGGTTCCAGCTTCTTGTCGATGGCCAAGCAACGACCATGTGTTGATTCACGTGCCAGAGTACACTCGTCGCCAACAGTGGTCGGGGTCCAGGGGCGGGTGAGGTACACGTACTGTTTTTTAAATACGAAGCCATGCCGCGCCGCACCACGAGATTTACAAGGAACAGAGGTGTTGTCCTACTAGGCCTGTGCTGCGTTGGATTCGGCACGGCTAGGTAGCGAGCCCACCGGAACGGCCGCGCCCGGGTCCAACACTCCCGCCGAGGAAGACGCAGCCGCAGATGGCCTCGGCTTTGGAGCCACCACCATCGCCGGGTCAGGTAGGATCTTCTCACGGCAGAAGTCAACAAACCGGCGCCGGTACACGGGCGGCGGCGCCACCGACATGCTTGTCGGCGAGCAGTACTGCACGGTCTTAAAGGTGTGCTCCAGCTGTTTGCGCAGGGTATAGCCTTGCAGGGTGTCGATGATGCCCAGGCAGATGCGGTAGCACGTCCGCTCGCCCGACGCATCGACTTGCGCACCAATGTAGTAGGGTGCTGACTCCTCGTTCTCGCCGTACTGCTCCTTGTACCAGGCGTCGTCCTCCTCAAGCATCTCCGACATGCCGAGCAGCAGGCTGTAGTCCATGATGGCGGCGCGCTCCAAAAAGTCCGAATCCCGGTCCAGCTGCGTCAATAGACGCTCCGTCACGTCGGGGCGGAAGAAGATAGGCGACTGCAGGTCGAGGTCCTTAAGCGTCACGTTCTCCTTCTCGAGCTCACGCGCGGACGCCGTGCGCCCCTTGGTGCTGCCCTTAAGGTCATACTTCTTGTCCAGGTAGAGTCCCTGGTCGAAGATGCTCGACATGACAACCATGCGGATGTGGCTACCTCGAGTCGTCCGCACCGAGAAGTTAGCCAGGAACTTGGTCAGCAGCGTCTGGGGGTTCTTTGTGACGTGTTCGTAGTAGAGGGGAAGGAGGCTGGCGAGCTTTCGCTGCTCACCCTTGGTGACGGTCTTCATAAAGTAGCTCTCGTCCTCAGTAATGTAGAAGAGGGCACCCGACTTGCCGGGTGTCGGCAGTTCCCGCACCTTGGACTCGGCGCACGTTGAGCCCAGGAAGTCGGCCTCCGACAGCCCGAAGTGTTCCCGGATGCGCCGGTACACAAATGGGGACGGGTGCTCCCACGACGCGAAAGACGCTACGTTCAACAGCGACTTGCGCTCCTCCGCAGGGTTGAAGTCGAATACCAAGGATTTCTTGAAGTGACTGCTGTTGGGCTCCACCGACGTGTCGGCATGGAAGAATTCGCTCGTGTGCCGTAGGCCAAACTGGATCGACAGCACAATCTCCCAGTTGCGGTGGCCCTTGTACACCACCTCCCCATCCTTGACCTTGCGTTTACGGCCACGGACCAGCGGCTTGGCCATCTTGGTTACACGCTTGGTGAACTTCTTCTCCCCCAGCTTGGCTCCCCGCCCGCTCGCGTGGTGTGCCAGCACACCGGCACTGCTGCTACCTTGCGCCAACCCATCGCCATCACCGCTGCTGCTGGCCGCAACACCAAACCGCACCTCGTCATCCGAAGCGTTGCCATCCCCGCCGCCCCCCGCCACCACGGCGGGATCCTGTGCTGGGGTAATGGCATCGGCGCCAACGGCCTCAATTTTCACGTCCTTGGCCGCCGGGGGCATGAGGATGGCCTTGGAGAAGTACGCCGACGTCACTCCCGATGACTGCCGTCGCCTGTGCAGCGTCGTTGGCGCTGTCGGCCGCAACCCATCACGCGCACCTGGGCGCTGAAGCGTGGCAGCGGGGAGCGCCTCAGGGACGGCCCCTAGCGAGCTCGCGGTGGAGAGCGCAGAGTTGCCCCTTGCCATGCGACGGGCGGGATGACGTGGCGACGTCCCATCAACAGCAAGCCCCTCCCCGGGCGACTGCCGTAGTGGGCTCATGACGGGCTCACTGTGGGAGCCAGTGGATTGAAACGGGGGTGGTGATGGTGACTGCACCGCAAACTGCGGTGGCCGCGGCGAGGGGGATGTCCCGCCATCCTCCCGGCCATTCGGCAGCACTGGCGGCGCTTCGGTACGGTCCGGGAAACCTTGCTCACGCTTGTCCGCCAGCCGCACCTCCCCATCCAACCCGGCCGACGTCCGCGACGCGGGAGTGGTGGGGTAAACGGTGTCGGCAAACGTGACCGAGTGGCCAGGCCGTGGAGGCACCGCCGCGACTCCCTTGGCATCCTCCCCACCCGCTGACGAGAGCGCGGGCACGGCCGCAGTGACCGCAGTGGCCGCCATTGCCGCGACTGGCTGCAACGCCCGCCGAGACGGCGGAAGCAGCGGTGGGTGAGGGAGCGGTTGTAGTGCAGGTGGTTGACGGCCGTCTGGTTGGTCGCCTTGTGGTCCTACAGACAAGATCAGCCTTCCCGCGTTGCGTGCGAGCGCCTCTCCTCACCAGCACCGAGTGCCACCAGAGTGCAGGTACAGTGGCAAGGAGATGCAACGTGGCACAAGCCGACGCAGGCGCCGCGCATTAAAATATGCCAATCGTAGCGGGCGAAAAAGCACACGAGAACCCGACCGTCCGCCACCGCGGCACGAGGGAGAGGGGAGGAGACCACCGCCCAAGAGAGTACCGGCCACGTCCAACAGGCACCCAATGAAAGGGTGGTGAGCCGCCCGGCGGCCCAGCGGCGTGTGCGCTATACTCCCCCACACCTCCACCGACCGCGTGCGTCAGCCCGGACGGCGCCCGCCCGCTCTCTCGTCGTGACGTGCACGCGCGGGGCCCCTGCGCCCTATGGCAAGGGGGTGGCATGCGAGCACGGCACGCGGCGGCAGTGGTGTCGGACACGGGGGATGCCTGCGACAGAACTGCCCTATTCAAGTGGCCACGAGGCTTTGTGCCAACCAGAGGGGGTGCCGTAATTATTTCCGGCATACTACTGGACTATGTAGCTGACAGTGATGTGGCAATGCCCAGTCGAGTGCTTTCACTCTAGCCTTGCGAGGATTGTATATATGACGCTTTCAAAAAAGAACGTCGGTTTGGCAGCCTTTGTGGTTTCGTGGGAGCTGCTGGATGCGACACCTGTAGGGCTCTACAGTACGTGCGGACGTACTCTCAAAAGTGTACCCCGTACGAGGCCTCGTCCAGTGCGTTGCACGCGTCGAGTGAGCAGTCGAGCAGAACAAACCAAACACCGTTCACGAGCACGCGCGCAGGCGAGTCATTCATTGCTGTGGCGGCTGCTGCAGCACGGATGATCCCGCTGACGATTGCCCGTGAAGCTGTGCATCCCTACGGGAAACTCGTATCGTATCGAAACTTTCCACGGTCTCGCGTCATTATTGTGCTTCTCACAAAAACTAGATCCGCAACATCCGCTTCAGCATCATGAACCGCCCCCTGAGCCAATGAAACAGTGATTTTGCAACGGAAGCTGATGCACCGAGGTCCAGTTTGTGTGAGCAGCACAATATCCATCCCCCTCCTCCCCCCCCTCCCCACTGGCGCGGGATGCCATACTCACTGTCCTTCCCGCCGACATGCTCACGCTCATCTTCACCGCCGTCTGTCGTTTCACCGCTACCCGCCTTGGATTTGCCGTCGCTTTCCCAAGAGCGAGGTCCATCGGCGAGCGGCTGAAGACCTTGGCCAGCGATGACGGCGCGCGGGGGGGCGGCGGCGGCGGGGACGGCGTGCACCTGCCCGATTCTGCGGGCGTCCTGTTTGGCCGCCGTTGTGGTGTTGTGACTTGACCCCGCGCCACTTGTACCTCTACCGGCTGCACCTGGTGGTGACCGTCGCCACCGGGCTGGTGACTGCCTTGGGCTTGTCGAAGCCCCAGATCCTCATCACTATTTGCCTAACTGATTGCGCAGGGGACGTGGAGGGCGCCCTCGTTGCGGCAGCCGGTCTGAGCACCGTCCGGTGCCTGCCCACCATGAGGTTGAATGTGAGACGGTGACTGAAGATGACCAGGAGCGCAACGTCGCCACGGACCACTTCAGGACGGCCACAGACTTCTCCGAAAGCCGGCGGCCCGGCCTTGTGTGCACGGAGGAGCTGTTGACAGCTTTGCTTCTACCGACACAGCCGAGCGTGAAGCAAGAGCGGGGGGGGAGGCGGAGGGTGGGGCGTGTGGGTCGGGGGAGCGGCGACAACTGCGCGACGCTTCCCGTCTGAGCGGGTGGATGCATCGATGCCCACCATGTGGGAGGGGGGCATCGCCCTGCTTGGTCTCCGTCCGCGGCGCCGCCGCCGCCTGCTGGTCGGTGGGGGGGTGGCAGCGGCGCAGTGCTCCTTAAACCGTGTTCGCACGCAAACGACATTTTTCCCGCTGAAGCTCCGCAAGCAGTTTGCGGAACCCCTCAGGCAGGGTATTCCTCCTGCTTTTCAGCCGCAACATTTTGTGCAGCCAAAACCGGGGCCGTGCGGCGTGCGTGCTGTACACCACTCGAAGCGTCTCGACGAAAGAAGCACTGCCCCTCCCAGCCCGCACGCCGCACGTCCTCGATTTGCACTTCACCGGCATGCGCAAGCATCATTCAGCAAGCTGCCGCAAAGTATCTTGCTACGACGCACGCCGATTGCGCTACACGCCGAGTAGGTTTACAATCTCCCCACAGTAAGCCACAGGCCGGAAGTCAGACTGTTCTGCCTGCGCACTGACCCAGCTCTCTGCCAGAGGGCGGCAGAGGAGACTCCTACCGCAGCTGCTTGCCACACCACGCCACGGGCTGGTCGAGGAGGTCATCGCGAGTGGGGTGGATGTAGCACTACCGCCGCCGCAGCCCCTGCGGTCGCCGACCGAGCAGCAGCGGCGGCGACGGCAGCGGCGGCGGCGGCAGCGGTGGCGGCGGCGACGGTGGTGGCAGCGGCGACGCGCCTGCTTGACGCAGTGACAGCGGGCTTCGTTCAAAAGCAGCGACGCCACGGCGTGTCTGGCGGCAGCTGTGGCGCCGACGCGCCGCTGCGCCGCTGCTACGACCGGCGCCTTTCCGCGCGCCCCTGCCGGCGTTGCGCGCCCCCCCTGTACCCGTTGGCGCACCCTCCCTCCAGCCAGCCGCGGCCGCAACCGAGGGGGTGCCGTCGCCCCCCGCCGCGTCAACCGGGGACGCGAGTCACTGCCAACGCGGCCGGCGGCGGCGGCGCGCGGTCCCGGCGTCGGCGGCGTGTACGCGGCGTCCGCCGCCCGTCCGGACGGCCCGGGCGGCCGCCTGTGGTTGGGTAGACCACGGGTTTGTGAACGGCTCTGATTGGTTTTTACTCACTGTCAGAAAACTATTTTTCGGGAGATATCGAAGCTTTTTGCCGGTTCCGCAGTTTGCTTGCGGACCTTCAGCATTCTGAATGCGGAAGCAAGCCTTCCGCAGGCGGATCGCTCTGTGGTTTTTTTTCTGCTTTGGATTCTATCTCAGACGATGCGTATTTATTGGGCATAATTCAGGCAGTCGAGTGGCATAGTGAATGTTATGTTGAAACTGAAATACACGTAAGTCTTTCTTCTCGATGCAAATGGTACGCTCAGTGCAAAAAACCACCAGCCCGAGTGTCTTCCGCACAAGGACGACCCCAACTGCTGTCGAGGACATGTCCTCGGCCCCCAGCCAATGACGCCAGCTCACCGGCGGCCAACCGTTTTCTCGGGATGGCACACGCACGTGCCGCCTCGCGCCCGGCCTCCCAGCTGCGGCACGCTGTGCCCCTTGCCGGCCAGGACGCGCACGCCCCCCCCTGCGCCTCGCACCCTCGCGCTCGACGCCCGTGATGAGCGTCGACGTAGCGGCGCCGCTGCGCGCCCTCCTCCCCTCCGTCCCCCCCACGCCGCGGGCGACGGCACTGCCCGCGGCACGGTCGCCGTCTGCGACGCTCCACCTGTTCCGGTCCCCCTTTCTTCTGCCGCTTGGCTGGATGGCGCGTGGCGGCGGCGGCGGTAAAAAGTCCCGGACGGGCGGCGGGGGCGGCAAGAAGAAGGTGGCGGCCCGCCGAAAGAAGAAACCCGTGACAAGCAGCGACAGCAGCGAGGATGGTGCAGCAGTGGGCAGCGATGGGAGCCTGAGTATGGCCGGTGAGCTGGACCGCCTGCGGGAACAGCTGCGCATGTCCAACCTGTCGGTGCGAGACGTTGACCCCGACGGCAACTGCCTCTTTCGTGCGGGTACGTTGATGCGTTCCCTCCACTTGTGTGTCTTTTCGAGGGTGCTTGTCACCAGCACGGAAGCGTTGGATGTGTGCTGGCCGTCTGTCTGTTGAACCGGCCCCCGCTGTGCCTCGTGTGTACGCTGCTGACGTGGCCCGTCCCGTTTGTGTGCGCCTTTGTGCTGTTGGCCCGCCTCACGTGCACATGCTTCCTCCTTACATCTTTTGCCTTCCACCCATCCCGTCCAGTGGCGGACCAGCTCGGGGAGCCCGACAAGCATGCGTCCTTCCGCAGCTCCGTTTGCGACTATATGCTCGAACACCCCGACGATTTTGCGCCTTTTTACGATGGCGGCAACGGGACGTACGAGGCCTACGTGTGTGGTATGCGGCGTGACGGCCGGTGGGCTGGAAACCTAGAAGTACGTTGTACCAGGTCGGTGTGCGATGTGCCCTTGCGCTTGTCTTTTTTGCGTGCCCCAAGGCCTCTCTAGGAGCGTCGCCGACGTGCTGCCTTTGTACGGTTTCCCCGTGGTCGAGCGTGAGCGCACGTCGTCTGTTACCCCCTGTCGGTGTGGCGGTGTGTCTTGGCCCGCCTCCGTGCCCGGGCGGCACGACACCGCCTGTCGCTGTGGTCCGCACAGTTGCTCACACCCCTTTGTCCTTTTTTGTCGCTGGTCCCGCGTGGTTGCCGTTGCTCTGTTGGTGCCGTGTTCTTCACCCACCCTTGCACCCGCCATTGCGTGCTTCTTCATGCGCCCCTCCCCTACTTTCCCTGTTGCTGTTCCTTCCCCGCCGCACAGATCCAAGCCATTGCCAAAGTCCTCGAAATCAACATCCGCATCCACCGGCTCGGTGCGCCCTCGTACGACATTGCCAACTTCCCCGCCACCTCGGTCCCCGCGGTGCACCTCACGTACGTGTCTGGCGAACACTACGCGTCCGTGCGGCCGGCGGGGGAGCCCGCCGACGCGCCCCCCTCTGCTGCCGTCCACCCATCGCTCGGCACCCCAGCCGAGGCGGGCGTGGCGGCGACCTCCGCCGCTGCCGCAGACCCGTCGACGGCCGCCGACGCGGCCGTCGCGGACGTTGTTCGGCAGACGGGCGTGCCGGCAGCCGCCGCCGCGGCAATGCTCGTCGACTGTGACGGCGACGCAGAGGTGGCG
>Ga0209187_1003412_pt1 | contig 13308 bp, 11 predicted proteins | sample BantaG_FD_187430 | JGI IMG/M metagenome (GOLD analysis project Ga0209187, IMG submission 187430) | Marine algal microbial communities from Bantry Bay, Ireland - BantryBay_4 metaG (SPAdes) (version 2) | ecosystem: Host-associated > Algae > Red algae > Unclassified | place: Bantry Bay, Ireland... | reverse complement strand
TGGACACTTTTACAAAGATGTCTCTGCTTAGTGTAAATGAAGATAATAAGTGCTGGACACTTTTACAAAGATGTCTCTGCTGGAAAAAAGTAGGCTTGTCTGGCAAGACGATATTAGGTTTGAAATTAAAAAGTAAATAAATAAATTTTTTTTTAAAAAGAAACCGAAATTTGAATAAATGAGATTTTAGTCGAACAACACTAGTTTATAATAATATGTTACCTTAATCAGCACTCTAAAAGTAGAAATAACAGTTAAGCCAGCAAACATAAAGGATGCAAAGCTTTTCTGTGCAATTATTTTTAAATTAATTAGTTGAAAAACATCGTCGTGTATGAAAGTCAAGTATCCTACGGATAATATTTGTGCTTTTGGTGGATTAAAATTCACTGATAAGTTACTAAAAGATCAAGGTATTTTTACTGCTAGCGATAACTCATTGAATGACAAAGTACTATTAGTATAGCATAGTTGCAATAAAAGAAAAGTAACGGAAGAGGACATTATTACATGACGATCGTGTTTACTTCGTCATCGCGCCGCTTTTAGAAGGATTAGCGGCACAGCTGTTTTTTTAAAAAAAATCTCGTAGAAAACAACGATGGCAGTTGGTTTGGCGATGGTAGGTAAATCACTTCAATAGCCAAATTCTCAAAACTATTATTGTACATTTCTCTCTACAATTTTGTAACTTGCTCTTCGCATGATAAAATTTATACTCAACAATCAGATTATCAATACATCCGCTAATTCGGGTGTTACTTTACTCGATTTTATTCGAGAATATAAACAGTTAAAAGGCACAAAAATTGGCTGTCGTGAAGGTGATTGTGGGGCATGTTCTGTATTGGTAGGGACTTTAATTGGAGATGATGTTGCATACCAAAATATTACCTCTTGCATCTCACCTTTAGGGAATGCTAATGGAAAACATATCATTACGATAGAGGGCATTAATTTACCAATAGAACTGAATACTGTACAAAAAGCAATGATGGATAATTATGCAACACAATGTGGTTTTTGTACACCAGGTTTCGTGGTTTCAATGACAGGATATGCATTGACATCGAATGGACGTCAGCATGGGAATGGTCCCTCTTGCAATGATGCTATCAGTGGAAATATTTGTAGATGTACTGGCTATAAATCTATAGAAAAAGCTGGTTTGGAAATTGAAGATAAACTTACCCTAAAAGATGGAGATAAGAAGATTGCTTGGTTGATAAAAGAAGGGTTTATTCCTAATTATTTCGGAAGTATTCCTCAAAGATTAAAGGTTTTAAACGAAGATGTTTCTAGTAATTCTACGGGTTTAATGATAGAGCAAAGGAATGGATTGTCGAAAGTCCCGAAAGTCGCTAATGGAACGGATTTGTATGTTCGGCATGCTGATAAAATGGCTGAAGATCAAGTACATTTATTACTAGACGAATCATCTTTACATGGTATTTCATTCAAAGATGGAATATGCACGCTAGGAGCAAACACAACGGTAACAGAACTTTTAGAAAATAAAAAATTACGAACTCTCTTCCCAAAACTAAAACAGTACTTAAAACTAGTCTCTTCAGAGCCAATTAGAAACATGGGAACCATCGGGGGAAATTTTGTCAATGCTTCTCCGATTGGAGATATGACTATTTTCTTTCTAGCACTAAATTCAACTTTGACAATTCAAAAAGAAGATGGGGCCGAACGGCAAATCCCGTTTCAGTCGTTTCATCAAAACTACAAAGTCTACGATTTGCAAGAGGATGAAATTGTAAAGAATCTCTCATTTGCAGTTCCTAAAAAAAATGATTTCTTCAATTTTGAAAAAGTTAGTAAACGGACTCATCTCGATATAGCCAGTGTGAATTCGGCAGGGATGGTTACGCTGGAGAATGATGTAATTACGCAAGCTCATTTTTCAGTTGGTGGTGTTGCAGCCATTCCAAAATACTTATATAAGACAAGTGAATTTTTGGTTGGAAAGACAATAGAGTCACAAATAGTAGTTGAGGCGGCAGAGATATTGCAGACAGAAATTTCTCCTATTAGCGATGTAAGAGGGACTTCGGAGTATAAGCGTCTGCTAGCAAAGCAATTGTTTTTTGCACATTTCATTGAGTTGTTTCCGAACCAAGTTGAACTAGAAAAGTTGATTTCATGCTGAAGACAATGAAAAATATAGATAGCTATACGCATGTAAGAGGAGAGTCTTTGTTTGTGGACGATATCATCTTGAGACAGGATGCTTTGTATGGTTTATGCTTTGATTCACCAAGTGCTCATGGAAAGATAAAATCAGTTGATTATGCGAAAGCAGAGGCACTAGAAGGAGTAGAGAAGATATTTACATACAAAGATGTCTTGGGCGAAAATCAAATTGGTGGAATCATTCCGGATGAACCGCTGTGGGCAGAAGATGAAGTACATTTTTGGGGACAGCCTATTGCATTTATTGTGGCAGAATCGGTAGCTATTGCAAAGAAAGCAAGGTCACTCATTGAGATAGATATCGAAGATTTGCCAGTCATCACGACTACCAAGGAAGCCAAAGAAAAAGGAAGTTTTATAAATGCTCCTAGGTCATTTAAATTGGGGGATGCAGCTGGTTCGTTCTCAGATTGCGATTATGTATTTGAAGGGGAGACCTTTTCTAACGGGCAGGAGCATCTGTATCTAGAAACACAAGGCTGTTATGCAATCCCACAAGAAAATGGGACTATCAAAATAATCTCCTCTACCCAAGGGCCAACTCAAGTTCAGAAAACGGCGGCAAAAGTTTTAGGTGTTCCGATGCACAAGATAGAGGTTGATGTAATACGGCTCGGTGGAGGATTTGGTGGGAAAGAGGATCAAGCAACGCCATGGGCTGTGATGACTGCTATTGCAGTACAAGCTCTTAATCGTCCAGTGAAATATATTCTAAATCGACATGATGATTTACGAATGACAGGCAAAAGACATCCATATTCATCTTTCTATAAAATAGGCTTGACAAAAGATCTAAAGATCAAAGCATTTGAAGTGGAGTTCTTACAAAATGCGGGTGCTGCAGCGGATTTATCACCAGCAATTGCAGAGCGAACATTGTTTCATGCTACGAACAGTTATTTCATTCCTAATGTAAGTTCGACAGTCTATAGTTGCAAGACGAACCTTCCACCCAATACTGCTTTTCGAGGCTTTGGGGGACCGCAAGGAATGTTTGTAATAGAAAGTGCTATTGCTGATGCTGCGAATCAAATAGGAGTAGATAGAAGACATATCCAGGAAGCAAACTTATTGGCAGAGAACGATGAGTTTTCTTACGGTCAAATTGCGACTCAAGTTGAAGCTAGAAACTCTTGGTTTAGTGCTAAGGATAAGTTTGATTTTGATCAAATAGAAAAGGAAGTTATTGCTTTTAATAAGGTAAATAAGCGGTTCAAAAAGGGAGTTTCGTTGATGCCAATCGCATTCGGAATTTCATTTACAAATACGCAGATGAATCATGCACGTGCTCTGATTCATATCTATCAAGATGGTAGTGTGGGAGTGTCTACTGGAGCGGTAGAAATGGGACAAAGTGTAAATACTAAAATGCTCCAAGTCGCGCAATCTGTTTTGGGTATTTCTGCCTCAAAAATTAAACTAGAAACGACGAACACTACGCGAGTGGCCAACACGTCACCTTCCGCCGCAAGTTCCACTGCAGACCTCAATGGAAAAGCTGTAGAAATGGCTTGTAACACTCTGGTTGAGAAACTAACTAAGTTGGCGTCCAAAACGCTTTCTTGCGAAGAGAATACAATTTCAATTCAAGAAGATTTTGTCTTTATTGATGGTAAAAAATCTTCACTTTCGTGGGAGGAGCTAATTATTCAAGCAATGGCGCATAGAGTGTCATTGTCTGAAAACGCACATTATGCAACACCGAAGATTCATTTTGATAAAACGAAAGAAAGAGGACATCCATTCGCGTATCATGTGTATGGGACTGCCATCACAACTGTAACTGTCGATTGTCTTCGAGGTAGATATGAAATTGATGCAGTAAAAATTGTACATGATTTTGGTAAGTCCATGAATATAGGAATTGATTTAGGACAGGTTGAGGGAGCTTTAGCTCAAGGAATTGGTTGGATGACCATGGAAGAAATAGCATATGGGAAAGATGGTCGACTCCTCTCGAATGCACTATCTACATACAAAGTGCCAGATGTTTTTTCTGGCCCTAAGAAAATAGAAACGATACCGTTAGAAACTGATGGGCATGAATTAGCAATTAAAAAATCGAAAGCAGTAGGTGAGCCGCCACTGATGTATGGTATAGGAGTGTATTTTGCAATACAACAAGCGGTCAAAAATTTTAATCCGAACTACAAGTTGAAATTCCATTCTCCGTTTACACCAGAAAAAGTATTATTGGGTCTATATGAATAGACTTAGCTTTAATTCATGTTGAGTTAATAATGCTCTCTTAAATAAAATTAGACTGAAGTATACCAAAGAAAATATAATTAGAGGGGCTGTAATTTACAGTGTTGGGGACACAATTGCCGCTGTCTTGCTAAATGAATTTTCTTTATATAGATTACTTGGGATGATCGTAGTTGGTGCTATCATTTATAGTTTTGAAATTCCCAATTATTTCTCATGGATAGATAAAGTAACTAAATCTTATCAGGGTTTAAAAAAGACCTTAGTAAAAACAGGTTTGGCTATTGTCTATTTTAATCCATTGTGGATATTTAGGCATTTGATATTTATAAAATTTTTTTCTGGTAATTTTGAACAAATAAATATCGGATTATTGATTATTTCATGTTGGTCATTTTTGGCTAATATTCCTATTTCATTGATTGCCAATTATTTGATTCAGAATAAAGTAAGGTTGGATTGGAGATTCATAGCAAGCGCTTTATTTTCAGCATTAATGGCAGTTTATTATGCCTTAAGTGAAACGATATTTTAATGATTTATTGGCAATATATATTAGACAAGCTTCAAGACAATCAAAAGGTATATGTCTTAACTGTTATCGAGAATTTAGGTAGCTCTCCTGGTCGCAAAGGCTTTAAAATGTTGGTAGCACAAGACGGCTTTATATTTGGTTCTATAGGTGGAGGAATTATGGAATTTGCATTGGTCGAAGAAGCTCAAAGTCTATTGTTAATAGATAATCCTCCAACATTTATCAAAAAACAAATTCATAAAGGAAACATTAAAGATGGTTCTGGAATGATTTGTTCTGGTGAACAAACTGTCGCGTTCCATTGCTTAAATATTGAAGATATTACGTTGGTGAAAAGTGTATTGAGTTGTTTGGAAAGAGGTGGGAAAGGGACATTAAGCTCAAGCCCTTCGTCTCTTAGTTTTTCTAACAAACTACTGCAAAATCAATTCGAATACCAGATCAATTCCTCAGAAGATTGGAGTTTTGAAGAGCATGTTGGGTATAGAGAAACTATCTACATCGTCGGTGGCGGCCATGTTGGGGTTGCTGTCTCAGAGTTGTTTATGAAACTTGGATTTTACGTTGTCGTTTTTGACAATAGAGAGAAGTTAAATACTTTAGAAAACAACAAATACGCACATCAAAAAATAATTGTCAATTATAATAATATCCAAGACTATATACCTGAAGGCAGACAGAGTTATGTAGCTATTATGACTAATAAATATACAGATGATACATTGGTTTTACGTAAGTTAATCAAGAATAGTTTTAAGTTTGTAGGCGTTTTAGGAAGTAAAGCCAAACTTAAAACAATGTGGAAAGACTTACTAAAAGATGATATTACTAGAGAGGAGTTGAGTTCAATATATGCTCCTATAGGTCTATCTATAAAAAGCGAAACTCCAGAAGAGATTGCAGTGAGTATTGCAGCTCAAATCATACAAGTTAAGAACAAGAATAGAAATTGAAAATATGACAGAAAGAGATGAATATTTTATGAAGCGAGCCATCGCAATGGCAGAGAAAGGTGTCGACTCAAATGCAGGAGGTCCTTTTGGTTGTGTGATTGTCAAGGATGATAAAATAGTTGCTGAAGGACATAATAAAGTAACTTCTACGAATGATCCAACAGCACATGCCGAGGTGGTAGCAATTAGAGAAGCTTGTCAAAGGTTAAATTCATTTCAATTAGAAGACTGTATAATTTATACTTCTTGCGAACCATGCCCAATGTGTTTTGGTGCAATCTATTGGGCGAGACCAAAGATGGTATATTATGCCTGTACTAAGAAGGATGCTGCAAAAATTGACTTTGATGATCAATTCATTTATGATGAATTAGAAAAGAAAATGGAAGACAGGGATATTCAATTTGTTAAGTTGTCAAGAAAAGACGCACTTCCTGTTTTTGAGAAGTGGGCGGAGAAAATGGATAAGACAGAGTATTAGGCTGTTATTCATAGCGACTTCAGCGAAGTTGGACATTCAGCTCATCTCTAAAATTCATTGTTACATAGGACTGTTCAGAAGTAAGCACACCAAATACTTAATTGATTAAGTTTACTAGTAAAATGGTGATTCTTTAAAAAGGTATCCTTTTAAATTAGTTTAATTGGCCTTAGCTGGTTTAGTCATTAGGGTTATATTTTGGCGTTAAGAGCTCACAACTGTTTGATCCGCCAGTTGGCGGAGAGTTTTGTGAGCTTAGTCAAAATGTGATCCTAATGGCGTTAAGAATCAGGTAAAGCCTTGGGACAAGAGATGGCTTGCGTAGCAAACACTCGATTTTTGGTTCTGTTTTGCCGAAGGTTTGCGCTGGTAAGCGCTGTAGGCCAAGCCAAAATAGAACGCCGGCAGCGGCGAGCGGCAAGACTAATTAGAAAGTGTATTACACCGTATTACCTATAAAACACTGTAAAACGGGGCAATCATTCAGGAGTTTTAGAGTTAAAACACCTAATTCAATATGGGGTTTCGCTATTTGTGAATATCCCTACATAATATAATCCTCTTTTCTCATTCGATACCAATTGCATTTTTTTTCTTCACCTGGAAAAGGTTCCGTCTTGAAGTGCTTCAAACCTATCTTTTGCAGTATATGGCATGATGCACCATTTTCTGGATATGCAAGGCCTAAGATTTGTTCTATTTTCAATTCTTCAAATCCCCATTTTAAAAATGGAATACAGGATTCGGTGGCTATTCCTTTGCCCCAATATTCAGGTAGAAAACGATATCCTATGTCTGTGAATCCAAGTTGGGTATCATTCTTTAAGCCTGAGAATCCAATAACTTTATTTTCCGGTTTATAGACTACAGCAAATCTGCCATAGCCATATTTTTCGTAATCGGAAAACCATACATTCTTAATAAGATCATGGGCTTCATTGATCTTAGATATCGCTTTGTCTCCAGTATATTTGATTACATCGGGATGAGAGCCAAATTCTAAAACAGCTTCAGCATCTTTTTCTTCAAATGCTCTCATTATCAATCTGTCGGTTTCAATTATTTTTTTCATACACTTTGAAATTTGAAGACAAACTAGAATCTTAGGAATTTACATTTTTCATCCCAATTACAGCTAGTCTTCTTTTAGGTGCTCTTTCTAATCCTTTTTCAAATTGATTTTGAGCCTCTTTTTTTCTGCCTTTTTCGACTAACCATTCTCCATACATTTCGAAAGAAGGCTTTACAATATTTGGTGGGCCATAAGTGAATTTAGTTTCATCTTCCATTTCTGTGGCTTTTTTCATCCATTCTTCAGCGGTCTTTTCATCTTTGTTGAGTAAAGCAAGAGAAGCCATTAATTCGTATTCTAATACCTTTATACTCTTTACTTGATTGACGGTTGGAGGTTGTAAGTATCTTGATACTCCGCTGCACATTTTTGGAGCTCCGATTACCATTTGTTCTTCGGCTTTTGACTGCATGCTTTGCAATTCACTTATTGAGGTGTTTATAGCATCTATATTTTCACTATTATATCCAGATATACCCATTGTAAAAACCTGTACTCCTTTTACGAGTAAGTCCAACTTGTCTAGATTGACTGTGTCATTTGCTATAGGGTCAGTCCAATTGCCAGACTCTGTCAGATAATCAGCTTTCATCATAATATAATGCGCACGGGCTTTACTTGATGGTTTTTCTTCACAGAATTGCTTCATGTCATATACCAGTTCCTTTGCTTTTTCAAAATTACCTTTTTGCAAGTATCCATACATCAACCATTTGAAAGCGTGGTAACCTATAGCGTCGTTATCCAAATCTTTAGTTTTCATTCTGGCAACACTGGCTTCGTAACTTGCGATATTTGACTTGATCACATCATCCCACATTCCTAAGGCTACGAAAATATGTGAAGGCATGTGCAGTGCATGCTCGGCATCAGGAGCAACTTTAGAATATCTATTTGCTGCATCTAGGGCTAGTTTTGCATGTTCAGGATCATCATAGGAATGAATCAAGTAATGCAGAGCTCCAGGGTGGTGAGGATTTTCATCAATAATTGTTTGGACTATTTTAGCTCCCATTTCATAGTTGTCGTCTTCCTTTCTGCTTTTTGATGATCCTAATAGAGATAGAGCATAGAATGCAGAAACTTCATGATGTTCTGGATATTTTTTGTGAAGTTTTTCCATCTGTTTACAGTATGCAATGTCCTGCTCTTTCTTGTCACCATCTTCATATAAAATTTCCACGGCATCCAAGAGGTCACGTTCAAGTGGGGTTTTTGCTAATGCAAGTCTTTCATCCCTTGTATTTGCGAGCTTTTGTAATGCTGCAGTCCCATCGTCAGTATATCGCTCTCTCCAGAGCGGGTGATTATAAGACATGGCTTCTCCCCAGTAAGCCATCACAAAATTTGAATCTATTTCCTGAGCTTTCACAAAATTCACTGCAGCCTCATCAAATTCAAAACTGTGCAATAACAATAATCCATCATGGAAATAAGGGGCAGCTTCTTCTGAACCGGTCACTTTAAGTACAACTTGTCCTAAGTTAGCTTCTTGAGATATAGGCGCTTGCTTGCCTCCACATTGAATAAATAGAAAGGCGACTGATAGAATGTATAGTGTGTATTTCATATTTCATGATTTGTATTCAAAAGTACAAAATATATAAATACAAATTTGGGAATACTATACACCAACTAGCGTCTACTAATTAATTCTTTTATTCTACTTTTGTTTTTTATAAAATTGTCGTTACAAAATATCAGTCATGCTCAATCATAAAATATTCGGTCAAGGAGATCCCATCATCATTTTGCATGGATTGTTTGGAATGCTTGATAATTGGCAAACTATAGCCAAGAAATTAGCTGAAGATTACATGGTGATCTTAGTAGATCAAAGGGATCATGGTAAGTCAAAACATACAGACGGTTTTAACTATCAAGTTTTGGCAGAGGACCTCAGAGTATTCATGGAAGAAAACTGGATGCATGAGGCGCATATCATTGGTCATTCAATGGGTGGCAAAACTGCAATGCAATTTGCGGTTGATAATCCTGACATGATAGAGAAGCTAATAATAGTTGATATTGGCCCCAAAGCCTACAAGCCAGGTCATGATATCATATTCAAGGCACTTCGTGAAGTAGAAATAGATAAAGTCAAGTCGCGAGGAGAAGTAGAAGAATCAATCGCTAAGTATATTGATGATGCTGGTGTTCGCCTGTTCCTTATGAAAAACCTACAGCGTAAAAAGGAAGGTGGTTTCCGATGGAAAATGAATCTTGAACTTCTGTATCAAGAATATCCGAATATCATAGATGCCATCAAATATGATGGAGCGGTTGATGTTGAGACTCTATTTATCTATGGATCTAAGTCTCATTACATTGTACCATCTGAAATAGATGGAATAAAGGAAATATTCTCGCATTCTAGTTTCGAAGAGGTAGATGCGGGCCATTGGATACATGCCGAAAAGCCAGATGAATTACTAGAATTGGTGAATGGTTTTTTGAAGCTGTAAATGTATTTGATTTAGTAACTGGTAATAACACTTATGACTATAGATGAAGTTTATTTGTTGAGTTAATGAGCAAGTAACCCCTTATTTGTTACATAATTATACATTAATAACCCCTTATTTGTTACAAAACTTGATTTATATAACCCCTTATTTGTTACAAATTCTTATTTATTTCTTATATTTGAATGCAGAATAATGGTTAAACCAATATTTCGAATCTAGGAATATGAATTATAAAAGAAAGGCAATACAAGAACTTAGGGCTTGGCGATTAAGTGATTCTAAGAAGCCATTGATAATAAGGGGTGCTAGGCAAGTTGGTAAATCCACTTTGGTCGATGACTATGGTAATGACTATAAGTACTATATTAGATTGAATCTTGAAAAATCAAAAGATGTAGCCTTTTTTACGGAATATAGAGATGATGTGTCAAACATAATAGAAGCAATACTTCTATCTAAAAACCTTCCTAAAGACCTAAAGAATACTCTATTATTTATAGATGAGATACAGGAACATCCTTCAGCAATAAAGCTTCTTCGATACTTTTATGAAGAATTGCCCAATTTGGATGTAATAAGTGCTGGATCACTTCTTGAATTTTCAATTTCTCAAATAGAATCGTTTCCAGTGGGGAGAGTAAATCAAATGGCTTTACATCCAATGGATTTCGAAGAATTCTTAATGGCGTTAGGCGAAGACATTGCACTTGATTATTATTTAAAAGTACCCACTCCTAATTTAGCTTTTGAAAAACTTCTTGACCTATTTAATACTTATATACTAATCGGAGGAATGCCCGAAGTAGTTAAAACTTATATCAAGAATGATAAAACAGTGATTGGTCTAAAACCAGTATATTCTAGTATCTGGGATAATTATATAGATGATGTAGAGAAATATGCTCAAAATCAAACAGAAAGAAGAGTGATTCGACATATTATGAATACAGCGCCTACTGTAAGAGATCGGATTACGTATGCAGGTTTTGGTAATTCCAACTATAAGTCAAGGGAAGTATCGGAAGCTTTTTCGATGCTAGATCAAGCAAAAATAATACGAACTATTTATCCTACAACTGATCTTAAACCTCCTGTTATAGCTGCATTGAGAAGGAAACCTAAAATTCAATTTTTAGACACGGGACTTTTATCCTTTGCTGCCAACATCCAATCAGAATTACTGAGTATTAAAGACTTTAATTCTATATATAAAGGATATATAGTCAATCATATGGCCATGCAAGAATTAATAGCAAGTACATCGGCTATCAGATATACACCAAGGTTTTGGGTAAGAGAAAACGCAAATGCAAATGCTGAAGTTGATATTGTTTATGAATATAAATCTATGTTAATTCCCATAGAAGTAAAATCGGGATCAAAAGGAAGATTAAGATCCCTTCATGAATTTATTGACAAAGTGGATCACAATTTTGGAATTAGAATATTAGCCAATAAGCTTTCTTTTGAAGAAGGAGTTACACGAACTGGCAAAGTGTATAAATTATTGAATCTACCTTATTTTTGCATAGGTAGGATAGAGTATTATATAGCTTGGTTCGTTCAACAATGATATACATTATTCCATTCTTAATGTTAATCTTATCTAATTATACACCTTATGGGAATCAAAACCATCGTTATGTGTATTATTGCATATAGAATTGATTATTGATTATCAACACATAATCCAAATTGAATAAAATGAAGAAAAGTATAAAGGTTTTTGGTTTGCTAGCTGTCCTTATTATTGGGATGTCTGCAGCGGTGATTAAGAATGATAAGTTGTTTGAAATTACAAAGAACATTGAAATATTTGCCAATGCTTTCCAGAAGTTGAATACAAACTATGTAGATGAGATCGATCCTAGTGAATTGATGCGAATCGGTATTGATGCAATGGTTGGTTCTTTAGATCCATATACCAACTTTATATCAGAAAGTCAGATCGAAAGTTACCGTCTGTCAAATGAAGGCAAATATCAAGGTATGGGAGCCATCATAGATGTGGTGGGAGACTATATTACTATTCTCGAAACCTATGCTGATGGACCTGCATTGAAAGCTGGTCTTATGGCTGGTGATCAGATCGTAGAGGTTAATGGATTCCAAACTAGAGGTAAGACGACAGAAGAAATGAATGCTATTGCCAAAGGAGTAGCAGGAACGGTGGTTAGTCTAAAGATTCAAAGACCAGGAATGAAAGAATCGTTTGATGTTGAATTAACACGAGGGGAGACGATTATACCAAATGTACCGTATTCTGGTAGAGTAGCGGACAACGTAGGCTATATCTCTCTGACAACATTTACTCAAAATGCAAGCGGTAATATTAAACAAGCGCTTCTAGATTTGAAAAAAGAAGGAGATATGGACGGCGTTATTCTCGACCTAAGATATAATGGTGGTGGTTTATTGAGAGAAGCTATTGCTATTAGCAATCTATTCATACCACAAAATAATGAAGTAGTAACGACGAGAGGAAAGATCAAGGAGAGAGATAGAACATATAGTACAATGGTGCCAGCTGTAGATATTGAAATTCCTATTGTAGTATTAACGAATAAGAGATCTGCTTCTGCTTCAGAGATAGTTTCTGGAGTGCTCCAAGATTATGATAGAGGAGTAGTTATGGGTCAAAGAACATTTGGAAAAGGGTTAGTTCAAAATACGGAAGAGATTGGGTACAATTCTAGAGTAAAATTGACAACATCTAAATACTACATACCAAGTAGAAGGTGTATACAGGCAGTTAAGTACGAAAATGGGGAACCAGTTGATATTCCAGATTCAGAGAGATCAAAGTTTAAAACAGCTAACGGTAGAGTTGTACTTGATGGCGGTGGGGTAACTCCTGATGTGAAGTTGCCAGCAAAAGAACAATCGGAGTATACTAAATCATTGATTTCTGATAAGATTATTTTCAAATATGTAAATGAATATGTTACTAGAAATGATAGTGTTGCTGCGCCTGGAGATTTTAGATTTACTGAGTATTCAGACTTTAAAACGTTTGTAGGAAAGACTGATTTTGATTTTGATTCTGCATTAGAAGGTAAATTAGCTGAACTAGAAAAGGAAGTCGATAAATCTTTAGCTGCAGATTTTGATCTGTTAAAAAACAAGATTATACAAACACAAGCGGATGATATCGATGAGTTTGAAGAAGAAATCACAAAAGAGATCGAAATGCAAATCATAGCTCGATATTATTATCAAGCTGGTAAGGCCAAGCAGAAGCTTAATGGCGATAGTGAAATCCAAGAGGCGATTAAGTTGTTGAACGATCCAGCTAGGTATAATAAGATATTGGGTAAGTGACTTCGGCTTCGCTCAGTCACCTACGTTTGTGACATTGGCTTCGCTCAGTCACCTACTTTTGTGACATT
>Ga0209187_1003411_pt1 | contig 13310 bp, 10 predicted proteins | sample BantaG_FD_187430 | JGI IMG/M metagenome (GOLD analysis project Ga0209187, IMG submission 187430) | Marine algal microbial communities from Bantry Bay, Ireland - BantryBay_4 metaG (SPAdes) (version 2) | ecosystem: Host-associated > Algae > Red algae > Unclassified | place: Bantry Bay, Ireland... | reverse complement strand
GAATATGAGATAATTATTCAAGATGGATTTGACTGTCAGTACACTGCTGGAGTGGTGGATATTTTAGAATTTGAAATTCCGACCGTTAGCTTACCCGACACTATTTTTGTGGAAGAAAATACCAGTGCCATAATCAGTCCAGAACTGAGTGCTATTGATAATGAGATAGCAAGTATAGAGTGGGTCGGTGATGCTGACATAAGCTGTAATGATTGTCTTACCCCTTCTGTATTAGGGATAGAAGATACTGAATTAGAAGTGAATATATTATTTGAAAATGATTGCCTTGCGAGTGCAAGGGTTGTGATCATCGTCATCAAAGTCAATAATGAATTAATCTATATACCCAACATATTTTCTCAGAATGAATTGTCAGCTTCTAATAGAATATTTAATCCATTTGCTTCTGTGGAAATTAACGCAAGGGTACTCCAATTTAATATCTATGATAGATGGGGTAACTTAGTATTTACTGCTGAGAATTTTCTGATATCTGATGCCAGCCTTAATGGATGGGATGGAACTTATAATGGTAGGTCTGCAGAGTTAGGCGTCTATACTTATTCACTTAATTTAGAATTTAGTAACGGTGACAATAAAAGATTAAGTGGCTCTATTACCTTAATATAGGTCACATAACGGATTATGCGTATGTGGTCGATGTCAGGAGACATCGACCAACGAAGTGTAGATTATTTTGTTTGATAATTTTGTGGCCGTGCATTCGTCTTTAAAATAAGAATTATCTAACTTATATTATAATCATAATGCATCGAAGCTACAAGCTTCGACGAATGAGACTGAGATGAGCGGGGGGAATGGGTGGCACTCGAACCTCGTAATATTTGAGGAAATCCCCCTCGCTCGTCGATACCGATAACTATTGGTATAGCGTCGATGCTATATGCTTAACTCTTTTATTCTTATCGTTGACAACATTAGTAATCGCTGTTAGGACTGAAATATATTCAAGTTTTTATCTCTATGCGATTTTGTACTTCAATCATATGGCATCTCAGCTACAAGCTGAGACGAGCGGCGGAATCAATGATTTTTACTGATATAAGGCCTTGATAAATTGTAATTCAATTTGCCTCAGTTAGAAAATTATCAATTAGTTAAATTTTTCAAAATCAACTCTTTCTTTTTCCTTGACCAATTGATTATATTCTAAAGTCCCCATCCTCTGTAGCTTGGAAACAATAAAACTCTTATTAACCTTCATGGATTTACTTAGCCTAAGTACTAATGATTTTGTCACAGTACCTTTAATCAAATCTTCGAGAGTTCTTAGTTGCGATTCAGTAAATAATGCTTTCTCAGCAAATCTATCAGCTTCGTTTTCCTTTACCTGATCCATTTTCAATTCATGTAAAGTGGCAGCATCCCCTTCTATGAATATGTCTTTTTTTCCGTGGAGTAATATATGTCCAAGCTCATGATAAATTGTAAACCAAAATTTATTGGCATCTTTTCCGCGGTCTGTAACCTGAATAAGTGGAACAGTTTTGTTTTTAATCCATCTCGCAGCACCATATATGGGAGCTTTCTTTATCATAGGAGTATAGCTAATAGCAACACCACATTCAGAAAAAAGCTTTTTAAGTTCTATGTGCCATCCATTTTCCATCTTATAAGATATTCTCTGTAATTGAGGAATGCTTTTCTTTAGTTTACTCTTATTGAAGGGTTTTAAATTTAACTCATCAGCATCCAACTCACCTATTCTCAACCACACGGCGATGGCCTCGGGGTTTTTTGTGTACTTAAGCTCCATCTTAAATGCTATTGAGCTTTCATTGTAAATTTGGTTATACTCATTAGGTGATTTTACTCTAAAAAATGATAATAAGCTAGAGACTATCTTCTCTTTGTTCTTAATGTCTGGTACTATGCCTTTCTTCTTCATGAATGGCAACGGAAACTTATCTACCCAATTTAAACACTCTTCTGCAAATTCCAGTTGCTCTATCTCCATCAATTCATCTTGATATTCTCTATCTATATTTAACCAACCTTTAGCAGTATACCCGATTACCACTTCTAGGGCACGGGCAACATCACTTGTAATATGAGCCTTACCCTTAATTAACTCATTAACGAATTTTGCTGATCGCCCTAGTCTCTCTGCCAGCTCAGCCTGTGACATCCCTATAGTCTCAAGTGTTTCATCTATGAGGTCCCCCGGGCAGCTTAGTAATGCTTTTTTGTCTTGTAGTCTCATATGATTATATTATTAGTGTGGGTCTTCTATTGATAATATTTTGATTGCTGTGATTATTTTCTTGTCAGTATCACCCTTAACTGTTTTGGTTATATTGTCGTAACCAATCTCAAATACGATTCTCCAATTTGTATTAATATCTATTGACCACTCACCTTCACGGTCGCCTTTATATTGATGTAGTCTAGTAGGCGGTAGTCGTGATATATCGAATAAGCTGTCTGCTGTTCTTAGAAGAATGAGTCTTTGCTTAAGCTTTTTTGCTATGTCGCCATATTTTTTCCTCAACGAGGAATCATCAGTTAGACTCTTTTCAAGTTTTTTATTCTTATAAGATAAATCCATGAATTGACCATAAAAGTACCATATATATTAAGTTATAGTAATAAACGAACATAAATAAAAAATAGTTAACATATTTAGTTAAGAATTATCTAACTTATGATACAATCATAGTGCATCGAAGCTACAAGCTTCGACGAACGAGGTTTATTATCATTTTTCCAGAACTGATAAGTTGTATTATTGCTATTATACTTTGCAAAATATTTAAACAACCTAAGCATCCACTCTTGTCTACTTTCTCCAGTATCTTCTAATATTGAGTTGATAATTTGTTTACTTGTATATGTTTTAAAATCTCGTAAAATATCCGAAAGTTGATAACCAGCTTTTGCATATCCAATAATATGAATATGATTACTCATAATCACATAAGCATTGGGAACCAATCCTTTATTTTTTATACAATAGTTAAAACTATCAATAATAATATCTTTGTACTTTGATCTCGTAAATACATCTAACCAACCCACAACTGTACAGGTGATGAAGTGTAGTTTATTTTGATTGATAATTTTGTGGCCGTGCATTCGTCTTTAAAATAAAAATTTATTAATTTATATTACAATCATAATGCATCGAAGCTACAAGCTTCGACGAATGAGGGTAGATTTGATCATCAGAGTAAATTTCTAAATCTTTAAATATGCGTTAATAATTTGTCAACAACCTCTATTGTTTTCGATTTGCTAATCATCCCCTTGATAAATATATGTGTTTATAATCTTTTTTAAGCATATCTAATTCAGATTGAGAAATCTCCAAATTTTGTATTCTAATGTTGTTTATTTTTGGTAAGTTGATTAGCTCTTGCGGCAGTGATTTTAGATAGGTGTTTTTTAAATCGATATACTCAAGATTTACTAATTTGCTAACACAATCCGGAATAGTATAAATGTCATTCGCTCCTATACGTAATTCTTTTAATCTAGTCATTTCACAAATTCCAAGATGAAAATAATTTATGCCAGTTCCAAAATAGCTAAAATATTCTAGAGAATTTAATTCAGAAATGCATTTAGGTAGCTCTTCAAATCTATTATTTGAGAGTTCTAAATGTTTTAGTTTTTTTAAAGCACAAAATTCGTTTGGAAGTTTTTTTATTTTATTACAAAAGAGGTCTAAATGTTCTAAGTTTTGAAGTTTAGTTATATTTTTAGAAATCTCTTTTATGTCAAAGCACATTGCAAATTCCAGAAACTTTAATTTTTTAAGTTCATATATTTCTTCTGGTATATACTGTAGACGATTGGATCTTAATTTTAGGATTTCAAGATTTTGTAGATTTTTTATTTTAGGTGAAATCTTTCTGAGTTGATTGTATTGGAGATTCAGAATTTTCAAATTTTTCATTAGAAATACAGAGTCAGGAATATTTGTTAATCCCTGAGATGATAAATCCAATTCTTCAATTTCTGAAATTTGGTAATCATTACAGTTTACTAGAGCTGTTTCATGTTGAGAAATACTACTTGTTAGTAATATTGCTGAAACAAATGATAATAGTGATATTGAAATTTTCATATAATTTTTTTTTAGTTCTGACTAACGTTTATCCAAGTCGTTGTTATTGTTGACTCTTTTGTCAAATGCGAGCTTGTATTCTGGCTTAGTAAAAATACCCAATTCATCAGGGTTGATTCCGAATTTTCCTACGTTCGTCAAGGCTTGTAGCCTTGATGCTATATGATCATTGCTATATAATCTGACAACCTTTAAGTAGGCAAAAATCCCTCTGTAAAACCTAAATCAATTAGCTCCACTTCAATAAGCCCTTCGCCCTCAATATAGTCAATAGCACTCGAGTATATATAATGTTCAGCTAAATTAACTATACCAGCATTTATAGGGTTATTATGGATATAATTTACTCTGTGGCTTATCCATTTTGGTGATTCTAATTCGATTGGTTTATTATCATTTTTCCAGAACTGATAAGTTGTATTATTACTATTATACTTTGCAAAATATTTAAACAACCTAAGCATCCACTCTTGTCTACTTTCTCCAGTATCTTCTAATATTGAGTTGATAATTTGTTTACTTGTAAATGTTTTAAAATCTCGTAAAATATCCGAAAGTTGATAACCAGATTTTGCATATCCAATAATATGAATATGATTACTCATAATCACATAAGCATTGAGAACCAATCCTTTATTTTTAATACAATAGTTAGGACTATCAATAATAATATCCTTGTACTTTGATCTCGTAAATACATCTAACCAACCCACAACTGTACAGGTGATGAAGTGTAGTTTATTTTGATTGATAATTTTGTGGCCGTGCATTCTTCTTTATAATAAAATTTTTTAACATATACTACAATCATAATGCATCGAAGCTACAAGCTTCGACGAACGAGGGAGTATAACTATTTATTTATTGCCTTCACAATTCGTTCTTCGTGAATTAAGACATCTTTCATTAATAGCATATATGGAAATTCTTTTAACTTCTTATTCTCCTTGAATACTCTCAAAATTCCAAGAAGTGTTGAAGCCTGAATTAGTGATAGATTCAGGTCATAATCCATTTCAACGTCATTTACAAAATCATCAGTAAACTCTGGTGCAACTAGTAGCGATTTCATAACCCTAATCTCATTTTTTTCTAATAAAGATTTATAGGATTTTATTTGTCTCGATACAGAACTAAATTTATTGTATCCAGTTTCCTTTAGTGATTTGCATTCAATCAAAATAACTTCATCTTCGCCTATAGTCAATAAGATGTCAATCTTATCTTTTGACGTACTCACTCTTTTTCTTAAATCTTCATCAACATCGAGTCCCATTTCTTTTAGAATAAATTTGGTGAGTTGCTCAAATTTAATTCCTAATTCAGATTCCTTAATCCTAATTCCATTTTCTTTCAAGGCATTTAGATTTCTGTATGCTATATCTGAATAGTTTTCTAATTCAATATTTTGAGAATCTTTATAAGAACCTAAAATGTTTATTATTTCATTTCCTCTTGTTGAGATCGACATTTTATCACAGAAGATTTTTAAATCATTGGTATCTAAAATTTCAAGGATATCTCTTGGTTTCAAATTGTAATTTAAAAGTAGAGTTGCATCCATAACATCATCAGTTTGGATTTCAAATTCCTTTTGCACAAAAATTCTGGATTTAGGCAAAGCGATTTGTAAGTCATGAAGCAATAATTTATAACCCTCTATTGAAATTCCAACTTTCTCATCTTTTTCTATTTCATTAAAATACTTTATAAGGTTATCGATTTTAGCGTCAATTGTAGTACCTTTTAGATGGTCAAGATTTAATCCTTTATCCACGATTACATTAACCCTTTTCTTTTTATCTGTTAAGGTAGTGCCAGGTCTATGAATATCAAACTTTAATATGTTTCTTATTCCAATTCCATCATTAATGATCAATTTAATCTTCTCTCTTCTACTGAGTTTTCTGTCTAAATCATGATGTTTTGCAATTAGATTAATTTCGGGATCTTTCAGTAATCTTAATATTCGTCGTAAGTATTTGTCTGCTACCTCTTTATTACGATAACCTCTAAGTAATCTTATAAATTCATCTGGAATATATATATCTAGATGCTTCTTAGAATATAGTATAATACCAGCATTCTTTAATAATTCGATAATTTCATCGATGGATAATTTTGTTATAGGAAGTACTGAGTAATTCAATAATTTTACTTCTTCTTGTGAAAGATCAAAATTGTATGCTAAAGCATTTAGTATGCTTTTTTCATCACTTGTTATTTTGGCATCTTGATTGTTCTTAATATCGTTTTTATGTGCTATCTCAACGCAGTTTTTGTAAATTATAAAATCTCTAATTCGGGCATCCACTTCTGATATATCTTTTCCAGCTATTGCAGTGTTAAGCCTTTGGATTTTACCCTTTAATTTTTTTAATTCTTTTTTATACAAATCTCCAAGCCATTCTCTGGACATGATACAATTTCCATCTTTTAGCAAAATGTCAATTAGAATATCAAGTTGACTAACGGAATTTCCTATTTGTTCATCCAAACAGTTTTGGTATTCATCGTTTATTTGTTCAAAAACTTTTGCGAATAAATGGCTGTCCAGACTTCTAAGATTTTTATCAGAATAATTAGAAAGCAGCTTATCAATTTCTCTTATATTCTTGGGTCTTGTACTAATTATATTATCGATAATTTTTGAGAAAGACGTTTTTTCAATTGTATTTAGTTTTCCTAGTATTTGTTCTAATTTCATTTAAAGCTTTTTTTATTATGATCGATAACTTGAATTATTTCCTTACCTATGTCTTATAAGTCTGATTTTTAACTTTTATATAATCACTGATTACTAATGTATACGCTTGATAATCTCAACTACACAAGGAGTACCATTTACAAAAAACAAAATGATCATACATAACGACAGCACACTCAATCATCAACACAGTGAGACTATACTATACCATATCATTAGGGGAATAGAGTAAAGAGACTTTAAAATACTAAAAAGCAATTATATCACCTACACGAATAGCGTTATTTATCACCAAAGAATGACGATCGGTAGGATTTCGATGACGAACGGTAAGTTTTGGCAATTTTGTCTTTTGTCTATAAGATATGCATCTATGATTTATACGATGATTGCCACCTTTAACATTACAATATATACTAATATGTAAAATGTTGATTTTCAATTATATCATCAGTTTGCAGTATAATTATTGGCATGTCGGATTATACGGCAACAGAAATTTTAACAAATAATTGATATTGATAATATGTAAAAAGATAAAAAACAGTTACCTTACATATATAATTAATATTTAATATGTTTTCTTTTGAGAATTATTTACCCATGGTTAGTTTTAATGAGTCGAGTATCTTCTTCAAGGCTTTGGAAGTTTTTCGATACGGATTTCTCATCGAGAGCAATGAGAATGGGGCTCAGTTCCGACAATTATACTCTTATCATAATTACTATGTAGAGATCGTCTATGAGGAAAACTATGAAGAGATCAAATCTATCAACGCCATCTCGATCAAAGATACATTGGTGAAATATGTAGATGATGACCAGTTCTTGGATGCATTTATCGATCTGGTTGCCGCATAGACTAAACAATTCTTAGCTACTTATATTTCTCGCTTAATTCAGCAATCCTCTTAGTCATTTTAGATACTAAGCTCTTTGGCTTGGTCACCTTTATCGTTTCCCCATAGGAGAGGAACAGTGATTCCAGTTCGTAATTAGGGACGACTTGGATCTGATAGATTCCATAATCTTTATGTGATTCCAGTTCTACCTGTGAGTAGTGTAGGGGTTTCGTTTTGATATAGGCCTGTGTAGAACCATATACCTCATATTCTACTTTCTTAGGCTTACGGTCTGGCGCTAATGTGATGCCTATGATATCCTTAAAGTAAGTGTCTGGATCGAAAGTCTCATTAGTCAGATAGGTCTGTAGGGACTTCTTAATAGAAAGTATCCTGTCCAGTCCATAAGTTCTGATCTTACCTTTCTCATGATTGTAAGCATATACATACCATCGATGATCATATTCCTTAAGTAGGTAGGGACTGATCACAACATACGATGCTTTCTTTCCGAATGGCTGGTACTCCAGAGAGATGGCTTTCTTAGTTTTGATGGCATTATACAATTTATCGAGCCATTTCTGACCAGGGATCTGAATAGGCTGCGCCAGATGCACGATTCTCTCTGCTTTGGTGGTAGACTCATAGGCCAGCAACTCTAATTTCTTAATGATATTATCTATCCCATCGAGATGATCAAATCCTGTAAATTGTCTCAGCAATGCTATGGCACCCTTCAGCTCGGTACTGTCAGACTTACTTAATGGCGATTCTGTAATAGAGAAGTCTCGACGCGAGTAGTAGTAGCTCTTTTCTTTTCTATCATATTCTATAGGTGCATAATACCCGAGCGACTTATTAGTCCGCATATTGGCGAGGTCTGCCTTAATGGTTCTCTCTGATAGGCTGGTCTTCATTCCTGTAGACTTAGCGATTTCTATAGCGCAAGCTTCTGCAAGGCTCTTCCAGTTCCATGACTGATCTGTCTGTCTGAGGCATCTGTCGATGACTCTATATCTTATAATAGCATGCTTGTTAGAGGACATAGGGTGAATTTACTGAATTGTGCATTCAAGTTGCACGAATAAACTCAGTGTGATTGATTTTAGTTATAAAATTCCATGACAATCGTACGTGTTATTTAACATCTTATTCAAAATTACAATTATTTATTTTTCACTTTTCATGCTTTCAGATTTCTATTTCTTAATTATTTGGTTTTCATCTTCTTATCGTTTTGCCTCGCCGGCGGGTTTGAGACTCTACTCAATGAGATCGTTCGTTCATCCTTTTAGTCGTCAAACAAGGCCATTGTTCCTAACGCCGTAAAGATCAGTTTCATATCATCTTCTATTCTTTTTGCCTCGCCGGCGGGCTTTCCCATCCAAAACTGATGTTTTGGTTCTCTCTTTTCAAAGGTCCGTTTAGGACCTTTGATGCAGCCAAAGGCTGTACCATTCGTTCATTTCTTGAAAAAGAAACAGCCTGTCCCGCCTTAGCGGGAAAACAAAGAATTCAAGGCTGTGTCCATTTCTTAACGCTAAATCAGCCATTTATAGCTAAACAAGTGTGAGATAATGGTCTTAGCTTGGCTAAGAATATTGTGACTAAATGTCACAATATAATGTACGAACCTCATTATCAAATGAGGGTGGGTTGTCATCTCATCCGCTTCGCGGTTCTCTCACTTAGAGCCTTGCGGCTCTACTCTTTGAGATCGTTCGTTCCTCCCTTTGGTCGTCAAACAAGGCCATTGTTTTTAACGCCATAAAGATCAGATTTAACTAAAATGGACAAGGTCAGTTTGACCTTCTCCTCCAAAAATAATAGTAGAATAAGTTATCGTGCAAATATACTACACGGTAGATTATATACTTGTATCATAATTAAAAAATAAATTAAGATTATGAAAAATAATTGGAAAGTACAGATCAACAACGAAGGTAACCTAATGATTGCTGGAAGAACGCAGCAGAACCAATACCAAAACTTATTCGGTGCCAAGACATTCGAGTCAGGACTATGTGTCTATGCTCATAACCTCAGACCCGTGAGACAATTATTAGATAGTCTCTTCCCTCAGGCGACGATCAAAACCATCGAAGCCATAGAAGAGATCATCAAAGAAGAATTCTGTAATAGCAGATCCGTAAGTATTTTTAAAAGGCATCTCGAGAAAGCTCAGATCCCTTACAGAGCATATGACCATGTTGCTTAATTTTTTTTATCGTTTTTCTTAATTATTTTCAGAATGCAGGTGAGCCGTTCCGTTTCCTTTCACTTACGGAATGCTCCCTGCATTTTTTTCGATTCATACATTGGGAAAAATATTAGGCTTTCCACCGATCCGCTTTCGCGGTTCTCTCCATTAGAGCATTAAGCTCTCCTCTATGAGATCGATCATCTTATTATAATAAATTGTAATATATAATAGATAGTTATGCTTTATAGCTTTAGTTTTGCAGGATGCATTCTTTCAAACTATTGTCTCTGATCTTATTATTCTCCAGCTCCCTTCTCGGGCAAGCTCCTGATAAGCATCCGCGAGTAGGCCTTGCACTGTCAGGTGGCGCTGCACATGGATTTGCACATATAGGCGTATTGCAATATATGGAGGAAGTCGGCATAAAGGTGGATTACATCACAGGAACTAGTATGGGTAGTGTAATCGGGGGACTCTATGCGATGGGATTTAGTCCAGATGAGATAGCTGTCATTGCGGGAGAGCAAGACTGGTCTTTGCTGATTAGTAATCGATCTCCATTGTGGGAAGTCGCTCCAGTAGAGAAAGATGCTCATGAGAAGATTCCTGTTTCCGTGGTATGGAAGGATAATTCATTTCGGTTTCCACGAGGGCTTATGTTAGGTCAGAAGTTAGATTTAATAATATCCAAAATCTATGCACCGGCATATTTCATAGATGACTTTGATGATTTGCATATTCCATTTAGATGTATTACAGTAGATATAGAAGATGGTTCATTGGATATATTGGACAGTGGATATCTGGGAGAAGCGATCCGAGCCAGTATGGCGATACCGACCGTATTTCCACCTAAAGAAATAGACGGCACCTTGTATGTAGATGGTGGGCTACTTAGAAATTTTCCAGTCCAGGAAGTCATTGATATGGGAGCTGATATAGTGATCGGCGTATACGTCGGTGGTGTAAAGGAAAAGAGAGATAATCTTAATTCTGCACTCGATATATTTAAGCAGACATCTTGGATGAGTAGCATTCTCGATTCTGAGGAACAAGAGAAACTGACAGATGTATGTATCAAACCTCCTGTAAAAGAGATCGGCTCATTTGACTTTGGTAAGTTCCAAGAATGTATAGATATCGGATATGCAGAAGCCGCAAAGTATGAGGCGGAACTCCGTGCCATAGCAATGACAATAAGTAGTAGGCCTCCAGAGAAAGTTAACCCAAAATTAAATAATCTTGATTACCTCCGATTCTCTGATATATACACAACGGCAAAAGTGAAGTGTCATAATCAGATGATTCTCGACAAGCTCAGTTTTGGGGTAGGAGAGAATGTTTCATTTGCACAATTGGAGGAGAGTCTATCATTGGTATATGGTACTAAGAATTTCGCTAAGACGAGTTATGATTTCGATGTGTCAGATGATGGGATAGAGCTAATTGTCAATTCTGAGGAAATAGATCCATATTCCATCGGCATATCCCTTAATCGATTCCGTTACTATAATGCATCCGTAATACTCTCTGGTTCTATACGTAATAGCATCGGGAAGCCATCACACTTCAGAGCGAATCTTAGGTTGTCAGAGAATCCAGGTGTGCAAGCGCAGTATACCTATCGATTACCCACTAATTCATTATATATGGGGCAGGTTGCAGCGAAGTATGAGACTTTCAGAATGCCACTGTATAATGGTAGTCAGATAGATAGGTTATATAGAGCGGATCAGGCAGAACTGAAGATCGGAATACTAAAAGAATGGAAAAATAAATATTTATTTAACGCTAACTATCGATATCAGTTTGATAAATTGAGACCGATCGTATTTAAGTTAAATGACATCCGAAGATATAAGACTTACAAGCATGGAATAGAAATCGGATTGACTTATAATAGTCTGGACAGGCCAGTATTTCCAGAATCGGGTATGAAAGTAAAAATTAGCTCAGATTTAGTTATCAATAATAGGCTCAAAAGAGTAGATCATTCTGACTTCACCACTTTTTTGCCATTTACAGAAGATAAGACTTATGTGAATGCTTATGTGAATTATGAATATTATAAGAGTTTAGATAAAGTCTGTACGGAAGTGAATCTGAGAGCCAGAATATCATCTGGTCAGTCATTTTTAGATAATTATAAATTAGGAGGGCCTGCACAAGAGAAAAACGATACCTATGGATTCGTAGGTCTCAGTGATACAGAGATACTGATAGGAGATCATGTAACTGGAAAATTTGGACTAAGAATCAATGTCAGAAGCCAACTATACGTGACACCTACTGTGCAATATGTCTATGGAAAAGATTTTCTCTCATACGCATTCGATCAATCATCTATCATCTCGGAATTAGGTTATGGAGTTGGTTTTGGGATCATGACACCTATCGGTCCAGTCACATTAGATATCGGATACACGAGCCTAAAGGATAGAGCTGTTGCTAACTTGGGTTTTGGATTTAGGCATATTATGTAGAGGTAACTGTCAGATAAGAAGAATGGCTGAATAGGTGTACAAAAAAACGTACGTTTATATGTACAATACATTTTAATGAAAGCAATACCTATTTCTAATTTACGATCGAGAATAAAGTACTACTTTGATACAGTGATAAATTCTTCTGAAATATTAATATTAACTACGAATAAAGATGAAGATGATGAGTCAGTCGTTATCATGTCATTAAAGGAATATAACTCGCTGCAAGAGACAAATTATTGATGTCCACAACTGCTAATAGAGATAGGCTTCTCGAATCTATAGAGCAAGCAAAATCTGGTAAAACTAAAGAAGTAAATCTTGATGATATCGCTTAAGTATGAAAATCGTTTTCACAGAAAGTGCATGGGATGACTTAACTTATTGGATCGAAAACGATAATGATCAAATAAAGAAAATCAAGGAACAACAGAATTTGTTAAGATTAAGGCATGAACGAATGATTTCGTTACAGACGAATCGAGTATGACAATACTCGAAAAAAATGAACCACGAAAGTGGGTAGGCTGACTCTTAGCGGTAGCTACCGCCGTGGGCGGCACAGGTAATGGAGAGCCTGCCTGCCTACATGGAAGGTAGGTATTTTTAACGCAGAGATTGGCTAATTCTATTATAATATTTCCGACATTCTAATGTTTAAATGGCATAAAACATCAGTTGAAAGGCTATTGGTCCAGAAGAATTAATCATGAGCATAGAATTGTATATGAAATATCTGGCAAGAAGAAAGTGGACCAAATCTGTACGATTATGCAATGTAGATTCCACTATAAATAAAATTAGATGCCCGCAATACCAATTCCTTACTGTGTCGAATGTAGCGACTTATCAATAAAATAATAGCCTCTCTACACTAACCACAATATGTCTTAATATAGCAGAACATAAGACCTCCATTGCCATTCCAACAAATAAGTGATAGATTAGACACTTAAAGCAAAGTGAATGTCAACATTTAGAT
>Ga0209187_1003409_pt1 | contig 13313 bp, 9 predicted proteins | sample BantaG_FD_187430 | JGI IMG/M metagenome (GOLD analysis project Ga0209187, IMG submission 187430) | Marine algal microbial communities from Bantry Bay, Ireland - BantryBay_4 metaG (SPAdes) (version 2) | ecosystem: Host-associated > Algae > Red algae > Unclassified | place: Bantry Bay, Ireland... | reverse complement strand
ATCAACCAGTTCTGCGACGAGGCGGCGTTCGTCGAGGCGCTTGCCGCGAGCGTGCGCGAGAGCTGGGCCGAGCACGGCCGCGGAGAATTGCTCGTGGCGTCCTACCACGGCATTCCGAAGCGCTACTTGACGAACGGCGATCCCTATCACTGTCTCTGTCACAAGACGTCGCGGCTGCTGGCCGAGGCGCTCGGTATCGCGCCCGGGGAACTGCGCACGGTCTTCCAGTCGCGCGTGGGCCGGGAGGAATGGCTGCGCCCGTACTGCGACGAGACCATGAAGACGTTGCCGGAGGAGGGCGTGAAGTCGATCGACGTGATCTGCCCGGCCTTCTCGGCCGATTGCCTGGAGACGATCGAGGAGATCAGCGGCGAGAACCGCGAGTACTTCGAGGAGCACGGGGGCGAGCGTTTCCGCTACATCCCCTGCCTGAACGAACGACCCGATCATGTGCGCTTCCTCGGCGATCTGCTCGAACGGCATGCGCAAGGCTGGCCCGAGGCCGACCATGCGCGCGATCGGGCCGCGATCGAGGCGGACCGTTTCGCGACCGCCCGGCACGCGGTCGCGCTGAAGGCGCGCGTGCCGGCGAACACGGCGCCCGAGGGTCGCGAGGCGGCCGATCTCGCCGAGGAGCAGCTGGCCGCGCGCAGCGAACGCGGGAACGCGCACGCGACCGCCACCCACGGGTCCGCGCCCACCGGGAACACCGCTGCGGAGCGGCATCCAGCGCCCGGAGGCAAGGCCGATCAGCGCGAGGACGCGTCGCTCGTCTCGTCGGCGATGAAGCCCTGATACGCGGCCGCCTGCATCATCGGACCGAGCGGAAGGGTCGAGCCGAGGAATTGCGCGAGCACCACACCCGCGATGCCGTGGCGGCGATCGACCCAGAACCAGGTGGAGGCCGCGCCCGACCAGCCACTTTCCCCGTCGACCGTCAGGTGCATGGCCTGACCGACATCGGTCATGACTCGCCCGGCGAGGCCCCAGCCATAGCCGGGCATCGCACGCGGGCCGAGCGCGATCGGGCACTGCGCCGCCGGCAGTCGATTGCGGTGCAGCATCTCGAGCATCGGTTCGGAGAGCAGACGCTCGCCTGACGGGCTGCGTCCGTCGAGCAGCAGATGGGCGAAATGCATGTAATCGTCGAGCGTCGAGAACAGGCCGTGACCGCCGCGCGAGAAGGTCTCGGGCGCGTCCGAGGGGTAGCTCGCCTCGACCGCCATCGCCTGCAGCGTCTGCGGCGGTTCCACCGCCGGCCGCACGTCGCCGAGCGCGCGGAGCCCATGCATCGCCACCAGCCGATCGCGGGCCGAGGGCGCGACCCCGAAATCGGTCTCGTGCATGCCGAGCGGCACGAGCAGCTCGCGCGTCAGCACTTCGCGAAGCGGCGCGTCGTGAACGATCTCCAGGAGGTGGGCGAGCACGTCGGTCGCGAAGCTGTACCGGAAGCCTGACCCCGGCTGCAGGGCAAGCGGCAACTCGCCGAGCCGTTCGACCAGCGCGGACAGCGATCGCGATCCGTCCTCCACCAGCCGCGCCTCGCGATACAGCGCGGCGACCGGGCATCCCGGCAGGAAGTCGTAGGACAGACCGGCCCGATGCGTCAGCAGATCCTCGACCGTGACGGGTCGACGCGCATCGACCTCGCGCCCGTCGTCGCCGAGCACGCGACTCGCGCGGAACCCGGGCAGCCAGCGACCGACCGGCTCGTCGAGCCGTAGTCGCCCGGCCTCGACGAGGCGAAGCACCGCGACCGAGACGACCGGCTTGGTCATGGAATAGAGCCGGTAGACGGCATCGGCGCCGAGCGCGCGAGCGCGTGCGTGGTCGGCATGACCGCTTGCCCCCTCGTCCACCCAGCGTCGCCTTTGCGTGACGCGCCACGCGATCCCGGCGAAATCGGCGTTGGCGACGAGCCGCGCCGCGAGATCGGCAAGTCCGCGGAACCGGTTCGCGTCGGGGCGCATCAGCGGCGCGGCGCCAGGTCGAGAACGCCCTCGATCGCGAGACGGCGCGCGCGGTCCGCGTCGTCGAGCGGCAGATTCTTCAGCGCGAGGATCGCGGCACGTCGCACGCGCTCGTCCTCGTCCGCGTCATCGGCGACCGCGAACAGCTCGGCCGTGAGGGCGCCGTCCGGGTCCGCGCGACCGACGAGCGCGTAGGCCGCGGCCTCGCGAACCCCGGCGTGCGTGTCGACGAGGCCGTCACGCATCAGGGTCACGTTCTCCGCGCCATCGCTCCACCGCGACAGCACGCTCAGCCCGAGCCGCCGGACGGCCGGATCGTCGTGCCCGGCAAGCAGCGACACCTGGCCCGCCAGACGCGTGCGCTCGTCGACCGGCACGACGCCCGGACGGGTCAGCGTCTGCAGCACGGGCATCAGCGTCTCGCGGTCCGTGCCGTTGGACAACAGCCCGGCGATGATGTCCCGCGCCTCGCCGTTCCCCGGCTGCACGCGACGCAGCAGATCGAGCCCGACCGCGCGCAGGCCCGGATCCGTCGAATAGACGAGTTCGGCGGCCAGTGCCGTGACCGTCGGGCCGCCGACGGCCCCGAGCAGGCGAGCCAGTCGCGCGAGCCGGGCGGGATCCACCTCGGCGCGGAAGGCGTCCACCACGGCGGCCAGCAACCCGGGATCCTGATCGAGCTGCGCGACGAGCGCGACGAAGGCGTCGTCGTCCAGATCGGCGCGACCGAGCGACGCGACGTCGATCGGACCTTGCCTCGCCGTGGCGGCGTCGTCCGACGGGCGCGCCGCTTCCGGGAGGTCCGCGCCGGCGTCCGGCGGTTCGGTCCCCACGGCGGCCGCATCGAGCGACACCGCATCCGGATCGGTCGCGAACGGAGATGGTGTCTCGTCCGCCTGCCGCTGGATCGATCCGGAGGTCGTGACGGGCACCTGACGCACGGCGGCGCCTTCCGTCGCGCCTCTGGACAGCAGATACCCGACGAGGGCGACGGTCGCCACGCCCACGAGGGCGGCGATCGCGACCGTGCCCCCTCGGGCCATCAGTCGATCTGGCCGAACGGCGATCCGGTCGAGAACGGCACGGGCGTGGCGTCGGTCGCGCCCTTCGTGAGCTGCCAGCCCAGCCTCGAGATGCCGGCGTTCCCGGACGTGATCTCGTTGAGGAACAGCACGACGGCATCGTCGCCTTCGGCCGGACCGCATCGCTCGCCCGGCACACCGTAGCCGTCGAAGAACGGTCCCTGACCTTCCAGCACGGCAGGCTGCACGACGACCAGAGCGTCCTGCAGCGCCGCCCAGGTCTGCGGACCGACTCGCCCGTCGATCCCGATCGCGAAGTCCGGGTTGGCCGCGTTGTAGGCCGTCTGGAACGCGGTGACGGCTTCCTCCGTACCTTCGCCGTATTCGCCGTCGGTGTAGGCGTCGACCGAGCTGGCGTTCCCCTGCCCGGAGCAGTAGACAACCCGCTGGATACCTGCCGAGTAGAGGCTGTCCGAAAACTGGTTCCTGCGCTGCACGCTGCAGTTGTCGTTCCAGTCGTTGTTCACGGATTCCGCGTCGGTGCCGGCCGCGTCGCCGCAGACGTTCTCGGCCGTGGCTTCGTCGAAGCCGTCGCCATCCTCGTCGGGATCCGACGCGTTGGGGATACCGTCGCCGTCGATGTCGTCGTCCTCTCCATTCAGAACGCCGTCCCCGTCGATGTCGTCGTCGCGATTGTTCTGGATCATGTCGCCGTCGAGATCCGACGCGTCGTAGTCGGGGTCCTCGCTGTTGGGAATGCCGTCGCCGTCCCGGTCGTCGGGGGTCGCGAGGCCACCGCCGCCCAGATCGATGTCGTTGGTGCCGCTGTCTCCAGCGCCGCCGCCGCAACCGACGAGGGTGGCGCTCATGGCGCCGAGCAGCAGGTAGCGGGCGGCGTGCCGCGCGGTGTGTCGTCTTGTCATCGTCGAATCTCCGGAAAGTGACGGTGCGCGCCGCCCGGCGGGCGGCGTTCGCCCGTGACAGGCCCTTCGCCCGGATAGCGGGCCAGGGACGCGGGCTGCAGAGCGTGCGCGCGGACGGTCATCGAACGCTTTCATTTAACGCACCGCCTCGAGTCTAGAGCAGAGCGTCCGACTCGCCATCCCGACCGGTGAAATCGACCGAAGCGCCCGGCCGGGCGCCCCCGACGCCAAGGTGGCCGCACGCTCGCGGCGCACCGTTGTACTTCGCGGCCCCTCGCCCTATACTCCGCGCCAAGTTCGGGGTGTAGCTCAGCCTGGTAGAGCACTGTCTTCGGGAGGCAGGGGCCAGAGGTTCAAATCCTCTCATCCCGACCATATTTTTCAAGGAGCTGCGTGATTTCCACCGCACTCTCAGTTGCTTGCAGACCGCTATAGCGCGCATGTAGCGCAGGCACCGAGTTCCCGCACATCAGCCCGGTTTCGGTCTACGGCATAAGGTGTTCTAGCTTTTCTTCGGGTTTCGGCGGCGCTTTTCAGGAACAGCGAGTATCGGCATCGCTCGCATCATGAACTTGTCAAAATGCGGCACGGTGAACGCTGCATAGCCATGATCGGGGGTGTACAGCAAGCCCATGTTGATCAGCTCTGCCCTTGTCGGCCCTAGGTTCTGAGAAGTTCTGCTCATGACATCTGCAACGTCAGACGCCTTTTGCGGTTCAGCGCCTAGCTGAGCCATAGCTCTAAGGTAAGACCGCTGCAGCTCTGTAGCCCTGTCGAGGCGTACGCGAAAGAATGATTCATCCAGCTTCGCTTGATAACCAGGCACAGCGGCAGCAATGTCGCCGTGGGTGATCTCTGGACCCTGAGCTACAGTCCAGACCGCGTACCCTAGTTCCTGCAAGAAGTACGGATACCCTCCCGTGATCTTTACCGCATCCTTTAGCGCCCGCGGCGCGTAGCGTACGCCTTCGTCTTTCGCAGGGCGAGAAAGCGCGGCCTTCGCATCTTCGGCCGACAGCACATCGATTGCCGGAAATTTGAAAAGTCGCTCCGCGTACGATTTGGCATCGCCGGCCAACTCCGCGATCTGCGGAAGTCCAGCACCCACCAGCGTGATTGGTAGTTTTCGCTGCACCATCTTGTGAAGCGCTTCGATGACCGCTTCGAGTTGCCGCTTGTTGAGAAACTGAATCTCATCGAATAGCAGGACGACACCGCGGCTCTTCTCCTTCGCAGCCTGTCCGACGGCAAGGAAAACGTCTGTCAAGTCGAGTGCTAGATTTGCGTGATCAGCAAACCCTTCGGCCGCTTCGACATCGAGTCCGGCGCTCCAAGTTCCCGTTGCATCGACGCTGACCGTGAACGATTTCAACACTGCCGCGGCGTGCTTGAAGTGATTGCTCCACTTGATCTTAGGCGACAGCTCAAACAGAGCGGTTCGTAGCTTGGTCGCGATGTCCCTGCGAAAGTCAGCTTCGTCGTTCTTGCTGACTTCGAGCTCAACGACCACCCATTCCCGGGACATGGCTTTCGTGCGGAACTGGCCCAGCAGTACGGTCTTTCCTACCCCACGAAGGCCAGTGATAATCATGGATTGTTCGGTTCGCCCAGCTGCAATTCTCGCGAGTAAGAGGTCAAACGACTCAAGTTGATCATCTCGGCCGACGACCGCCTGAGGTTCGGCTCCCGCATTTGGAGTGTACGGATTGGTCAGCGCTTTCATGAGACTCTGTTACAAGGTTTATGATGATTTATTAGAATACCATAAAACTATGAGTTCTTTGTATTCTCACGCAACTCATTGATTCTGCTCATTATCTCCGCGCCGTTCGGTCAGCACCTCCCGATCGCGTCTAGCGTCCACCCGCACCCCAACTCACATGCTCCACTGCTCGAACCGCCGGTGCCCTAGCCCACCATCGTTCTACACAAGTCCGCCCAGGCTGAGTCGAGCGGCCGCGAACTTCATACCGCGCAACGCAGACGGCAATCTGCTCGAGGCCGTCCCAGATCGTCCGCGCCCCCGGCTCGCCGTCTCCCTTGCGCCCGAGAAAGCCGCTGAGTGAGGCCACCAGACGCACGACCTCCTGCAAAGGCGGCGGCGTCTTGGGTACCGGTTTGTCGTGCAGCAGATACGCCGCCTGCCACTCCTCGGTCTCGAACAGCAGGTCCGCCGGCAACTCCGGACACGCCCGACCGAGCCGCATCAGGCGATTGATCCGCCACGCCACGACCATGTACAGCGCCAGGGCCAGCTCCAGGCGCGGCATCGTCTTCAGTTGCAGCGACTCGACCTTGCAGCCGTTCTTGAGCACGTCGAAGTACATCTCGATCTCCCAGCGTGCCCGATACCAGTCGATCAGCTGCACGGCGTCCTCGACGTTCGTGACCGCGCGATTGGTCAGCAGTCTGTCGCCACTCGACGGGTTTGACCCCTGGCGGCGTGTCGATCTCCCGGGCCACCAGGCATGTCACTTCCACCGTCTTCGTCCGCGATCGCCCGTCGGGGACGGCCACGCGCGAGACGTGCAGCCGTTGGCGCACCTCGCGCCGCTTCTGCCCGCGGCGCCGCTCGAGCACGAACGAGAGTTCCCCGAGGTTCGGAGTCTCGAGCACCGTGGCCCACAGCTTCGTCTTGTCCGGCAACGTGCGATCGTGTCTCGAGCGCACGAGATAGTCCGCCGGATGACCGAGCTCGCGCGCCTTCTTGATCAGCGGCAGCATGTCCGCTTCGCGGTCCCCGACGTAGACAAGCCGAGTGTCGGGCATGGAGGCGGCCACTTCGGCGACGCGCTCGTAGCCGTCGAGCCAGCGCTGACTCTCGATGATGTCGGGCGGGCGTTGCCCGTGCCGATCCTTCTTCCCTCGCGCCCAGGTCCAGCAGTCGAGCAGCCCCAGCGGCTCGCGCTCGGGGGTGACGGCGTAGGTGGGGTGGAGGAACATGCCCTTCTCGGGTTCGTACTGGATCGGCCCGAGCCCCTCGATCTGCTGGCCGTTGTAGTCGTGGGATGTGGTGTCCTGCAGGCACCGCACGATCGGGCAGGCGCGCATGCGCTGCTCGGTGCAGCGGATATGCGGATCGAGGACCGACCAGGCGTCGATGCCTTCGGTATCGAGGAGGCGGTAGGCGGCCTGTGTCTCGGCCCAGCCGTGGCAGGCCGTCGGAATGCTCTTGGTCGGGGCGGCCGCCATGCGTTCGGCGAGCAGGAGTGCTCGCGCGTTCAGGCGCTTGTCGCCGAGATCGATCGTTGCCAGTTCGTCGTCGAGTCGTTCCACGTGCCGATGCTGCCGGATACTTGACAACAGGACGTAGCACAGGAACGGTGAAGGTCAAGTCTGATCGGCCAAGCGAGTTGTGTATAAGGAGGTGAGTTAAGCGGCGGAGCATCCCCCGCACCTGACTTGGACCCCATTTAGACGTATTATCGGTGGACTTGCAAATCGCATCCAAATCATGTCCCTTACGGAACGGCGCAGACCAGTGCTTGCTGCAGTAGCTCTTGTCGCTCTAAGCGCCATCTCGGGCGCGAACAGCGCTGACCTGACGATTGAAGACGCTGAGGATGGGTCGATCGATCGGTGGCGCGTCTATGACAATTCCCCCGACGGCGCTGTTGTGTCTAACATCCTTTCTGGTGGCTCGCGCGCAATCTCTTTCACTAGCGCCGGCACGGCTAACGGCTTCATTCTTGGAAGCGCCGTCGCCTCCGCTGTCTCTATCGACGCGCGTGACCGACCTCTCGCTTCCTTCCGTCTCCGCTCCACTTCTAACTTCAACCTTTATTTCGCCCTTCAGACCACGAGCGGGCTCCGCTACCTCTACTACAATGCGTCCAACTACCTCGGACCTTCCGGATCGAACGACTCCAAGTACATTCGCTATGGTCTCGGCTCCGCCGCTGCCGATGGGACGTGGCGCAACTTCAACCTTGATTTGAGCGCTGACCTAGAACGTGTCCAGCCCGGCAACTCTCTCGTCGCAGTTCACGGCATTTTGGTGCGGGGACCACTGTCTATCGATGACCTTATCCTCGCCTCCTACAGTACCACCGATACCTCGCCGGCCTCCAACTTGCCCCCGGTTGCCAATGCCGGTGAAGATCGCTCCACCATTGTTGGTCAGCCCGTTACGTTGGATGGCTCCGCCAGCTCCGACCCTGACGGTTCGATCGCCGCCTACGCCTGGATGCTGGACGATGGCACCACGATCGGCTCGTCGCCTACCGTATCTTGGACACCAACCGCCGCAGGCTCTCAGACCGTCACCCTCTCTGTTACCGACAACAGCGGCGCCTCATCGTCCGACGCCGCTCTTGTCAACAGCGCGGATCCGGTCGATCCCGGACCTGAGCTTATCGTGGACACTCCGATCGCCGACGCCGAGCTCAACACTTTCGGCTCTATCACCGGCACGGCATCCGACAGTTCCAACGTCAGCGCCGTCGAAGTCGTGCTCCAGAACCTAGAAACCGGTCAGTATTGGGACGGCGCCAACTACACCCCGGCCTTCCGGCCTGACTACAAGGCCCTCCGGGCGACGCTTTCCGGTCCGAACAATTCACGTACGTGGAGTTACGACTTCGACTTCGCCATCGATGGTGACTACCGCCTCACTGTCCTCGCTCGTGATGGAAACGGCAACGCCACGGTGCCCGCTCCCACGTTCGACTTCACCATCGCCTCCGCCCAACCGGCCGGCAACCAGCCTAACCTCGCGGACTACCGGATAATATTTTCGGATGAGTTCAACGGCACCAAGCTCGACTCCGCCAAATGGCGCACCAGCTACTACTGGGGCCCATACCAGCTGACCAACGGAGAGAACCAGCTCTACGTCGACACCCTCGGCGTCAATGGCGGGTTCGAGTACGACCCGTTCGAGTTCACCGGCTCCACACTGAAGATCAATGCCGAACCGGTCGGCGGCAGCGTGCAGGCGCCGGTGCAACCGGGTCCGAACGATGCGATCTGGACTGCTGATCGATACGGTCGGCAGGCGGACTTCGGGCACAAGCCGGACTACGATCCAGCGCAAGTAAAGTACCTGTCCGGCGTGATCAACACGATCAACACGTTCGACGCGGCGCAGGGCTACTTCGAGGCCCGGATCAAGGTGCCGTACGGTCGCGGCCTCTGGCCGGCGTTCTGGTTGTTGACCAAGACGTACGTGGAAGACGTGCCCGAGATCGACGTCATGGAGAACCTCGGTCAGCGTCCCGACCGGATGCACCACATGTTTCACTACTTCGAGCCGAACAACAACTGGCGCCTGATATCGACGCCGGAGGCGCCCTCGTTGAATGCCGATCTCTCGAACGGCTTTCACACCTATGCCGCCGCCTGGGAGCCGGGCCAGATCGTCTACTACATCGACGGTGTCGAGCGCCGACGGGTCACGAGCGACGACTACAGCATCTCCAAGCAGGCCATGTACCTCCTCGCCAACCTCGCCGTGGGCGGTTGGCCCGGCGACCCGGACGATCCGGACAGCAACGGCGTCTTCCCCGCCAGTCTCGAGATCGACTACATCCGGGCGTACGAGAAGAAGCCGCCGGCGAAAATCACGCCCGCTGTGCTCCAGCGAGACTTCCAGCTCATGTTCTTCGACGAGTTCGACGGAAGATCCCCGAACGCTTTGAAGTGGCGCACGAGCTATCCGTGGGGGCCGTTCTTCCCGGTGAAGGGGGACGACGGGCTCTACGACGAGGAGCAGTACTACGTCGACTGGCGCGGCCTGGACGCGAGCATGGCGCAGCAACCGTTCAGCACCGACGCCGGCATCCTGTCGATCACCGCGGAGCCGATCGCCCCCGGCGACCTCCCGCCGCAGCCGGTAGACACCGCACCGATATGGGACCAGAGACGCTACAAGACCTACTACCACAGTGCCCTGTACGACAACGGCAGCTGGGTGCCGAGCTACACGTCCGGTGTGATTGCGTCGCGCGACGCGTTCAAGTTCATCAACGGCTACGTGGAAATCAGGGCGAAGATGCCCGAAGGGGCGGGTCTGTGGCCTGCATTCAGGCTTCTCTCGGGCTACCGGACGGGCCCTGCGCCCGACATCGACATCGCCATGCTCAGCGGCGACGCGCCGGGCACGCTGCACCACGGGCACTCGTACGGCACCGGCGACGGTCGGGTGAAGTTCGAGGACACGACGACAGGGGCCGGCGGTCAGAGCTTCGCCGACGGGTTTCACGACTACGGGGTCGAATGGCGTCGGGGCATGATCAAGTGGTACGTGGACGGCGAGGTGGTCGCGACGCTCGAGGATGAGAACGTGGCCGGCCAACTTCTGTACATCGAGGCGAACCTCGGGGTCGGTGGTGATCTCGTCGGATCGACCGACCCGGCCGCCTTTCCGGCAACCCTGCAGATCGACTACATCAGGGCCTGGCAGCGAAAGGACATCCACTAACGGGGAACGTCCGTCGCGACGCACCGGACTTGCGGGCAACGCGACGACGTCGCCCGCAACAGGAATGTCCGCGGGTCGCGTCGTCGTTCCGTAGAGCCGGGTTCTGGTGGCTTCAGACCGTCGAGTCGCTCGCCAGCCTCTGATCATCGTCGAGACTGACGTCGTTCGCCGCCAGCGCGTCGCTCGTCACTACCCTGCTCGGTTCGTCCCGACGTCCCTCGAGCGCAAGCGTCATCAGGGTCGTCCGAAGCGACGCGTCGTCCGCTTGGTCAATCGCCGCGACCAGGTCGGCGAGGCGCGACTCGAGTTCCGCCCACGGTAGCCAGGCCTCGTCCGCGGTGAACACCTTGGCGATGCGCGTCGGGCGGTGCGAATCGGTGATGAACAGCTCCTCGTACATCTTCTCGCCCGGGCGCAGGCCGGTCTCGACGATGGCGATGTCCCTGGCGTCACCGGTCTCCTCGGTCAGGCGTCTGCCGTAGAGCCGCACCATCGACCGGGCGAGCTCGACGATCAGCACCGGCTCGCCCATGTCGAGGACGAACACGTCCCCGCCCTCGGCGATCGCGCTCGCCTGCAGGACGAGCTGCGCCGCCTCTGGAATGGTCATGAAGAAGCGGGTGATACCGAAGTCGGTCAGCGTGATCGGCCCGCCCGCCTCGATCTGCTTCTTGAACTTCGGCACGACCGAGCCCGAGGAGCCGAGCACGTTGCCGAAGCGCACCATCGAGACGCGAGTCGCGATACCGGAGCGCGCCTTGGCCTGCAACACGAGTTCCGCGGCCCGCTTGCTCGCGCCCATCGCGTTCGCCGGGCGCACGGCCTTGTCGGTCGATATGAGCACGAAGTCGGCGACGCCGCGGGAAATCGCCGTCTCGAGGAGGCCGAGCGTGCCGAACACGTTCGTCTCGACGCCTTTCGCCGGCTGCGCCTCGATGATCGGCACGTGCTTGTAGGCCGCCGCGTGGTAGACGGTATCGATGGCGTGAGCGTCCATGAGGCGCTCGAGTGTCAGCCGATCCGTCACGTCGCCCAGGTGGGGAACGAAATCGAGCGCACCGGCATCGAGCTCCTCGGTGATGTGATAGAGATTGGCCTCGCAGCTGTCGAGCACGATCAGCCGTCTGGGGGACAGCCGGGCGATCTGGCGGCACAGTTCGGAACCGATCGAGCCGCCCCCGCCGGTCACCAGCACCGTCTTCCCGATCACCCGTCGGCCGATGAGATCGAGATCCGGGGCCACCTCGGTCCGGCCGAGGATGTCGTCGATGGAGATGTCCCGAATCTCGTCCGGACGCGCCTCACCGCTCACCAGCTCGTCCACGCTCGGCATCGTCTGCACGGTCAGCCCGAGCGGCTCGACCCGATCGAGCAGGCGGCGATAATCGGCCGCCGGCAACGACGGTATCGCAAGCACGATACGGCCGACATCGAGCGTGCGCAGTCGCGATTTCAGTTCATCGCCCCGCCCGTCCAGCACCGGAAGGCCCGACATCGTCGTGCCGCGGAGCGACGCATCGTCGTCGACGAATGCCACCGGCCGGTACTCGCGCCCCTGATCTAGCAGGCCGGCGAGTTGGCGCCCACCGGCGCCGGCGCCGTAGATCGCCACCGGCTCACCGCGCCGTCCGGCATCGAACAGCTCTTTCCAGACGAGGCGGACACCGATCGCGCCGACGAGCAGGAACACGCCGTAGATGATGAACAGCGACCGGGGCGTCGCGCGATCCGGCGGCAGCAGGAACACCAGCAGCACGAGCGCGAACCCGGACAGGATCGCCCCCTTCCCGATCTGGCGGAACAGCCGCATGCTGCTCGAGCGCACCACCCAGCGGTAGATGCCCAAGGCCCCGAAAAGCGTCACCGTGACGAGCGGCAGCAGCAGGAACAGGTGCCATGTGGACCGGAAATCGCTGAACGGGATGCCGTGACGCAGCGAGTACGCCAACCACAGGCAGAAAATTGTCAGGAAACCGTCGACCGCCGCGCTCAGCAGCTGCTTGCGCCCACGCCCGGTGTTCGACAGGTTCTGCAGCAGGGCGTCCAGCGTGCCGGAGAAACGGCGGGTGGCTGTTCGCGGCAGATCGGATGGCGCGTTGGGCGTGGGCATGAAGAGGCGGGCTTCCTGGCGTCCTGAACTGGGCGACATGGTACTGGCGCAAGCCCGGCCCCGAGCGTGCTGGATCGACACTCTTTGGATATTCGACCTTTGGGTAGACCACGGGAGCCAGCAGATGTGCTCGGCTCGGCATCCGATCCGGGTCGTTCTAACGGCACCGGCCGAGCTCGAAAGCGTGAATTGATGCCGTTTCAGGCGATTCGAGGGTCGGGGGCGATGTCCGCCTGTCAACTTGGTGACGCACGATGTAAACGATCGTCGCGGCATTCGGATAGGCTGATGACGTGCTCATCGGCGTCGCCGATGGGGGCTATTCCGCCGATGCACATGGCTCGATCGACGAGGACGATGGCAATACGCTCGACACGGTCCCCTCGGCACGGCCAACGGGCATCGAACCGGACCTTCAGGCCGCGGTCAGGGGCGAGACCGTCGACACGAGCATCGAATTTGCGGACGGCAGTGCCACGACGGACGGCACGTTCCTCTCCGAGTTCGGCCAGCGCGCATCACGTCGCGAGCATCCGGAGCGGTGGGGTGACGCCCGGGTGCAAGGGGCCGTGTTCGGCTTCAAGCTCGAGGGTGAGCGCGGGTGGGTCGCCCGGAGCTTCGCCGTGCGAACGGATTTTCGCCGACGCGGCGCGACCCTGAGCGGATGCTTCGGGACATCTGTTACCGTGCCGAACGAACGATTCACCACTCGGTCGATCTCGCTGCCCGGATGACGGGGGTCGCGGATCTCGGGCACCCTGTCCGCGAACCGATCCGCGAACGCTCCGATGACCGACAAGCCACTGCGCCCTCGCGCCGACCGAAGCGTCGCGCCGGGCAACGCCGTCGACGCCTTCCTCGACACGG
>Ga0209187_1003408_pt1 | contig 13315 bp, 4 predicted proteins | sample BantaG_FD_187430 | JGI IMG/M metagenome (GOLD analysis project Ga0209187, IMG submission 187430) | Marine algal microbial communities from Bantry Bay, Ireland - BantryBay_4 metaG (SPAdes) (version 2) | ecosystem: Host-associated > Algae > Red algae > Unclassified | place: Bantry Bay, Ireland... | reverse complement strand
TCATTCTTGATTGTCAGTCAATTATGGGAACTACGAACTGAGGGGCTTTTCATTTTCATTTTCATTTTAATTGATTCCAAGGGTTGACACACTTTACAGGATAGTCCCGTTAATTGAGCCTGGCCTTAGTAACAAGGTATAATGTAAAATGAAAAACTACAAAGATTAAGGGAATAAAAGCTATTTGAAAACAGAAAATCACTGTTTTTGTAACGGTTTTTTGGACATGATTACCATCTATCTTAATAGCTTGGCAGGTTTTAACGCTCGCTAGCGACCAGCCTAACCAGCCAAATTGACCTGCACCCTGCATAAATTCAAAACGGACAGAATTTAGGTTACAGTGTAGTAAGTATATTCTAAAATTCAAATCCAACTCTAAAACGAAGTCCCAGTCCTTTTACACCAAATAAGCTGGCCTGATTAGGCTGGTCCAGATAAGTCATTCGCTTGACAAGGTCAAATGTCAACACTTTAAAAATATTACTGATACCAATACTTCCTTCTATATATGGTATGGCTCCTTCCATGACAAATGTCGACTGACTACCATCAGGTCTTCGAGGTAATTGAATCAATTGGCTATCTAAATCCGGATTGTTGCCATCTGAGATTCTACCATAAAGCGCTTTGAAACTGATGATTTCTCTCAGCTTCAAACGTTTAATAAGCGGGATTTTGTTAAAAACAAATCCATTCAGATAATATCTGATATTCAAACTTACAAATTCATCACTCACGAATTCAAGAAAGTTCATCATATTGTAAGAGTAAGTTTGGTACGAATAGGTTTGATTCGCACGGGGTAGATTCATCAATAAAAATGGTACTTCACCAAAAACTTTTCCACCCTCCAGGTTAATATGAGCAAACCCAAAAACAGAGAAGTTGAATTTTTTGAATACATTTAAGGTTAAACGTTGGTAGTTGTAATCTCCTCCCAATACATCTTTCAATCCTACGCCATACTTCAAAGTGAAGACGGGGTATTTATTGAAAATAGCATATCGAAAATCTCTTCCCTGTACAAATTGTTCATTAGGTGCCCATCGCAAATTCAAACCAAACTCAGTAGTCGTTATTCGGGATAAACTATCTTCACCGTTATTAAATTTAAACTTGAGTGAGCCCAGTGGCTCCTGCCACTTTCGTTCAAATAATAGATTGTATGAAAAGTCATTTCTGAATTCTTTCAAATAATCAACCCGATAGGCATCAAAAAATAACAACTTATCTACAATACCCCGTTTAAAGGAAAGTAAGAAGTTGTCCTCATTTACAAAAGCCAGACTCTGCCCGGGGAAATTGGTGTCATGCTGATAAGACACCCTGATCCTATGCCGGGGGTTCTCCTCAAAGTTTTTGTTAAAGGAGTATTCCATGGCACCGGAGTACTTAAATCTCTTGTCACCAAAACCATAAATCCCAGTGGCTTCCAACCTCAGTTTTGGATGAAAGTCAAGATTGGTTTCTCCTCCAAGTCTCAAACGGCCACCTTCAATATCATTGAAACTGTAAATGCCATTGACCGGTCCTGCGTCAATAGGTCCGAAGCTGTAGTAACCCGTTAAGGCCAACTTCATGATGTCCATTGCATTGCGAAAAGCCGGAATAGTCTGAATCGTGTCTATCATGTTGTAGATAGCGATTTCATCCTTGTTTAATGGAACCGGTCGTTTCTCTTCCCAGAATTCGGGCGGTTTACTCAAGACATCTATGTCGTCCTTGATTTTTATACTCGTATTGTAAATGGACGGATCCCTGGGCGTATTGAAGATATGATTACTATATATATTGGACTTCTTGCCATAAAAACCGATGCCTTTTTTAGCAAGCCTGAAGTCAATCGTCATTTTATCAACATTAAGTACCCATACGCTGTCCACAAGGTCAAACTCTTGTTCAATTTTCAAGTCATCGACCCAGTTCATATTGATCTGGTCCATAATATCCAGCTCGGCACGTGTTACCGTGTAACTACTGTCGTTGGTGATATAAAGATTTCCTGTAAAGCCCAGGTCGTTTTTATTGGCAGGCATGAAGGCAAGGTCGATGACTTCACGTCCGTTGTGCATGATCGTGTCTATGATGTAATACCGGTAAAATAAGACCCCCAGATTGCTCAGTGGACTAACAAATTCGAGGTCAATAATTTTGATTTTATTGTCATAAACGTTGATGTCCTGATACAAGACATCCATCAGAGCGACCACCCCTTCGTTGTCCCAGTATTCGTCCAAACCTGACATTTGGATCCCATAGCGGTGCTCCCGGTTGGTACGTGGGTTTTTACGGAAGTACAACTTGGAAGACGTTTCCTGAATATAAACCGGGAGGTAAGGCTTACCATTGATGTCAGAAGTATCAACATGGTCCCAGATGAATTCAAATTTGTTGAATACTTTTCTGTTTTTAAATTTATCGGTCAGATTATTAATATCTAATTCTACTTTTTCGTACTTGTCGTATTCAAAGTAATCCTGACCTCTGATACGATTTGCATCTTTATTGTCCATCACTTTCTTGATGAGGGAAACAGCAGGATTGTTTTTTCTTCGATATCTCTTTTTTTCCGCTTTGACGGTTATCTCACCCAAAGTAGCAGTAGCAGATTCCAATTCGATAAGAAGTTTGCTATTGTTTTTCCCAATTTCAACTTTGATTTGCTGAGTGGTATATCCAACAAAAGAAGCACCGAGTTCATCAGTAGCCCATTGAGTGGACATAGAGAAGTTACCATCAAAGTCAGTCGTGGTACCAATAGTGGCTCCAACAAAGAAAACGTTTACAAAAGGAAGTGGTTCCTTGGTCTCTTTGTCAATGACCTTTCCCTTTACTTTTGTCGTTCTTTGTTTTTCGTACTTTTCATCTTCCTGACCAAAGGCATCTGTACCCATAAGGCAAGAGAGAATCAGAAGGATGAATAGGCTGAATTTATGCAATTTTAGCATGGGTTTATTTATTGAAAGTTAACCGGCTTAGAGGTTTATGATTCACCATATTAATATGAAAAGTAATTGTTCAGTGTTACCTACGATAGGGGCATTTAAGTTTGCACTTGACACTTGAACTTGCACTTTTTAAAATTCAAGTGCAAGTATCAAGTACAAGTTCAAATGCCCGCAGTTCGCAGGAGCCCCCAGATCAAAGCAGGCTGAATAGTTACTATGAAAATAAAAACACGCTCAACGTCTACTGCTAATCAATCAGTTACGTTAGAAAGCGTTTAATTTTTACTTTGATTAAACACTTAGTTTTCTAATTTATTTTGTTGGCTCAACAGGTGTTCAATGCCTGGCTTAAGCAGAGATTATAACGGAAGCCTGTCGAGTATAGTATTAAGACGTTATTTTCAGTGAATACCCCTATTGAATCTAGTCTCTTCTACCTCTTATTTTGACTCAAAAGGATGTGTGAAAAAGAACCAACTTTTTTAGGAGAAATTGTTCAAAAAGGATGTTCAGAACCAAAGATAGATAAAGGCTTGATAGTCAGAACAAAGCTTCCCGTCATTCGCCGGGGCAGGCTATTTACTTTTTCATAGGCTGCCTCCTGCTGCTGAAGCTTTAGCTTAGGAGTAAGCTTCGGGAAAATTAAACAGCTTAAGTGTATGGCTATCAGTGCTTTGTCTGTGAGGTTGAAGGTAATTTTTAAATAACTTCAACGTTTTCGCTCAAGTTTTCATTTTTGCTGGTGCAAATGTAAAAGCAATTAGCTTTATATTCAAGAAGACGAAGCTTTAATCTGCCAAAAAATCGGTTAAATCGTCGATATATAGACTTGAGTTGTGCCTGACGTTACAGAAATAGCAAAAGGAGCAAAATTATTATCTTTTTTGCTCCTTCTTATGGCCTTTTTCATTGGACTATTAACGGTTAATCGTGGACTACCTTCTGTCAGCTGTACGTTAAAGGGAAGTCAAAAGTCAACGAGTCAACATCAATATTTCTCCAAAGCACCTTTTACAGCTTCCGCTGAAATAGCATGATGTGTTGTACTCCAAATGGCCTTGCCATCCTTGAGCAAAATCACCTGAGGAGACTGATGTACCACCTCCAAAACCTCCGCTATTTTATTGGAAATGGGACGGTGAGCTAATAAGTCAAGATAGTAAAGACTCACTTTCTCCGGATCAGGCTTCCACCCTTCCAGCCTGGTTTTTGCCCCCAGGCTGATTCCACAGCTGGTGCTATGTTTGAACAGAAAGACAGGCTTTTCCGATGATTTGGCAATAGCTGCTTCTAATACAGCTTCTGAATCTAAAGTTTCCCAGCCAGCGCTGGCTCCACCTTCCTTGCTATCTGATAGATTTTTTAAAAAACTCATTTTTCGTATTTTAAGCAACTTAAATATATAAATCGTCTGTTTCTATACAGCTTCATTGGTTTAAACGTGATTTGCCTTGATGTGGTTCATAAAACCTGTTTAAAGTGTCGTTGCTGATACCTTTTGGAAATGGCAATATTTTCCGGTTAAGTGCCTCGCCAAATTAAAATGAAAGGTAACTATTCAGTGGCTCCATGCACTATGTAGTAACACCACGTTAGCGGGAAAAACTTTTACATTTTACGGTTTTACGGTTTTATGGTTTAGCAGTTTTACGGTTTAGCAGTTTATCAATTTTACATTAAAAACAACCCCCAACCCCTCAATCAAAAATAACCGCATCCACAGCCGCCTCCCGCATCCGATCATTAAACATTGGCACCTCCCGCTCAAATATCAATTTCAAAATATCAAGTTGACTATCAATCGTCTTTGTCAACTCATTTTTAACCTCAATCGCCTGAGTCGTCGGCCTGAAATTACCACCCGAAGTAAGCGAATTTAAGTGCGTCAGTTTATTCGTCAGCCGAACCGGAAAGTTAAGCGGATCCTGTGCACTTCTATTCTTCGTTTGATACAATTCCTCTTACCCTTTTGGCCCTCAGCCTGAAAACTTAAAAGCAACAGGGAGATAAGGAAAAGGAAGTTTACTTTGATAGGGGAGAAATAGAGGGGCAGTAACCGGCAAATTTATGTCGTGCGACATAAATTTACCGGACACATTTAAAAGAGAAAGCCGTATTGTCTTTCTTAGACAATACGGCTTACAACAAATTATAATCCCATGAACATATCCAAATTTATTGGGCCAACGCTTTGTCAGCCAGAACCCGGTAGCTTTTGCTGCTCAAGGTTCTCTTTCAACGACTGTGTCGTCAAGAAAAACTATATAATGCAGGGAAAAAATAGAGTGTGGTTCTGGCTAAGGTAGCCAGAACTACACACCAACAAATTATAATCCCATGAACATATCCTAATCAATGTGCCGGCGAACCGGCGGTAGTAAAGGCAACTTTTGCGCTTTAATTTGCTCTATCCCGAAGGAGAGCTATATAATGCAGGGAAAAAATAGAGTGTGGTTCTGGCTAAGGTAGCCAGAACTACACACCAACAAATTATAATCCCATGAACATATCCTAATCAATCCGGCGAACCGACGGTAGTAAAGGCAACTTTTGCGCTTTAACTCGCTCTATCCCGAAGGAGAGCTATATAATGCAGGGAAAAAATAGAGTGTGGTTCTGGCTAAGGTAGCCAGAACTACACACTAGTAACAAATTATAATCCCATGAACATATCCTTATTTGTAAATTTGAATTGATTGCTTTTAATCAATTACTTATTGTTTTGCTCCTCATGTCTCTCGCTTACCATACAAATATGGGGGTTAAATATGCCTCTGACAAGGACAAAAACGACCTTGTGTGAAATTTATTGATAATAATTGTGACTGATTTAGTTATTTAAATCATTGATAATGAGTTGTTAGTAATTTTTGCATTAAATATTTGACGAGCATTTTGTGAAAAAAATAATACCTCTTTGCTTTCTTTTATACAGGAAAAAAGGTCAAAAAAAAATGAAAGAAAAGCGAATTTTAACATTTAAGACCACTTTTTGTCCATAAACGGGCTCACTAACTAAGCCAAAAAAGCTAGTAAATCTGGTAAAATCAATTTTTAGTCTTAATAAATAAGGGTTTAGGGATGTGAAGAATACCTTTGTGGGAGGAAAAGACCGAAGACGGAAGTTTCCCACTATCGCGTTCTAAAAAATCGGTAAGCCCGTCAGGCGGAGCGCCAGCCCGACAGGCACTTTTCGCGAAGCAAAGGGATTGCTGAGCTGAGACGCTTTAAATGCGAAGCGCGCGATCGAGTGAAACTTCCAACTTCCGTCTCCATCTAAATCAAACTAAAGATGAACAAACACACCATCAACAGCATCCTACTAATCCTTCTACTCTCATCCTGTAAAACAAGTAAGTCTTTGCGTCCTATGGAAATTTATAATAAAGTAAGTGATATCCCAGCCTCTTCCATCCATGTGCCGGTTGAGTTGAAGCTAGATGACTTGGAAAAAATGATAAATGAGCAAGTTGGTAATTTGCTGCTTAGTCAGGGAGACAATATATCCGGCCCAAACGATGACTTTGATATACGGATTGAAAAAAGTGGGGACATCGAATTAGAGATTCAGGGTAGTGACATTAATATCAAAGTACCGCTAGACCTTTATATATGGAAGGATATTGGTTTGACGATCGTAAAAGGAGAGGGAGAGCTGGAACTGTTTTTCCTGACGGATTATAAAATTACGGAGGACTGGGAATTAAATACCAAAACAACGATTGATAAATATGTTTGGAAAAAGAAACCGGTTGTTAAACTGGGATTTGTAAACATTCCAATAAAGTCCATCGCCAATAAATTGGTGGAGAGAAGCAAAGAAACAGTAGCCAGAGAAATAGATAAACAACTGCAGGATAATTTTGCACTCAAAGAATACCTCGTCCCCACCTGGCAAAAATTGCAAGAGCCTATAAAGGTTTCTGACGATTATGATGCCTGGTTAAAAGTAGTTCCTGAAAAGGTGGGGATGACCCCTATAGTGACTACAAATAGAAAAATAAGTACCACCTTATTGCCCTTGCTGCCTTTTACAGAAATTGAAAAAGCGCATGACGCTTACCACCTCAGACTGAAAACGGCCATACCATATACAGCAGCAGAACAACTCGCCAAAAAGGAATTGATCGGTCAGACTTTTGAGGATGGTGGTAGAACGGTTACGGTAAAGGATATAAAAATATTCGGACGGAAAGATGAAGTGGTCATTAACACTGTATTTTCGGGAAGTTATGAAGGTAGTCTTTACCTTATCGGAAAACCTGGTTACAACGCCAAAGAAGAAATGCTGGAACTAAAGAATCTGGACTTTGAGTTGAAGACATCTAACTTTCTGCATAAAAGCATGGCCTGGCTTTTCCAAAAAGGACTCAAAAAGAAATTAAGAGAAAGCCTGCGCCTGCCAATTGGAGATAAAAAGAAAGAATGGAAAAAAGTTATTGAGGAACAATTGGCCAATCTTGAGATCCCCTCTAACATTAAAATGACCGCAAACATTGATGATCTCAATATTCAGGAAATATTTGTAGCAGAAGAGGCGGTACTCTTGCTGGTTACCTCCAAGGGAAAATTAAGGCTGGATATTCAGGACTTGGAAATTCTGAATGGCAGATAGTTGTGGCTGCTTAGTACACGGTGTACTTAGTGGGTCTTGCGGATGTTATATGTTACTTCGGCCAGCCAGAGGTAGGCCAAAAGTAACATTCAAATCAAATACAGCACGAGCGTCACAAGTATTCGAATTTACATTTATGCATAAATCCCTGATATTCAATAAGCAGTTAGCTAAAACTTTTACCACCAATTCAGAAAAATAATTATTTACACCACTGATTGGTACCTCTTTTGCATATTTCAAAGGTGTTCTTTAAGTAGACCATTCCCAGGATTAAACGAATCGGGAAATGAATTTATCACACGGTGTACGTAGCATTAAATATAAGAATGACTTATCTTTGGGCCATCAACTCTTGTTAAAGCCAACAGCCCGGCACCATAACTTTGAAAATCATACTTGAAAATCATACTTGAATTTTATAAATCTTTGTTTCACCCAAAAACCAACAGGGGAAACGCAAAGAACTTTTGTAACACAACTAAAAATGAATCGCAAATGCGCCAATCATTACTTAGCACACTTTCCCTCTTTCTTCTTTTTTTCTTTGCCAGCCAACTACAAGCGCAAGAAGAATTAGTAAAAGACATCAACCCCGGAGCCGGATGGTCCGAATTTGAATACTTTTTTCATATGGGAGATAATTTCTACTTCGCTGCCAACGGTGACTCCGGTCGTGAACTCTGGATCAGCGACGGCACACCGGCTGGTACCGAAATGCTAATCGATATCAACGTCGGTTTTATCGGCTCAAACCCAACTGGATTCGTAGAGCTAAACGGCTCCTGGTACTTTAGCGCCGACAACGGCGTCACTGGAGCAGAACTCTGGAAAACAGACGGAACAGCTGCCGGTACAACTATCCTTAAAGATATCCACCCCGGTTTTCCAAGCTCAGACATTTCAGGAATGGTGAACATCGGAAATAAGCTTTACTTTCAAGCCAATAACGGAGCCAACGGTTTCGAACTCTGGATTAGCGACGGTACTACCGCTGGTACTAATATGCTAACCGATATGAACCCCGGTGTTTCCAGCTCTAGCCCGGAATATATGACAGCGCTAGGCGCAGATGTATATTTTTCAGCCAATGACGGAACCAACGGTAAAGAAATTTGGAAAACAGATGGTACACCCGCTGGTACCAGTATGGTCGCAGATGTTTTTACCGGAGCAGATAGTTCTTTTCCTGCAAACTTAACCACCGTTGGAAACTTCCTCTACTTTACCGCTGATGATGGCGTCGTTGGATCTGAAGTTTATAAAACGGATGGAACTCCTGCCGGAACTTTCCTGCAAGGCGATATCAACCCCGGTATATCTCCATCTGGTGCAACTACTTTAACGGCAGTTGGAAACTACCTTTTCTTCTCGGCTAACGATGGAACCAACGGAACAGAACTCTGGAGGTCAGACGCCAACAGTGCAACGCCCGATCTCCAAATGATGGAATTATTCGCAGGTGCCTTCAGCACCTTGCCAACCAACTTTATCAAACTAAATGATGACCTCATTTTCAACGCCAATGACGGAACCATCGGCTACGAACTTTGGAAAGCAAGTGCTAGCGATGGCTCCGTAAGCCTACTCAAAAATATTAGTCCCAACTTCAATAGCTCGAATCCCTACATGTTGGATGTACTCAACAATGAATTGATTTTTGCAGCCAAAGACAGCGCCATCGGGGTGGAACTTTGGAAGACAGATGGAACACCGGCCGGAACAATCCTTCTGGGTGATCTAAACCCTGATCCGGTTGGTACAGCCTCTAACTCATTTCCACAACTTCCATATATCAGTGACGGTGTTATGTACTTTACCGCTACGGATAATATAAATGGATGGCAGATTTGGAGAACAAATGGAACCGTATCAACCACACAACGTTTGACCAGCATTCCGCACGATACTATTTTCAATAACAGCTATAAGCCTTATGCGGTCAATGCCTTAAGTAATACCATTATCAATTTCGTAGCTCTGGGTGATGCGGTAGGAGAAGAGCTTTGGAAATATTCCTTAAACCCGGTTACGATCGCCAATACAACAGGTAATACCACGCTACTTTGTAATGGCGATATGAACGGAACGATTGATGTTGAAATATCTGGCGGAGTTGGTGACACAAGTTGTTACACTTATGCCTGGAACGATCCTTCAATTACCGGATTGTCAGCAACTGGATTGGGCGCTGGTGCTTATCAATTGACCGTTACAGACTGTGTTGGATTTACGGTGACTACAACTGTAATGATTGTAGAACCTGCAGCGATGGTATTGGCGACAACCCCGTTGAATGATGTGCTTTGCTTTGGAGGATCAGACGGATCGGCTATGGTCAGTGTTACCGGTGGTGTTGGTCCATATACCTATTTGTGGCAAAGCGGCGAAACAACTGAAACGGCTGTCCAACTATCAGGTGGCATCAGTTCAGTGACCATTACAGACACCAATGGTTGCACAGACATAACAACCGTAATGCTCAACGAACCAACTCCGGTGGTCGCATCAGCAAGTGCTGGTACGGCAGGATGTTTTGGTGGCTCCAATTCAAGTGCTTCGGCAAATGGATCAGGAGGAACGGGGACATACACCTATGCGTGGGACAACGGAGAAACTACTCAAACCGCCGTTAGTTTAACAGGTGGCGATCATACTGTTACTGTAACGGATGCGAATGGATGTAGTAGTTTTACAACTGTTACTATTTTAACAAGCGCGCCTTTTGAATTTGTATTTTCAACAGTTGATGCAACTTGCCCCGGCACAGCCAATGGTTCTGCTACAGTAAGCCAAACTGGCGGCTCAGGAATGGCTTACACCTATCTATGGAGTTCAGGAGATATGACAGACACAGCAGCAAATATAACAGGAGGAACATTCACAGTCACTGTTACGGATTCAAATGGATGTACCGGAGAAGCAGCAGTTATCGTTGAAAATCCAACTATTTCAATCGTTCAAGTGGATCCTGCATCATGTGGGGGAGGGGCAGATGGTCAAGCCGAAATAGTAGTGACAAGTACTTCTGGTACGTATACTTATGCCTGGGATAACGGTGAAACTACCGCTCAGGCAACAATGTTGGCGGTAGGGGTGCATACTGTTACCGTAACAGAAGCTTCAGGATGTACCTTTACAGAAATGGTCACCATTGATGGTGCCGATGCATTCGTAGCGGCCAGCCCGGTTTTAACAGCTCCATCTTGCCCCGGCGATGAAAATGGAACAGCAATGTATGCTCCGACAGGAGGTGTCATGCCTTACACTTATATCTGGTCAACAAATGATACAACTGCAGTTGGAGCACTTACTAATTTAATGGCTGGTGTTCAGTATTGTGTCACGATTACCGAGTCAGGTGGCTGTGGCGAAATTACAGACTGCTTCACCTTGACTGCACCAACTCCTATAACAAACGTTTTCCAAAACCCAGTTAATCCAAGTATTGCTTGCGATGTGCTATGTGATGGTTCTGTAGAAGCTGTTCCAAGCGGAGGAACTCCGGGAACCTTGTACGACTTCATGTGGTCAACTGGCGAAACAACAACTGCTGATACGATAAGTGTCGCCAACGAACTTTGTTTTGGTACTAGCTTCGTAACCATCACGGATGGTATTTGCTTCGTAGTAGATACTTTCTTTAATGGTACGCAACCAGATGTAATGGCTGTAAGTGTTGCTGCAACAGATGTTAGCTGTTTTGGTGCTTCTGATGGTCTGGCCGTTGTTGCAGTAACAGGAGGATCGCCACCATATACTTATTCTGGTCCGACGACTGATTTGCCAGCAGGAATGTACACCGTTGTCATTGAAGATGTAAATGGTTGTACGGTTACAGCGGCCTTTGATATCAATGAACCAGAAGAGATGACAGCGACTGCTTCAGGAACGGCAGAAATCAATGGTGATATGACTGGTACTGTCACCGTTGACATGGTTATGGGTGGCTTCGAACCTTACACTTACAGTTGGAATACAACTCCCGTACAAACAACCGTCACTGCAACTGGTCTTGGAACAGGAGATTATACTTGTGTAATTACAGATGCGAATGGCTGTACTACATCAGTAAGCGCTTTTGTTGATATAATAGGAGCCGCAAATCACATAGATGCTTTAAGCAAATTTGAAATCCAGCCAAACCCGGCGCATGCTATCACTACCTTGAACATTGAATTCGATGCTGCCTTCGATGTTCAGTTGGATATATTTGATGTAGTTGGTAAGTTGGTACAAAGCACTAATTACGAGCGTCTGCTTCAGCAACAAATTGATTTGGATGTGCGTACCTTCGAGCAAGGTGTTTATACTGTTCGGTTGAGAACTTTGGAAGGGCAGGTTTCTAAGCGCTTGGTGGTGGTTCGGTAGGCTTGGCTTATGCCTTCGGCCTACAAGCCGACTACTTTGTTCCTTTGCTAAAAGCTTCGGACACACAAGTCAGCCGGCGCCGCTCACAATGATTTATCTTTAATGTAAGTTTGATTGCCGTATAATAGAAAACCCGCTAACGTATTGTCGTTAGCGGGTTTTCTTGTGTCTTCAGTTGCCTGAATTAGGATGGTAGGATGCGCATGATCGCCAGCCTCCTATCATCTTCAAATTTAATATTATGCAAAAAAGTGACTCGGATCCAGCTAATTTCGTAGAAGGAAACAATGAGCACGAAGACTTTTTAGAAAGCCTAGTAGAAATAATAAACAACAACTTATTGACACCAATTAATTGTCCCATTTTCAATAGCAACGGACAATGTGTATGTGATGAAAATTATTGTACCGCAATTGGAGGAAGTACGGATTGTTGCGTATCAAATTCAAAATTACAATTTCACCTTGAAGAGCCTTCGTATTATCAAGACCCTTTAGCATGGGACTGCTCTGGGCCAGGAGGTTTTTTGGGTGGTTGTGCTGGACATCCTTATTGTTGGTATCTTCCTAATAATTACCTCACCGATGAAAATTGTATTTTAAATGTTTTCTTTTTTGAAAGAAGTGCCACAGACCCATCGACTACCACGGGTGGTTGTGGCCCTGGTTATTTCGGAGAGGCAACTAATTGGGCGTATATGGTTAATATTTTTGATTTCTATACTGAGAATACTACGGGGCAAAGTTTAGCCACTAAAAAACAACGAATAGCTACACTTTTGTTACACGAACTGTCTCATAGTCTTGGGCTTGGGCATACTAATTGGCAGAACCAAGCACCTGATCTACCTACTTTTAATGAGAATCAAAATTTTTGCAATCCTCTTACAGATGCCAATTGTTCAAACAACGTTATGACTGAGGTTGGAAGAACATTTCAAAACTGGTTGACACCTCACCAAATTGCGAATATGCATCGCCTCCTAATTGGTAGCTTCAGAGCAAAGCAACTATTAGTAGAATATGATGAATCAAAAAATGTAACAATCAATCAAGATGAAACTTGGGATATAGGAAGAGTTGTCTATGGAGACGTGTATGTTGAAAGTGGTAATCGCCTGACAATAACATGTAAAACTATTATGGCGCCAGGTGGAAAGATATATGTAAAGCCAGGTGCAGAATTGGTTGTAGACGGAGGTCTCATTACCATAGCCTCTAACGAGTGTGGTGGATACTGGGACGGAATTCATGCCCTTGGTTATTCTGATAAATCACAACAAGCTAATCAGGGAGTATTGGAACAGGCTTTGGTAGAGGTAATTAATGGAGGAATTATTGAATACGCCAATGTGGGAATACGTACAGTTGATATCTAT